>Ga0160433_100183_pt1 | contig 51615 bp, 47 predicted proteins | sample HID1972K_E0MG_FD_108235 | JGI IMG/M metagenome (GOLD analysis project Ga0160433, IMG submission 108235) | Enriched pill bug-associated microbial communities from UW Madison campus, WI, USA - HID1972K_E0 MG | ecosystem: Host-associated > Arthropoda: Insects > Digestive system > Unclassified ...
AGGCACCGCGGTGTATGGCACCGGCTTCGCCGGTGTTCGCGGGCAAGACCCGCTCCCACAGGGTTAGCAGCGCCTGGAAAACCATAATTAAATCAGTAAGATAAATTTTGTTCTATAGGAGCGGCGGTTCGGCGTCCCGTCTTGCCCGCGAAGAGGCTCGAATATCCACCAGTGCTGCGATGCGCCGCACGGATGGTGTTCGATCTCAAGGGCACTACAACACTCAAGACACGCCTTGGCGCTCCGACCCGACCCTCAAGGCAGATACAGCCTGAACAACCCACCCCCCAACATCCCACCATTGCTGATTTCAATGCGCCCTTTCACCCCATCGCGCTCGTGCAGGGCGGCGATGCGGGCAGCGAAGTAGAGCCCCAGGCCCGTGCTGCCGCTGCGCGGGACGATGCCCTGGACATAGTCCTGCTGGCGATCGAGCATGAGCTGTGGATAACCCGGGCCGTCGTCGTTGATGCTGATCACCAGCTGCTCGTTTTCCTCCTCGATGCCCATCAGCAAGGCATGCCCGGCATGGCGTATGGCATTGTCGAGCACGTTGGCGACCACCGTGGCGACCAGCTCGCGGTCGAAGAAGCCCAGCGGGCTAGGGGTGAGGATGCGCCAGGTGGCGAGCACATCGCGGTGGCGCAGCACTTCCTGGTGCGCCGCCAGCTGAGCTTCGATGAAGTCGTCCAGCTCGTGGTAGTCCGGGCACATGGGCAACTGGTTGACACCCAGCTTGTACAACCCCAGCAGTTGTACCAGCATGCCGTTGAGGTGGCTGAATTCGTGTTCGATCACGCCTTGTTCGCTGCCCTCGCGCAAGGCTTCGGGCAGGCGCGCCAGCCACTGGCTGTGCGCCTGGGTCAAGACGGCGAGGGAGTTCTTCATGTCATGCACGGTGGAGGCGATCACTGTGGAAAAATCCAGCCCCTGATTGTCCTGGTTCATGCGCCAAAAGCCTTGATATGCAGTTTTCGGAAACGGTCGTAGCGCGTGTCGCTGGTCGGTATGCCGGCGATGCTGGATAGGCACTGTCGGCACTCCTGCAACACTTCGACCGAGGGCGTTTGGCCGCCGCTGCGCAACACGGCCTGAGCCGTGTTCAGGGCGATGCTGATGTTCTTGGGCTGGCGGCCAAGGGCCCGGCGGAACAATGCCAGCGCCTCGCTCAGCTGGCCAGCCTGGTAGCTGCGCACGCCCTGGCGGTTGAGGTCGACGGCTTCAGTAACGGCGTTGAGCACGCTCGGATCGTCGGTCAGCCTGGCGACACGCTGCATCACCTTAGGGTCGTCTCCGTAGCTCTCCACGCATTTTCTGAGGATCGAAATGGCCGCTGCATCCTGCCCCAACCCTTGCAGCTGGCTGGCCACGGTCAAGGCCGCCTGCACCGAAAAGAGCTGCTCCATCTTGTCCAGCCGCAATAGGGCCTGCTCGGTCAGCTTGCCTGCAGTCTCCGGATCGCCGACCTGCTGCAGGCTGGCCGCTTTCATCAGGCGCGCGCGCACTTGCAGGCCCGGGTCGTCGGCGCCTTCCTTGGCCACTGTACTGAGTACCGTGTTGATCTCGACCCGAGTGCGGGCGTCGAGGCCATTGCCGGTGTTCTTGTTCATCAGCGCCTGGGCCAGATGCAGGTTGTTTTCCGGGTCTTTATAGCGCGAGCTCTGGCCTTGGCTGACGGCATGCCGGAACGCCTTGATGGCGCTCTCGAAATCCTGGTTCTGCATGGCCAGGTTGCCCAGTGTCGCCTGCCGCCGAACCGCCAGGGGCGCCAGGCGCACGGCTTCTTCGAGCATGTGCTGGGCCCGTTTGGTGTCGCCTTGGGCCACCAGGGCCGCGGCCATGCCGTCGTAGAGACCGGGCATGATCGGGAAGGCGTTGAGTGCCTGTTCGAAGACCCCTTGCGCGAGGCTGAATTGGCCGCGCTTGTGCAGCAGGTTGCCCAGCGCGGCGTAGGCCCATGGCGTTGCGCGGCTGGCGAGAATGGCCCTGAGGAATTTCTCCAACTCGTCGAGGCGATTGAGGCTGCGCAGGGCATCGGCGCGATAGCGCAGGCACAGGGGGGCAAAACGCGGGTCCTTGCTGCACAGGTCGGCACAGGCCGCCAGCACCTCGGCCGGCCGGCCCCGGTCCAGGGCCTGGAGGATCGGCTTGAGCAAGGTCTTGCGCTGGACCAGTTTTTCCAGGCGCTGGGCCAGCCCGATACGGTTGAAGGGCTTGGCCAGGTAGGCATCGGGCTCGTGCTCCAGGGCACTGAGCACGATGGCTTGGCTGGTTTCAGCGGTGACGATGACGAATACGCATTCATGGCTGATCAGCTTGTCGAGGATCAGGTCTTCGAGCACTTGCTGGCCATTCTTCTTGCCATCGCCGAGGTGAAAATCCTGGAGGATGAAGTCATAGCGCTTCTGCGCGCACAGGCGCAGGGCCTGCTCACCGCTGTCGGCGGTGTCTACGTCACGCACGCCCAGTTCACGCAGCATGGAGCGGGTCGAGGTGCGAAAGTCGGTGTAGTCATCGACGATCAGAAAGCTTTTTCGCCCGTATTGCAGCATCAACAGGACCTGTCATGGGTAAAGGATTATCGGCACGCAGCCAAAAACGGTGATGAGCAGGCCGAGCGCCATTGCCGCCCACCGCTGGACAGGTTATCGGCCGATTGCCGGCAAGGATGAGCGCGGGAACGGCTATGCCCCTGCGCAATCGGCGAACCGCCCAGCTGCCCTAGGCCAGCAGCCCCAACGCCTTGGCACGCGCGACCGCCTGGGTGCGCCGCTCGACGCCAAGCTTGCTGTTGATGTGGCTGGCATGGGTCTTGACCGTGTGCAGGGAGATGAACAAACGCTCGCTGATCTGCTGGTTCGAGCAGCCCTGGGCGATGAGTTCGAGCACCGCCATTTCCCGGGCGCTCAGGGTTTCGCCCGCCCCGGTGGGGCCGTTCTGCATCGGCGGCAGGCGCGCCAATAGACTGGCCTGAAGCGGACTGACCGGTTGCGCGCTCAATTGATCACGCAGCCAGTGCGGGTGCTCCTCGATCAGCCGTTGGAAGGGTTGCAACGCCCCGCCGCGCGCCGCGTCCAGCGCCAGTGGCAGCAGGCCGCGCGCCTGGGCATCATGATCGTTGGCCAGTAACAGGTCCATCCACTGGCACAGCGCGCTGACACTGAGCATCAGCCCGCCACTGGCCTGCCCATGCTCGACCAGTGCCTGCAGGCGGCTACCGGCCTCGGCCAGGCGGCCTTGGGTGCGCTCCAGCAGAGCCTGCTGCAGTTCGATGTGCAGGGGCAGCAAGGGATGGAATTCCGGCGCGGCCGCCGCCTGCTCGCCGCCATAGGTCTGGCCCAGGCGCAGCAGCCAGGATTCGGCCAGGTCGGTACGGCCCTGGACCAGCCACAGCTCGCACTTCACCAGGGTGATCATGGCCAGGTAGAAAATTGGCGGCACATCCCAGATATGCATCAGCCGCTCGGCCTCGGCCAGTTCCGCGAAGGCCTCGGCAAAACGTCCTTCCCGTCCTTCCAACGAAGCGATCACGCAGTGGCCGATCAGCACGCTGATGTCGCGGCAGCCCCGCGCCTCGCTGAGGCCGGCGCGCAGACGGCTGCGCCCCTGCTCCGGTTGCAGCCGCGCAGCGAGCAGGAAACCCTCGTACAAGGTCAGCCGCGCACGGATTGCATACAGCCGTTGCGCCGACAGCCCTTGCAGGCGCAGCAAGCCTTGGCGGACTTCGTCCAAGGCCCGCAACACTTCGCCGCGGGCATGCAGGACGCGCGCCCGGTCATAGTGCGCCAATGCCTCGAACAGCGGGTTGCCGACCCGCTGCGCCAGCTCCAGGGCCTCACGGTTCCAGCCCCGCGCGCGCCAGAAATCGGCGTCGGCGATGGCCAGGTTGGACAAGGTCGAAAGGCACACCAGGCGTTGCCCGTAGCGCTTGAAGGGCAGGCTCTCCAGCGCTTCGCCACAGTAGGCCAGGGTCCGCTCACGGTCGCCCCTGCCCCGCGCGATCACCCCGCTCAAGGCCAGCCACTGGGCCAGCATGGACTTCTGCGCGGTCGCCGAAGGTGCCGGCAGGAAGCGGCTCAGGTGGCTGGCCAGCTCTTCGGCCGCATCCAGTTGGCAGGCCAGGCCCAGGGCCCAGCTGTACAACACGATCAACCGGGGCGTGCTGACCAGCAAGCTGTCAGGCAAGTCCATTTTCCAGCGCAGCAGCATGCCCACGTTCTGCTCGGCCAGCAGCTGTTCCTCGGACAGGCTCTGTACCAGGTCGGCCGCCACGTCCAGGTGCCCGGCGCGCAGGGCCTGCTCCACGGCCTCGTCGAGCAGCCCCTGGGCCTGGAACCAGCGGCAGGCGCGCAGGTAAAGGGAGGCCAGCGGCTGGCTGGCCTGGCGGCTGCGCAACAGGTCGGAGAACAGGTGGTGATAGCGGAACCAGTGGCCATGCTCATCCAGCGGCACCAGGAACACCTGATGGGCCTGCAGGTAGCGCAGGATCTCGGCACTGTCGCGGCTGCCGCGCACGGCATCGCACAGCTCGCTGCAGAAGCGCTCCTGGCAGGCGGTGTCGTACAGGAAGCCCTGGACATCGGTTGGGAGGATTTCGATCACCTCTTCGAGCAGGTAGTCTCGGATCAGCCCTTCGCCACCGTGCAGGGCCTGGGGCAAGGCATGCTCGTCGCCGGCCTCGCTGGCTGCCAGCTGCCAGAAACGCAGACCGGCGACCCAGCCGTCGCTGCGCTGGATCAGGTTGTCCAGGGCCTGGCCGCGCAACCCCGTGGGTTGCCGGCCGATCACCGCCAGCGATTCGTCCGCGGTCAGGCGCAGGTCCTGTTCATTGAGCTCGAGCAATTGCCGTGACAAGCGCAGGCGCGCCAGGTGCCAGTCGGGACGCTGGCGGCTGGTGACCAGCAGCACCAGCCCTGGCGGGAGGTGATTGAGGAAGAACTGCAGGCAACGATCGAGCACCGGCCCCTGCGCCAAGTGATAGTCGTCCAGCACCAGCAGCAATGGAGCATTGGGTTGCAGGTACAGCGCCAGCTCATCGAGCAGGCCGTCCAGCCACTCTTCAAAGGCGAAGGGTTGATGACGCTGGCGCATCTTCAGTAGCCCCAGGGCCTGGCCTCCCAGCGCCGGACAGTATTGCTGCAGCCCTTCGAGCAAGCGCTCGAGAAAGCGTCCAGGGTCGCTGTCGCGCTGGCTGAGACCCAGCCACAGGCTGCGCCAATGGCCAGCCAAGCCTTGGCAGAACTCGATGGCCAGCGAGCTCTTGCCGAAGCCGGCTGGCGCGTTGACCAGCAGCAGACGCCCTTCGAGCCCCGCCTCCAGGCGCTGGCAAAGGCGGCCGCGCGGCACATGCCCAGCGGGCAATGGCGGCCGGTAGAAACGCCCGTCCAGCAGACCCAGGGTCTCGCTGGCGAATCCATGCATACGGGACAGATCGGTCATGGCCGGCTCGTTCGGTTGGGGAAACTTCGGCGTAGGGACTTCAGCGAGACTAGCGGGTTGCACGGCGCGTTTAAAGATGATTGCCGCCTTTACCCTGAAAAAGACTACAACAAAAAGAAACAAAGCTGATGGATTGCGGTCGTTTCGCGGCAGGCCGCAAAAGACTGCTTGCGTCCGCCAGCCCTAATGCAAACGCCCCGGCATGCCGGGGCGTTTCTGGGTCCATACGCAAGTATCCGGCCTTAACTCAACGTACACCTTCCTGGCGCAGGGCCGCGGGCTGGAAGTCGGCTCGGGTCGCGCTGAAGCCGAAGTCGTAGGCACGCTTCTCTTCGTTCTTCATGCCCAGCGCCAGGTAGCGGCCGGACTGCAGGTCATAGATGGCTTCAAGGGTGTACCACGGCACCTGGAAGTTGTAGTAATCCTGGGCGTGGGCTTCGGAGACACGCCACAGCTGGCCACGACCGTCGTACTGGTCGATCACCGCCGCCTGCCAGGTGTCTTCGTCGATGTAGAAGTCACGCTTGGCGTAGATGTGCCGCTGTCCGGGCTTGAGGGTCGCAACCACGTGCCAGACACGACGCAACTCATAGCGGGTCAGGTCCTGATTGATGTGCCCAGGCTTGAGGATGTCGGCGTATTTGAGGCTCGGCGAATCCAGCTTGTAGCTGTTGGAGGCGATGAACATCTCCTTCTTGCCTTCGAGCTTCCAGTCGTAACGGTCCGGCGCGCCGTTGTACATGTCGAGGTTGTCGGAGGTACGCAGGCCATCGGCCGCAGTACCCGGGCCATCGTAGGACACCTGTGGCGCCTGACGCACACGACGCTGACCGGCGTTGTAGATCCATGCCTTGCGCGGTTCCTTGACCTGGTCGAGGGTCTCGTGGACCAGCAGCACCGTGCCTGCCAAGCGCGCTGGCGCAGTGACCTTCTGCTTGAAGTAGAAGAGCACGTTGCCTGGGTTGTTGGCGTCGTAGTCCTTCATCCGATCACGGAACACGAACTGATCCTGGAAGTACACCAGGCTGTAGGAGCCGTTGGGCTGTGGCGTGGCCTGGGTCACCAGACGGGTCACGCTGCCGCCGCGGTAGCGGGTGATGTGGTTCCAGATCACCTCGACGCCGCTCTTGGGTATCGGGAACGGCACGGCCGTACGGAAGTTGTTCAGGCCATTGCCGCCTTCGACCAAAGTGGTCTTGGTGGCGTTTTCCTTGATCGCGGCAAACACTTCATCGGGGACGGTGGAGCCACGGTGGGTCGGGTACACCGGGATCTTGAAGGTCTCGGGGTAACGCTTGAACATCGCCAGCTGGCCCGGCGAGAGCTTGTCCTTGTACTGATCGACATTCTGCGCGGTGATGGTGAACTTGGGCTGTTCGCTGCCATAGGGGTCGGACAGGAACCCTTTGCCGTCGGCGCTGCCGGCCGTCTTGGACAGCGGCTGCCAGGCAGTGATCGAACCGTCGGCGTTACCCGCCTTTTCCGCGCCCATCGGCGTCAGGCTGGCGCCAAGCTTGGCCGCCTCGTCGGCGGAAACCGCAGCCATGACGCTGGTGGCCAGCAAGGACAAGCCCAGCACACCGGCTTTCAGCAGACTCTTGGTTGTATTCATTCTGTGTCGTCCTGGATCAATATTCTTAGAAGTTCACACCGAAGCTGAGGGCGACGAAGTCGCGGTCGTCCACGGTGGTGTACTTGCCGTCGAAGAAGTTGGTGTACGACAGGCTGGCGGTATAGGTGTTCTGGTACTCGGCGTCCACGCCCAGGCTGATCGCCTTGCGGCCTTCCTCGAAGTTGCCGCCAGGGCCAGGCGAATAGCCGGAGACGTCATGGGACCAGGCGACGCTGGGCCTGAGGTTGACGCCGGCGAAGACGTCGTTGTAGTCCCAGATGACCCGGCCGCGGTAGCCCCAGGAGGTGCTGGTGGTGTAGCCGTCGTTCTCGCACTTGCGGTTCAGGTTGACGGTGGAGGCGCCTGCACCGGCGCCGCCGATGGTGCTGGTATTGAGCGCCTGGCAGGTGTCTGCGCCACCCGTGGCAGGCAGCGGGCCCGGTCCGTACACCGGGTCGCGGCCATAGCGGGTCTGGTGGGCATTCTCCAGTCCACCGACATGGGTGATGCCCAGCTCGCCGACCACGGTCATGCGGCTGGCGCCCATCACCTGGTCGAAGAAGTGCGTCAGGGTGGTCTGGAACTGGGTGATCTCCTTGCGGCGGTAGCCGTGCAGGTCCTGCCCCGGAACGCCGTTCAACAGCGATGCATTGCTCAATGCCCCGCCCAGAGGACGCACGCCGGCGAAGAGGATGTCGGTGGTGTTCAACTGCACCGGCGCATTGGGCCGGTAGCTGAGCTCACCACTCCAGGCCGTGCCGGTGGGCAAGGTGGTGGAGAAGCTCAGGCCGTACAGACGGATGTCCTCGGGGTACTCGACGAAATACTGCGAGTTGCCCGCGACGATCAGCGGCGCCAGGGCCTGCAGCGCTGGCGGCAGAGCGGCGATCCCGCCGAATACCGAAGGCGCCGCGCCGGTAGCGCTGAAAATCGGCGCGCGGCTGTGGTAGTTCATGAAGTAGGCGCCGAACTCGGTGTCCAGTGGCTCGAACATGTAGCGCAGGGCCACGCCGAACTGGCCGCTGTCGCGGGCGTCGCGGTCGGCGCCACGGCGCACCATCACGCCCTCTTCGTTGAGATCGACGCCCTGGGTGGCCAGGAAGCCCTGGGCTGCCGCCGGCACGGTGCGGCTGCTGTTGAGTACGCGCAGGTTATCGGTACAACCGTCGGCGATGATGTCCGGCTGGGAGAAGAAGGTGCCACAGTTGTCGACGACGGTCTGGTCCCACTCGATCTGATAGAAGGCCTCGGCCGAGAGGTTGTCGGTCAGGCTCTGGGACACGTAGAACATGTTGACCGGAATCAGGCCTTCCTTGACCTCGGCGCCGGGGCGGCGGAAGGCGGCCACATCGATCGGGTTGATCGAGTTGATGCCGCCACCGATGAAGGTGCTCTCACCCCAGCTCACCACCTGCTTGCCCAGGCGCACCGAGCCCGGCTGATCGGCGATGGAGTAGTTGTGGTAGACGAAGGCGTCGAGCAGTTCGCCGCCGGACGACTGGGCGCCTTCCTTGCGGTTGGAGTCGCTGATGTCCTTGAACTGGCGGTGTTCGTCCTTGAGTTCGAAGTCGTACCAGTACTTGCCGCGCACGAACACGCCGGTGTCGCCGTACTTGAGCTCAAGGTCGTGCAGGCCCTTGAAGATCTTGGAGAAGGTCTCACCGCGCTTGAAGTTCAGGTGGCCGTCGTCGGAGGTCTGCGACAGGCCCTTGCCGCCATTGTTGACCCCGATGAGGTGCTCGTTTGGCTTGGCCGTGGACCAACTCGCCCCCACGGAGAGCGACGAGTCGAACTGGCCTTCGATTTCGCCGATGTTGAAACTGACGCCGAATGCGGGACCGGCGAGCGTGGAAGCGAGGCTGACGGCCAAAGGCAGTTTCGCCCGGCGCCAGAACAGGTTTGCTGATGTCATCGACGCTACTCCATGTACTTTTTGTTATGGCAGTGAGTCCTTTCAGAGACGGCCCGACGCCCGGTGAACTGGCACCTGGAGGCGGCGTCTTGGTCGACGCAGGTCCCCCCGTTCCTGAAAATCCCCTGACCCGACTATAGCCAGCAGGTACAGGTGCTAGATCCCTCTAAAGTGTGATTTGCGTCCTGCTACCGGCCTGCCCTGAAGGCCGGCCTGTGCGCTGGCTGTGGCAAGCATGGCTCAATTTCTTCGTTTGACAAGGCACCAGGCGCTCTGTCCCGCGGGTCACACCCGCAGGACGGTGATCGCGGCCAAGGTCACAAGGTCGAAAGGAAAGCGCTGTTACTGGCCTGCCACTGGCTGATATCCACGCGGATACGCTTCTTGTCGAGCTTGCCGACGCTGGTCTTGGGAATTTCAGTAACAATGGCGATCTGGCTGGGGATTGCCCACTTGTTGATGTGTCCGAGCTCGACGAACGGCTTGAGGTGGTCTTTCAGTATCCGCGCGTCGATGACCTGCCCTTGCTGCACCACGAGCAGGGCGAACGGGCGTTCGCCCCATTGCGGGTCGGCCACCCCTACCACGGCCACCTCGCGAACCGCCGGGTGGCGGCTGATCAGGTCTTCCAGGTCCAGTGAAGAGATCCATTCGCCGCCGGTCTTGATCACGTCCTTGATACGGTCGCGGATATCGATGAAGCCCATGCTGTCGAGGGTCGCCACGTCACCGGTGTGCAGCCAGCCGCCCTCCCAGAGCTCCTTGCTCTTTTCCGGCTCACGGAAGTAGCCCATGGTCAGCCAAGGCGCGCGCAGCACCAGTTCGCCCAGGCTTTCGCCATCGGCCGGGAGGAACTTGCCCTCGCAATCGACAATCGCCGCCTCCACCAGCGGCACCGGCACGCCAGCCTTGATCCGGTAGGTGATGCGCTCGTCCTCGCTGCCGGCCAGCAGCTCCTCGTTGAGGTGGGCGCAGGAGATCAGCGGGCAGGTTTCCGACATGCCATAGGCCGCGGTCAACTGGATGCCACGGGCCTGGGCCGCCTCGTACAGGGTACGGTTCAGGGCGCTGCCGCCGATGATGATCTTCCAGCCGCCAAAGTCCTGGTGCTGGGCGGTCTTGGCATTGAGCAGCATCTGCAGGATGGTCGGCACGCAATGGGAGAAGGTGACCTTTTCCTTGCGCCACAACTGGCACAGCATCTCCGGATCGTAGCGCCCCGGGTAGACCTGCTTGAGTCCCAGCATGGTCGCTGCATACGGGATGCCCCAGGCGTGCACGTGGAACATCGGGGTGATGGGCATGTACACATCATTGCTGCCCAGCAGCCGCACGCTGTCGATGCTGCCGGTGACCGAGGCTTCGGCCAGGGTATGCAGCACCAGCTGGCGATGGGTGAAGTAGACGCCCTTGGGATTGCCGGTGGTACCCGTGGTGTAGAAGGTGGTAGCCACCGAATTCTCGTCGAAATCCGGGAAATCGTAATGCGGGCTGGCCGCGGCGAGCAGTTGCTCGTACTCGCCGACCAGGTTGGGCAGCTCCGCGGTGCGGGCGTCACCATCGGTGATCAGCAGGGTCTTCTCGACCGTGGTCAGTTGCCCGGCGATCGCCTGGTAGAGGCCGACGAAGTCGCTGTTGACCAGCACGAAGCGGTCTTCGGCGTGGTTCATGGTGTAGAGAATCTGATCCGGCGACAGGCGTACGTTGATGGTATGCACCACCGCGCCGATCATCGGGATGGCGAACATGCACTCCAAGTACCGATGGCTGTCCCAGTCCATTACCGCCACGGTATCGCCGGCCTTGACCCCGGCCTCGGTCAGCACGTTGGCCAGACGCGCGATGCGTTCATTGAGCTCCAGATAACTGAAGCGCTGCAGGTCGCGGTAGACGATTTCGCGGGTCTTCTCGTAACGACCGCCCGACATCAGCAGACGCTTGATCAACAGTGGGTAGGTGTAGGCCCCTTCGCCGGGCGGAATGACACGAGTCTGCAACATGGGAGTCCCTTTTCTCGAGTACAGGCTGGATAAGTCAGACCTTTACTCTAGAACGGCGCCGCGCCAGTCAAATCAGCCGAAGGAATGATTTGACTGGTGCAGGGACCAGTGACTCCGTGCCTCGCCCCTCAATGCATCTCGGTAAAGGCGATTTTCACGCCCAGGCCCACCAGCACCGCACCCATGGCCCGGTCGAACCAGTGGCCCATACGGGCAAAGCCGGCGCGCACCCGTTGCTGGCTGAACAGCAACGCCACCAGGCAGAACCACAGACCGGTGGCCACGGCCAGGTAGACGCCATAGCCCGCCTGCACCAGCAAGGGTGTGTGCGGGTTGATGACCACGGTGAACAACGAGAGGAAGAACAAGGTGGCCTTGGGGTTCAGACCATTGGTCATGAAGCCGGCCACGAAGGCGGCGCGACCGCTGCGCTCGACCAGCACGGGCTGCGCCAGCGCCTCCCCCGCCGATGCAGGCCGGGCGCGCAGGGCCTTGAAGCCGATGTACAGCAGGTAGGCGGCAGCCAGCCATTTCAGCGCGTTGAACAGCACGATCGATTGCGACACGATCAGCCCGATCCCCAGCAGCGAATAACCGACATGCAGGAAGATCGCCATGCCCACGCCACAGGCCGTCCAGGTGCCGGCGCGGCGCCCGTGGGTCACGCTTTCGCGCACCACCACGGCGAAATCCGGGCCGGGGCTGGCCACGGCCAATAGGTGAATCAGGGCGACAGTGAGAAATTCGGCCCAGTACATGGCGCTGCTCCTTGCAACAATTGGTTACTAGCTTCGCAGAGTACCCCTTTGACGGCACAGGCGACAGATACAGTTGCCTGCGATCAGTTGCGCCGCCGCCTAAAGCCGCATGACAGCAGCCTGCAAAAGGCGCTAACGTTTCCCGCTTCCCGATCTGAAGGCTCAATGCCTCGCTGCCACCGGAGTTCCCATGCCAAGCCCGCGTCGCGCCGTGTTTCTCGACCACCAGTCCCTGGACCTGGGTGATCTCGACCTGAGCATCCTGGAACAGCAGTTCGACAGCCTGCAGCTGTACCCAAGCACCGCGCCCGAGCAAGTCGCCGATCGCCTGCAGGGCGCAACCGCGGTCATCAGCAACAAGGTCATGCTCGATGCCGCGAGCCTACAGGCCAATCCGCAATTGCAACTGATCCTGGTGGCCGCCACCGGCACCAACAACGTCGACCTGCAGGCCGCCCGTGCCCAGGGCATCACTGTCTGCAACTGCCAAGGCTACGGCACGCCGTCGGTGGCTCAGCACACCCTGGCGCTGCTGCTGGCCCTGGCGACGCGCCTGTGCGACTACCGCCAGGCGGTGGCCGACGGCCAATGGGCGAAGGCCAGTCAGTTCTGCCTGCTGGATTTCCCCATCGTCGAGCTGGAAGGCAAAACCCTCGGCCTGCTCGGCCATGGTGAGCTGGGGGGCGCCGTGGCTCGCCTGGCAGAAGCCTTCGGAATGCGCGTGCTGCTTGGCCAGATCCCAGGGCGCCCGGCGCGTGAAGGCCGCCTGCCGCTGGCGCAACTGCTGCCGCAGGTCGATGCCCTGACCTTGCATTGCCCGCTCAACGAGCACACCCGACACATGATCGCCGCCCGCGAATTGGCCCTGCTCAAGCCCGGCGCCCTGGTGGTCAATACCGCCCGCGGCGGGCTGATCGACGAGCAGGCGCTGGCCGAGGCACTGCGCAGTGGCCATCTGGGCGGGGCGGCGACCGATGTGCTGAGCGTCGAGCCGCCGACCCAGGGCAATCCACTGCTGGCGCCGGACATTCCGCGCCTGATCGTCACCCCGCACAGCGCGTGGGGCGCAGTGGAGGCACGCCAGCGCATCGTCGGCCAGCTCAGCGAGAACGCCAAAGGCTTCTTCGCCGGCCAGCCACAGCGGGTGGTCGGCTAAGCGCGGCACGGCTCTGCTAAACTGCGCCACTTTTTCAGGAGGCGTCCATGGACCCGCGCAGTGAAGTGTTGCTTCGTCAGGCCGAACTTTTCCAGGGCCCGCTGCTGCTTGCCGGCCTGCCGGCCGACGACCTGCTCGGGCAACTGCCCAAGGCCTTCGGCTGGAGCTGGCACGCCGGCGACCAGGCGTTGCTCGACGCCCGCTTCGCCGGGCGCAGCCACTACGGCGTCGAGGCCCCCGAACCGCCCTTCGAGTCGGCCGTGCTGTTCTTGCCCAAGTCGCGCGATCTGGCTGCTTACCTGCTTAATGCGCTAGCCGCCCGCCTGGCTGGGCAGACCTTGTACCTGGTCGGCGAAAAGCGCGCAGGCATCGAAGGCGCGGCCAAGCAACTGCAGGCCTTCGGCAAGCCACGCAAGCTCGACAGTGCCCGCCACTGCCAACTGTGGCAAGTGACGGTCGAGCACGCCCCTCAGGCAACACCGCTGCACAGCCTGGCCGAGCGTTTCGAACTGCCGCTGGCCGACGGCCCGCTGCAGGTGGTGAGCCTGCCAGGGGTGTTCAGCCACGGGCGCCTGGACAAGGGCACCGCCCTGCTGCTGGAGCACCTGGACGACCTGCCGGTCGGGCACGTGCTGGACTTCGGCTGCGGCGCCGGCATCCTCGGCGCCACGGTGAAACGGCGTTACCCCCAGAGCCGCGTCACGCTGCTCGATGTGGATGCCTTTGCGGTGGCCAGCAGCCGCCTGACCCTGGCGGCCAATGGGTTGGAAGGCGAGGTCATCAGCGGCGACGGCATCGATGCCGCGCCCCGTGACTTGGCGCTGATCCTGAGCAATCCGCCGTTCCATACCGGGGTCCACACCCATTACCAAGCCTCGGAAAACCTGCTGAAAAAATCCGGCGAACATCTGTTAAAAAGCGGGGAAATTCGCTTGGTAGCAAATAGCTTCCTGCGTTATCAACCGCTCATCCAAAGCGCCCTGGGCAATTGCCAGACACGCGCCGAGGCGCAGGGTTTCCGGATCTATCAAGCAACACGCGGATAAAAACAGGGCTTGCCGAAAGCGCTTCGGCTAGGCAGAATCCGCTCCGTCCTAGGGGAGTAGTCTCCCGCGAGCGCTCAGCTCGCCCGGCACGCGTCAACATACTTGGCCCACAGGCCATGGCGCGTGCGACCCACGGTTCGCGCAGACGAGCCCAGGGTTTGACAAGACCTATGACACGCACACCTTACCCGGGGCGGGGAGGTTGTACGTGTCATAGCCGTGTCGACCCGCCCCGTTAGGAATCCTGATGCTGGAATCACTGCTTATCCCGACCGCGATCGTCGCGCTCGCCGAAATCGGCGACAAGACGCAACTGCTCGCGCTCATCCTCGCCGCTCGCTTCCGCAAGCCCTGGCCGATCATCGCCGGCATCGTCGCCGCGACACTGGCCAACCATGCCGCGGCCGGCGCGGTCGGTGCCTGGGTCAGCGGCTTTTTCAGCGCAACCGTCCTGCACTGGATACTCGCCGCCAGCTTCGCCGCCACGGCCCTGTGGACCTTGGTGCCGGACAAGATGGAGGATGACGAAGGCAGCGGCGCGCGTCGTTTCGGGCCGTTCGTGACAACGCTGATTGCCTTCTTCCTGGCCGAGATCGGTGACAAGACTCAAGTCGCCACGGTGATGCTCGCCGCGCAGTACCCGCACCTGATCATGGTCATCATCGGCACCACCCTGGGCATGCTGATCGCCAACGTGCCGGTGGTCCTGGCGGGCAACTTCGCCGCCGACAAGCTGCCACTGACCCTGATCCGGCGCCTGGCCTCGGCCGCCTTCTTCGTGCTGGCCGCGGTGGCGGTCTATTCGGCGATGCAGGCCAGTGGCTGGGTGGGCTGAGCAGAAAAAGCGCCGCGGCGCCCGCTCCCAAGCTACAAGGGAATGGGCCCCGCGATGGAGCCAACGATTTACTTTCTGGCGGCCTGATACAGCGGCATCACCTTCGGAATCGCCGCCTCCAGCGAGGCAATACGGCTGCTGGAGGCTGGGTGGGTGCTCATGAACTCCGGCTGCGAACCACCCGAGGCCTGGGTCATCTTGTTCCACAGGGTGATCGCGGCATTGGGGTCGAAGCCGGCACGGGCCGCGAGTTCAAGACCAATAAGGTCAGCCTCGTTCTCGTTCGAGCGGCTGTTGGGCAAGGTCATGGCGTACTGCACGACCGTGTCGGCCACGGCCAGGCTGTCCTGGCCAAGGCCAAGCAAGGCACCGGCGCCCTGGCGGGCCACCTGCACGCCATAGGCCTTGGACATCGCCTCGCGGCCGTGCTCACGCAGGGCGTGGGCGATCTCGTGGCCCATCACCGCAGCGATCTCATCGTCGGTGAGCTTGAGCTTGTCGATCAGGCCACTGTAGAAAAAGATCTTGCCGCCAGGACCGCAGTTGGCGTTGAGCTCGTCGCTCTGGATCAGGTTGACTTCCCACTTCCACTGCGCGGCATCCGGACGGAACTGCGGTGCCTGGACGATCAGGCGGTCGGCGATGGCCTGGACCCGCTTGGCGTTGGCACTGGTCTTGTCCACCACGCCCTGGGCCGAGGCCTCGCCCAAGGTCTGCTGGTACGACTGGGCATACATCTGGTTGACCTCATCGGTCGAGAGCATGCTGAACATGTACTGCTTGCGCTCGACGCCCACCGCGCCACCGCTGGTGGTGTTCACCGCCTGACACCCGGCCAGCAGGATACTGGCGCCCAGGACGCTGACAACAACTGATCTACGCATGAAAACACTCCCTTTCAACATGCCGCGTATCCTAGGCCGAGTCGCCGAGGCCCGCCATAGTCACGAGGAAGATTTCGCCAGGCGGCGCGCGGCTCAGGCTGGGGTCAGGCACTGCGGCGCATCGAGCTTGGGATCATTGACGAAGGTCGCCAACACCCGCTCGCGCAAGTCGAGCGGCTTGCCGGCCAGCAGTTCGTGCAGGCGTGGCAGGGCGGTGTCAGGGTCGAGCCAGGCTGCTTGTCCCTGGGCATCGAGGATCAGCGGCCGGCGTTGGTTCATCGCCGCCTGGGTTACCACCGCACAGCTCAGCCAGACCTGATCCTGCACCGGGTAGGCCTCCCAGATTGCGGCAAAGAACAGCGAAGCACCCTCCCCCGGTGTCAGCCAGTAGGGGCGCTTGCGCGCCGTGCCACGCCATTCGTAGAAGCCGTTGGCCGGCATCAGGCATCGGCGCTGGCGAAACGCCTCGCGGAACATCGGCTGTTCGACCAGGGTTTCGGCGCGGGCATGGGCCGGCGTGCGCGACAGGTCGGTCAACCAGGCCGGGGTCAGCCCCCAGCGCGCACGCGCCAGCTGCAACTGGCCGTCGAGTTGGCGTTGAATCAGCACCGAGGCGCCGGGCGAGATGTTCCATTGCGCCTGCTGGTCGGCGGGAAAGCCTGGCAGCGCGGCGAAGGCTGGGGACCAGCGAAACAGGGCGTAGCGTCCACACATGGGCGATAAAAACCTAGGGTCTGCGACCCTAACAGATCAGGGTTCCGGGAAAGCTCTCCGGTTCGTCGCCGGCAAGGGGCTGGGCGCCATTGTACGCGGCGATCAACGCCCGTGCGTCATCGGCCTGCTCGTCGGCGACCGCCAGGCCCAGCAGGCCGTGCATCGGCAACTCGCCGACAGCGCCAATCAAGTCCCGCCCCACCAGGTGCACGGCGATGCCTTCGCTGCCCAGCATGCTGATCAGCAACTCGGCTTCCAGCAGGCTTTCCGGCTCGTAGATTCGCTGCATCATTCGTCCTCGCGCCGCAGGTCGAGCATCCACTCATCACCATGCACTTGCAGGATGAAGAGAATCGGCCGGCAACAGACCTGGCAATCCTCGGTATAGGTCTGGTCCCCACCCGACAGGTCCACCGTGGTCTCGACCACCTCACCACAATAGGGACAATCGTAGATCGCAGTTTCCAGCATCGCGGCCTCCGCAGTGACTTGTGCGTATAATTGCCGGTCTGTTTACAGGTCTTGTGTGTGCCCGAGCCGTTTTTTTTCGGGCCCCGGCCTTACCTATTACCCTAGCCGTTTCCAACAAGAGAGCATGATGGGCGAATTCGATGCCATCCGACCGTACGACGATGCTGAGGTCCCTGCCGTTCTGGCACGCTTGCTCAGCGACCCGGCATTTCTCGATATCCTCACGCACTTCCGCTTCCCGCGGGCAGCCGGTACCTTCGGCTGGTTGCTCAAGCCGCTGATCGCCAGGCGCCTGCGCAAGGAGTTCGCCGGTGTCAGCTGTGTCTCGACGCTGCAGGACAAGGTCGAGTACTACGTCGACCAGACCATCGAACGCGCCACCGATGGCGTGACCTACACCGGTGTCGAGCAGCTCAAGTCCGGCAGCGCCTACCTGTTCCTGGCCAACCACCGCGACATCGTCATGGACCCGGCCTTCGTCAACTATGCGGTGTACCACGCCGGATTGCCGACGCCGCGTATCGCCATTGGCGACAACCTGCTGCAAAAGCCCTTCGTCAGCGACATGATGCGTCTGAACAAGAGCTTCATCGTGCACCGCTCGCTCAGTGGCCGTCGCGAGAAGCTGGCGGCCTATCAATTGCTGTCGGCCTACATCAATCACTCGATCCGCAACGACGGTGCGTCGATCTGGATCGCCCAGGCAGAGGGCCGGGCCAAGGACGGTGATGACCGTACCGATTCGGCGATCCTCAAGATGTTCCATATGAGCCGCAAGGACGAGCCATTTGGCGCGGTGATCCAGAGCCTTAACCTGATTCCCGTGTCGATCAGCTACGAGTACGACCCTTGCGACCAGGCCAAGGCCCGCGAGCTGTACATCCGCGCCACCACCGGCACCTACAAGAAGGCGCCGGGCGAGGACGACGTCAGCATCGCCCAGGGCATCACCGGCTACAAAGGGCGGGTGCACATCAACTTTGCCCCGCCGGTCACGGCGTTCTTCGAAGACACCAAGCAGCTGGCGGTGGAGATCGATCGCCTGATCCTCGGCGGTTACCGGTTGTTCCCAGTGCATTACCTGGCGTATGCGATGTGGGCCGAGGCGGACCCGGCGCTGCGGGTACCGACGGCCGACACACTGTTCTCGCCCGAGGAGCTGACGGCGGCCAAGGCCGAGTGGCAGCGCCGCCTCGACGCCTGCCCGGTCGAGCAGCGTCCGTACCTGATCCAGCAGTACGCGACGCCGGTACGCAACCAGTATCAGGTCAAGGCTGAGGGTTGATTCGCAACGACTGCCCTCTCCCTCTGGGTGAGGGTGGACGGGAGGAGTGTGATCGCCACCGCTGTAGCATGATCGATCGCACGTCAGATCCGACGTTCAGAACCAGGTGCTGAACCAGGACAACAGCAGCGCCATCGCCAGGCTTGAAAACCCCAGGATGTAATAGAAACGGTGCACCGGCAGATCGCGCGCGTCCACCACGGTGGTATCGCCGTCCGGTCTTTGCCGGGCGACCACTTCACGGCGACGGGCGCTGTGCAACAGCAGCCCCCCTGGGCAGGTAATCAGCAGGGCCAGCAGGTTGATCAGCTTGGCCGGATGGGCCGCCAACAGCCCCCAGAGCACGTGCAACGACATGGCAGAACCTCGAAAAAAGTACAGCGAAGGCCGGCATTCTACCCAAGCGGCCGGCAGTCGCCTGGCCTTTGCGACAAAGTGAAGGGTCACCTGTCATGTGCTTGTCACCGCGCTTGCCCGCGAAGCAGGTACCGCGGCGTATGGCACCGGCTTCGCCGGTGTTCGCGGGCAAGTCGGTGCGCCGAACCGCCGCCCCCCACAGGGACCGAGCCGATCAGGATATCCGTGGTATGCAGGACCTTGTGGGAGCGGGTTTACCCGCGAAGCGCCGCGTCGGCGGCGCTCGATCTCAAGGGTGCCATAAGACCCAAGCCATGTACCGGGTAGCCCCTGACGAAATCCTGCCGCCGCACCGCGGGCTTATTCGCCCAGCATCTGGCCGATGGTCGGGTCCTTGAACAAGCGGGTCAAGGCGTCGCTGAGCACATCGCCGACCAGCTTGGTGTTGGTTTCCTGGTTCGGCGCCATGCCGAAACGCTGGTCCAGGGAGGCGCCATAACGGCCACTGTAGCGACGGTTGGCGTTGGACACGTCAGCGCGGAAGGTCGCGCCGATGGTCGCTTCGGTCACGTACATGCCCTCCTTGGGCGACTGGTACTTGAGCTCGGCCAGGGTTACGGTCAACTGCGGAGCGTTGCCGGCATTGGCCGTCGGGGTGAAGCCCAGCAAGCGCACAGCGGCTTCGGCCTGGGCCTGCAGCTTGGGCAGCACATCATTGCCTGACACGGTGATGGTGCTGGTCTCGGGGTACAGGCCACCACGGGTACCCAACGCCTGGGACGGCCGACCGTCGACGACCCTGACCACCACCGGCTGGCCATGACCCACCGCGGCGAGCTGCGCGTTGAGCTTGGGTTGGGGGCTGAGTTGTTGCGGACTGTGGGCACAACCGACCAGGCTCAGGCTGGCCACCGCGATCAAACCGAACAACAGACGTTGCAACATGCGCATTTCTCCAGAAATAAGCCGCAAAGGCCTAAGTATACCCAGCCAGGATCGGGCCAGCCATCGGCCAGCGTGCACTGTCACACTGCTTTCATCGACGCGCCGTTATGCTTGCGCCAGACCTCTCCAACAGGACACCGCCATGGCCTCGCTCTGGACCCTGCTCTTGCAACGCCCGCGCCACGCCTGCTATGCACGGCTCGACAGCGAAGGCAATTGCCTGGCCTTCAAGCACTGCACCCAGCCACCAGCCGACGGTGGCTGGGTGCAGGTCAGCGAAAGTTGCCTCAGCTGGCTAGGCCGCCCTCTGCCTGCCAGCGCCCGGATGTGCACCCGTGCAAACCGCCGCTGGCACCAGCGCACCCTGCCTGCCTGACAAAAACCGTAATAAATCTTCCTGAAAACGACCTTTTCCGCCCAAGACATCGTTATAATCTTCCCCCGATTATAAGGACGTCTCCTGATCGGGCCCCGCACTCGCCGATTTCACCCCGGCACCTTCTCGCTTCGCCCACAGAGAGCCTTCCACTACAGGTCTTGCGCCCGCTGATGTGCCTGCATTTCTCGGCCGTCTGCTGCATGAACCTGCGGGCTGCCACCGCGCAGTCCCTTTTGAGGTTCACGACTCCAAAAGAGCGTGAAAAAACGGGTTTTCACAACTTCACAAGAGTGTGGCGAGCAAATGAACAGTCTGGCATGTGCAAAAGCAACAGATGCGTCCCGAACAGCCCCGAGCAGTCGGCTATTGCGCCCTTCCAGCAGGGGAGCCTGAGGCCGGTCCATAACGCACGTCGGGTACCTTGACCATAAGTCGAATTGCCGCACCGGCAGTCAAAGCGTTCAATAGCGCAACGCAAAGACCGGTTGGCGGTATCCGCGCAAGTGGCAACAACTGCGAAGAATCGGACATGGCGATCCTGGCAAGCCCAGAGGTCCTATGCTGTCAATTTGGTGTTGTAGATTTTGGAGACGCGTTACATGGCGCAGAACGAATCAGTTGATGTGGTACTGGTAGGCGCGGGCATCATGAGTGCCACCCTGGCCGTACTGCTCAAGGAACTCGACCCGGCGATCAAGCTGGAAGTCGTCGAGGCGATGGACTCGGGTGCCGCGGAGAGTTCCAACCCGTGGAACAACGCCGGGACTGGCCATGCCGGCCTGTGCGAGCTGAACTATACGCCCCAGGCCGCCGACGGCAGCATCGACATCAAGAAAGCGGTTCACATCAATACCCAGTTCGAGGTTTCCCGTCAGTTCTGGGCCTACCTGAACGACAAGGGCAACTTCGGCTCTGCGCGTGACTACATCAGTCCTGTCCCGCACCTGAGCTACGTCGAGGGTGACAAGGGTGTCGAATTCCTCAGGAAGCGCTTCGAGCTGCTCAAGCAGCACCATGCCTTCGCCGAGATGGAGTACACCGAAGACAAGGCCGTGATGAACGAGTGGATGCCGCTGATGATGCCGGGGCGTCCGGCCGACCAGCGCATTGCCGCGACCCGCGTCATGAAGGGCACCGATGTCAACTTCGGCGCACTGACCAACAAGTTGCTCAAGCACCTGGGTAGCACCGAGAACGCCCAGGTCAAGTACAGCAAGAAGGTCACCGGCCTGCGTCGCAATGCCAATGGCTGGACCGTCAGCATCAAGGACGTGAACAGCGGCAGTACCCGTGAGCTTGATGCCCGCTTCGTCTTCCTCGGCGCCGGTGGCGCGGCCCTGCCGCTGCTGCAGCTGTCGGGCATCGAAGAAAGCAAGGGCTTCGGCGGTTTCCCGGTCAGCGGCCAGTGGTTGCGCTGCGATAATCCGGAAATCGTCAAGCAGCATCAGGCCAAGGTCTACAGCCAGGCCGCCGTCGGTGCACCGCCCATGTCGGTCCCGCACTTGGATACCCGCGTGGTAGACGGCAAGAAATCGCTGCTGTTTGGCCCGTACGCCGGCTTCACCACCAAGTTCCTCAAGCATGGTTCGCTCCTCGACCTGCCGCTGTCGGTGCGCATGGGCAACATCGGCCCGATGCTCGCCGTTGCCCGCGACAACATGGAGCTGACCAAATACTTGGTCAGCGAAGTGATGCAATCGATGGAACAGCGCCTGGAGTCCCTGCGTCGCTTCTACCCCGAGGCCAAGGCCGAGGACTGGCGTCTGGAGGTGGCCGGCCAGCGTGTGCAGATCATCAAGAAGGATCCGAAGAAAGGCGGCGTTCTGCAGTTCGGCACCGAACTGGTCGCGGCCAAGGACGGCACCCTTGCCGCCCTGCTTGGTGCTTCGCCGGGCGCCTCGGTGACGGTGTCGATCATGCTCGAGCTGATCGAGCGCTGCTTCCCCGAGCAGACCAAGGGCGCCTGGGCTGCCAAGCTCAAGGAAATCTTCCCGGCCCGCGAGAAGACCCTGGCCACCGACGCCGCCCTGTACCACAAGATCAGCGCTCACAACGACGAAGCCCTGCAACTGGTGGAAACAGCCAGCCCCGCCCAGCACTACGCCTGAGTCGAACGCTGAACAGGCAATCGCCATAAAAAAACGCCCTTCGGGCGTTTTTTTATGGCTGGCGGTTTCAGCCGCGGGCGTTCTGGATGATCTCGATGTACTCCGGCGCGTTGCGCTGGTCGGCGATGACCTCGACGAAGGTCTTGCCCTGCTCGTCCTTGCCATCCAGGTCCAGGCCAGCCTCGACGAAGAAGCCGACGAAGCGCTCGAAGTCACCGACACGCAGGCCGCGGTAGGCCTTGATCAACTTGTGCAGCGCGGGCGAAGTCTGGCCGTCGGCCGGCTCGAACTGGAGGAACGACTTGATATAGTCGTCGCTGATCTCGTCACCAATTACCTGTTTCTTGTCTTTACGCATTGCCGACTCCAACTGGACCATCACGGATATTTCGAAGGCCGGCAGTTTACCCCTCGCTGGCGCCAGGCCTCAACGCGTACGTACAGTGCCGGTGTGCAGATCGGCCCAGACATGGCCATTGGCGTAACTGAGGAACTGCACGTACAGGGTCTCGTTGCGCAGCAGGTCCATGATCACCCGGTAGTCGGCCAGGGGGTAGTTGAGCGTGAGGCTACGGGTCTTTTCGTTGTAGACCGGCTTCTTCAGGCTCTTGCCACCTTCGCCGTCGAAGTTGACCAGCACCTGGGTGATGGTTGCGCCTTTGCTCAGCGGCTTGCCCTTGAGCCTGAGCAGCAGCGAGGATGTGATCGGGATAGGCTGCTGGTCGGATTGGCGCTGCGCGCCGACCACCACCGAATAGTCGGTGACCTGCAGCAGTTGCTGGGCGGTTGGGGTTTCCTGGCGTAACGACAGGTCATCCGGAGGCAGGAACTGGCTATGCAGCGGCGCCGCGGACAGCGGCAGGCTCACTGCCAGCAGGAGGATCAGAATCGCACGCATGAAGGGCTCCTTGGCATCGGAAGGGCACTCTAGCATGGGCGCTCAGACAAAGGCCTGCGGCGCTCACAATCACAGCTCAACCTGTGGGGGCGCAGCCCGACGCCGAGATGCAATAGACGTTGTCGGCTGCAGAGCCATCGCTAGGCGATGGCAGAGATCGGTCTTCTCATGAAGGTTAGGATGCAGGCGACCACGCGGTTTGCTCGTGGCCGTTGCGGCCAGCCGGCAAACAACGACTAATCGATGAATGCAGGCTGGCGCATGGTCACATCCCCTTCACAGCAAAAATGCCGTTGGCGTTCCGCCAGTAGCCCTTGTAGTCCATTCCGTAACCGAAGATATAGCGGTCGACGCAGGGCAGACCGACGAAGCTGGCCTTGAGGTCCGGGCTGGCCTTGCGGTCATGGTCCTTGTCGATCAGTACGGCGGTGTAGACGTTGCGCGCGCCGGCATGCTTGCAGAACTCGATGATGGCGCTGAGGGTGTGGCCCTCGTCGAGGATGTCATCGACGATCAGCACATCGCGGTCGATGAACGAGACCTCGGGCTTGGCCTTCCAGAACAGCTCGCCGCCGCTGGTCTGATTGCGGTAGCGCGTGGCGTGCAGGTACGAGGCCTCCAGCGGGAACTGCAAGTGGGTCAGCAGCTTGCCGGCGAAGATCAGGCCGCCGTTCATCACGCAGAAGACCACGGGATTGGTGTCGGCCAGTTGCTGGCAGATCTGCTCGCCGACCTTGGCGATGGCAGACTCGACCTGGGCTTCGGTGTACAGGCAGTCAGCCTCTCGCATGACTTGACGGATGTGCTCGAGATCAGCGGACATGGCGCCCTCCGGGGGCTGCAATTGAGAAAAGCGGGCAAAGGTACGCATCCGCAGGCGTCAGATCAAGTATTTATGGACTAACGTGCACAATGACTACAGGACACCCGTGGCTGAATAGATTAATCTAGCGCGGTTTTTTTGCCCGCCTTCCGGAGCCTTCCTTTTATGCCTACCCGTGAGATCCGCCATCCGCTGATCCGTCACAAGCTCGGTCTTATGCGCCGTGCCGATATCAGCACCAAGAACTTTCGCGAACTCGCCCAGGAAGTCGGCGCACTGCTGACCTATGAAGCCACCAAGGACCTGCCGCTCGAAGCCTACGAGATCGACGGCTGGTGCGGCAAGGTGCAAGTCGAGAAGATTGCCGGCAAGAAGATCACCGTCGTACCGATCCTGCGCGCCGGCATCGGCATGCTCGACGGTGTGCTCAGCCTGATCCCGGGTGCCAAGGTCAGCGCCGTCGGCGTGGCGCGCAATGAGGAGACCCTCGAAGCGCACACCTACCTGGAAAAACTCGCGCCGGAGATCGACCAGCGCCTGGCGCTGATCATCGACCCAATGCTGGCCACCGGGGCCTCGATGGTCGCGACCATCGACCTGTTGAAGAAAGCCGGCTGCCGCGATATCCGCGCCATGGTCCTGGTCGCTGCCCCCGAAGGCATCGCCGTGGTCGAGAAGGCCCATCCGGATGTGCAGATCTACACCGCGTCGATCGACGAACGCCTCAACCAACATGGCTACATCATCCCCGGCCTGGGCGATGCCGGCGACAAGATCTTCGGCACCAAGCAAAAGGACGCCTGATCATGCAGGACGGTTTCAACGAACCGGTCTGGCGCCAGGTCGTCTCGGGGGCGCAGATGCTCTTCGTGGCGTTTGGCGCACTGGTGCTCATGCCCCTCATCACCGGCCTGGACCCGAACGTCGCACTGTTCACCGCGGGCATCGGCACCTTGCTGTTCCAGCTGGTGACCCGTCGTCAGGTCCCGGTATTCCTTGCCTCCAGCTTCGCGTTCATCACCCCGATCATCCTCGCCAAGGGCCAGTTCGGCCTGGCCGAGACCATGGGCGGGGTGATGGCGGCCGGCTTCGTCTACACCTTCATGGGCCTTGCCGTGAAGATCAAGGGCACCGGCTTTATCGACCGTACCCTGCCGCCGGTGGTCATCGGTCCAGTGATCATCTCCATTGGCCTGGCCATGGCCCCGATCGCGGCGAACATGGCCATGGGCAAGGGCGGCGACGGCACGGCACTGATGCCCTACAGCACCGCCATGATGATCTCCATGCCCGCGCTGCTGACCACCCTGATCGTCGCGGTGTTTGGCAAGGGCATCTTCCGCCTGGTGCCGATCATTGCCGGTGTGCTGGTGGGCTTTGCCCTGTCGTTCGCCTTTGGCGTGGTGGATACCGCCAAGATCGCCGCGGCGCCGTGGCTTGAGCTGCCCAACTTCACCGCGCCGGCCTTCAACTGGCAGGCCATCCTGTTCATCGTCCCCGTGGCGCTGGCGCCAGCCATCGAACACATCGGCGGGGTGATCGCAGTCGGCAGCGTGACTGGGCGCGACTACCTGAAGACGCCCGGTCTGCACCGTACCCTGCTGGGTGATGGCCTGGCCACCACCGCGGCCGGCCTGTTCGGCGGCCCGCCCAACACCACCTACGCCGAAGTGACTGGCGCGGTGATGCTGACCAAGAACTACAACCCGAAGATCATGACCTGGGCGGCGGGGTTCGCCATCGTCCTGGCGTTCATCGGCAAGTTCGGCGCGTTGCTGCAGAGCATTCCGGTACCGGTGATGGGCGGGATTCTCTGCCTGCTGTTTGGCTCGATCGCCGCGGTGGGCATGAACACCATGATCCGCCACAAGGTCGACCTGTCCGAAGCGCGCAACCTGGTGATCGTCTCGGTCACGCTGGTGTTCGGCATCGGTGGTGTACTGATCGGCAGTGGCGACGGCCCAGACGACTGGGGCTTGAAGGGCATCGCCCTGTGCGCGGTCGTGGCCATCGCCCTGAACCTGTTGTTGCCGGGCAATGATAGCTGGAAGAAAAAGGCGCTGGATGATCGGTTGCCCTGATCCCAGACAATAATACCGCCTTGGCTTTATGTAGAGCGGCCCTCTGTCGCGAAGCGGGCCCAAAGGGACCTTGAACCCATTCAACCTCGGTGTGTCACGCATTCCGCATTGAATGGGTTACGGCCCCTCCGGGCCCGCTTCGCGACACGAGGTCGCTCCTACGCTAAAGCAGCCCGTGTCAGGCCCGTTCGCACATGTCGGCCAACGCCTGTACCCATTGCGGGTGGTCGTTCAGGCACGGCACCAGTACCAGCGCCTCCCCCCCCGCCTCGATGAACTGCTCGCGACCTCGGTCGCCGATTTCCTCGAGGGTCTCGATGCAGTCGGCGACGAATGCCGGGCACATCACCAGCAGCTTCTTCACACCCGCCTTGCCCAGCTCGCCCAGACGCGTCTCGGTGTAGGGTTCGATCCATTTCGCCCGGCCCAGGCGCGACTGGAACGACACTGACCATTTACCCTCCGGGATACCCATCTTGTGCGCGAATGCCTTGGCCGTGGCCAGGCATTGGCCGCGGTAACATACGGCACGCATTGCGGCGCTGGCGTTTTTGCAGCAGTCAGGGTCCTGGAAACGGTGCTGCCCGGTCGGGTCGAGCTTCTTCAGGTGACGCTCGGGCAAGCCGTGGAAGCTCAATAGCAGGTGATCGTAGTCTTGCTCCAAGTGAGGCCGGGCACTGGCTACCAGGGCGTCGATGTACTCCGGTTTGTCATAGAAGGGCTTTAGCACGGTCATCTGCAACGGCAAGCGACGTTCGCTGAGGGTCTGCTTCGCCAGCTCGATCACCGTGGTCACCGTGCTGTCGGCGAACTGCGGATAGAGCGGCGCCAGGGTCACCTTGCGCACACCCTGGGCGGCGAGGCGCTCCAGCACCGCAGGCAGGGCCGGCTCGCCATAGCGCATGGCGATTTCCACCGGCCCGTGGGGCCACTGCTGGGCCATGGCCGCCTGCAGGCGCCGGGTCAGCACCACCAGCGGTGAGCCCTCCTCCCACCAGATCGAAGCGTAGGCGTGGGCCGACTGTTCCGGACGCTTGACCAAAATCAGCGACACCAGCAGGCGGCGCACCGGCCACGGCAAGTCGATCACGTAGGGATCCATCAGGAACTGGTTGAGGTAACGGCGCACGTCAGCCACCGAGGTGGAGGCCGGCGAACCCAGGTTGACCAGCAGCAGGGCATGATCGGTCATGCAGCGTCCTATGTCAGAGGCGACTGGACAGGTCGTCCAGGGCCGATTGCAAATCGTTGAAGCGGAAAGTGAAACCGGCGGTGAGCAAACGCGTCGGTCGCGCCCGTTGGCCACCCAGCAGCAGGGTCGACAGCTCGCCCAATCCGACGCGCAACAGCAGTGCCGGCACCGGCAACACCGCCGGGCGGTGCAGCACGCGGCCCAGGCACTTGGCGAACTCGCGATTGCGCACTGGCTCAGGCGCGCAGGCATTATAAGGACCGCTGGCATCCTTGTGCTGCACGAGAAAATCTATCAGGGCGATCTGGTCGTCGATGTGCACCCAGGGCATCCACTGGCGCCCATCGCCCAGTGGTCCGCCCAGCCCCAGTTTGAAGGGTAGGCGCAGGCGTGAAAGAAAGCCGCCGTCGCTGGCCAACACCAGACCGGTGCGCACCAGTACCACGCGGATGCCCAGGGCCTGCGCCCGCTGCGCGGTCTCTTCCCAGGCGATGCACAGCTGGCTGGCAAAGTCTTCCTTGACCGGCGGCGAAGCCTCGTTGAGCTCCCGCTCGCCGCCGTCGCCGTACCAGCCGACGGCCGATCCCGACACCAGCACCTCCGGACGCTGCGCGCGGCCCTCCAGCCACACCAGCAACCGTTCGGTGAGGCTTATCCGGCTGGCCCATAGCAGCGAACGACGGGCCGCCGTCCAGGGGCGATCGGCAATCGGCGCGCCGGCCAGGTTGATGACCGCGTCCACTGGATCGTCGGCGGCCAGATCCTCCAGCCGCGCGATGCCGCGCACGCCTCTGCCACAGCGCTTGGGCACCTGCTCAGGGGTGCGGCTCCAGACGGTCAGGCGATGGCCTTCCTCGCCCCAGTGCCGGCAGAGGTGTTGACCGATCAAACCAGTACCGCCGGTCAGCAATATATGCATGGCTGTGTCCTCGCAAGGCGTGGCCTTGGTCTATTTTTTAAAAGCAAGGCACTTTTTTGACCGAACGCTCTCGGATAAACATAGGCCAACCTGTCGTATCGAGCGGAATAACCTTATACAGATTTTAAGTATTGTACAGGTTTGCCCGGCAGCGTAGGCTGCTCACAGCAAGGTTCGAAGAGGCCATCATGACAGTACCTATTGCGATCATCGGTGCCGGTATCGCCGGCCTGTCCGCCGCCCAGGCCCTGCAAAAGGCCGGGCAAACCGTCCATCTGTTCGACAAGGGCCACGGCAGCGGTGGCCGCATGGCCAGCAAGCGCAGCGACGCCGGCGCGCTTGACCTTGGCGCCCAGTATTTCACCGCCCGCGACCGGCGCTTCGTCGACCAGGTGCAACAGTGGGTTGCTGCCGGCTGGGCCGAGCAGTGGAAACCACAACTGTACAACTACCGCAATGGCGAGTTGACGCCCTCGCCCGACGAGCAGGTGCGCTGGGTCGGGGTGCCGCGCATGAGCGCGATCACCCGCGGCCTGCTCAAGGATGTCACCGTCAATTTCGGTTGCCGCATCGCCGAAGTGTTCCGCGGCAAGCAGTACTGGCACCTGCAGGACACCGATGGCTGCAGCCACGGCCCGTTCAGCAACGTGGTGATTGCCGTGCCAGCGCCCCAGGCCACACCGCTGCTGGCGGCTACACCGAAACTGGCGGCCGTCGTTGCTGGCGTGCAGATGGAGCCGACCTGGGCCATCGCCCTAGGCTTTCAGGTGCCGCTGGACACGCCAATGCAGGGGTGCTTCGTGCAAGACAACCCGCTCGATTGGCTGGCGCGCAACCGGAGCAAGCCGGGACGCGACGAACAGCTCGACACCTGGGTGTTGCACGCCTCTTCGAACTGGAGCAAACAGCACATCGACCTGTCTCGGGAGGCGGTGATCGAGCAGCTCTGGGGCGAGTTCGCCGAGTTGGTCGGCTGCGTGGTACCGGCGCCCTCCTTTGCCCTGGCCCACCGCTGGTTGTACGCGCGCCCCGCTGGCAATCATGAGTGGGGCGCCCTGGCCGATGTCGACCAAGGCCTGTACGCCTGTGGCGACTGGTGCCTGTCTGGCCGCGTCGAAGGTGCATGGCTCAGTGGCCAGGAAGCCGCTCGCCGGTTGCTCGAGCAGTTCGACTAGACTGGGCTGGCGTAAGTTATACAAATATTTTCAGTTTGCACAGCTTCATCGCTATGATGGAATTTACTTGTACAGGAAAAGTCACCTGTACAAGTATGCCAGGAGACAGCGATGAATAGCCCCACGCAACGCGACAAGCCCCGCATCGGCATCAGCGCCTGCCTGACTGGCGACACTGTGCGCTTCAATGGTGGCCACAAGGCCTCCGCCTTGTGCCGGCAACTGTTCGACGAGCATTTCGACTGGGTCGCGCTGTGCCCCGAGGTCGCCATCGGCCTGGGCGTTCCACGCGAGGCCATCCGCCTGGTCGGCGATCCGGACAACCCGCAGGTCACCGGCTCGCGCAATCCGTCGCTGGAGCTGTCCGGCCCGCTGCGCGCCTACGGTCAGCAGATGGCTGGGGAACTGACCGACATCTGCGGTTATGTCTTCATGCAGAAATCGCCCTCCTGCGGCCTTGAGCGGGTCAAGGTCTATCAGGACAACGGCCATCCGGCGACCAAGGGCGGACGCGGTGCCTATGCCAACGCCTTCTGCGCCCTGCGCCCGGACTTGCCCGTGGAAGAAGAAGGACGCCTGCATGACGCGGTATTGCGGGAGAACTTCATCACCCGTGTCTACGCCTATGCCGACTGGGACCAACAGCTCGGCGAAGGCCTGAGCCGCGGTGCGCTGATCCGCTTCCATTCGCGCTACAAGTACCTGCTGATGGCCCATAACCCCCAGGCCTATCGCGACCTCGGCAAATTGCTCGGCAGCATGCGCCGTGATGACGATCCCCAGGTCGTAGGCCCCCGGTATTTCAGCCTGCTGATGGAAGCCTTGCGCCGCTGCGCCAGCCGCGGCACGCACTGCAATGTGCTGCAGCACCTGGTCGGTTACCTGCGCGATGCGCTGGGGTCGGACGACAAGGCCGAGCTCCAGCAGCTGATCAGCCAATATCACCAGGGCATCGTGCCGCTGGTCGTGCCGCTGATGCTGCTCAAGCATCACCTGCGCAACCATCCTGACCCCTACCTGCTGCAGCAGGCCTACCTGAACCCGCACCCTGAAAGCATGGGCCTGCGCAATGCCATCTGAAGTGCTGCTGCCGATCCGCGAGGTCGCCCGCCTGACCGGCGTCAATCCGGTGACCCTGCGGGCCTGGGAGCGCCGTTACGGCCTCTTGGCCCCAGGGCGCACGAACAAGGGCCATCGGCTCTATCCACAGCAACAGGTACAGCGCGTGCACGCGATCCTGCGCTGGCTCGAACGCGGCGCGTCGGTCAGCCAAGTGCGCGCACTGCTCGACAGCGAACCTCAGGCTCTCGCAATCATTGCTCAGGGCGATTGGCCAGCCCGGTGCCAACAGGTGATCACTGCCGTCGCCAACCTGGCCCAGCGCCCACTGGACCAGCAGTTCAACCAGGCCATGGCCCTCTACCCGCCCGTGACCCTTTGTGAACGCCTGTTGCTGCCTGTGCTCGACAAGCTCGGGGAGCGCTGGAAGAGCCGCTTCAACGCGCAGCTGGAGCAGGTGTTCTTCCACTCCTGGCTACGCAGCAAGCTGGGCGCGCGGGTTTATCACAACAACCATTGCCTCGAAGGACCGCCGGTGCTCATCGCCACCACCAGCGAGCAGGCGTTCGACGCTCACCTGTGGCTGTGCGCCTGGCTGCTCAGCAGCAGCGGTTATCCCGTCGAGATTCTCGAACGGCAGGTGACCGGTAGCCTGCTGCAGCAAGCCGTCCTGCACCTGCAGCCGCGCGCGCTGGTGCTCAGCCTGGGCCGACGGATCGAGGTCCGAGAGCTGCAACGCAGCCTGCTGGTCAAACCGCCGACAATCGTGAGCGGTCCGGCCGTCGGCCTGCATGCCACGTACCTGAGCAGCTTGCAGCGGCCTGACCTGCACGTGGTCGAGAGCCCACAAGCGACCTTGCACAGGCTGCAGCAACTGCGCGACACCCCCGTCAATGGAGACGAATTTCAATGCAACTGATGTGGTTGCGCAGCGACCTGCGCATTGATGACAACACCGCCCTGAGCGCCGCCTGCGCACGCGGCCCGACCGTGGCGGTGTGGATCGCCAGCCCCGGGCAATGGCGCGAGCACGACGATGCACCCTGCAAGGTGGATTTCTGGTTGCGCAACCTCAAGGACCTGCGCCAGTCCCTGGGGCGACTGCACATCCCCTTGCTGATCCGCTACACGGACAATTGGCAGCAGGTGCCGGAGACCTTGCTTGCACTGTGCCGCCAGCTGAAGGTGCAAGCGGTGCACTGGAATGACGAGTACGGCGTCAACGAAACCCGCCGCGATGCAGGCACACGCGACCTGCTCGAGCAATCAGGCATCGCCGTGCACCGCTACCTCGACCAACTGCTGTTCGCCCCAGGCACCGTCCTCACCCGCAGCGGCCATTTTTTCCAGGTCTTCGGACAGTTCCGCAAGGCCTGCCACGAGTACCTGTACCGCAGCCTGCCGGCCCTGGCGAGCCGCGTTGCGCGCCAGGCGCCGCTGGACATCGACAGCGACCCGGTGCCCGACCAGATCGAAGGCTTCGCCACGCCTGGGCAGAGCTTGCAGGACTACTGGCCTGCTGGCGAAGGACCTGCCCAGCAGCGGTTGCACACCTTCATCGAGGACAGCGTCGAAGATTACCTGTTACAGCGCGATTTCCCAGCCGAACCCGGTACCAGCCAGCTTTCGCCCTACCTTGCCGCGGGCGTGATTTCACCCCGCCAATGCCTGCATGCGGCGCTGTCGGGCAACCGTGGTGAATTCGACAGCGGCAACGTCGGCGTGCAGACCTGGGTCAACGAGCTGCTCTGGCGCGAGTTCTACAAGCACATCCTCGTGGGTTATCCACAGGTGTCGCGGCATCGCGCCTTCCGCGCGCACACCGAGCACCTGCCATGGCGCGATGCCCCCGAGGACCTCAAGGCCTGGGAAGAAGGCCGTACCGGCTTCCCGCTCATCGATGCCGCGATGCGCCAACTGCTCCACACCGGATGGATGCACAACCGCCTGCGCATGGTCGTCGCCATGTTTCTGAGCAAGAACCTGCTGATCGACTGGCGGCTGGGCGAGCGTCACTTCATGCGTCACCTTATCGATGGCGACCTGGCAGCCAACAACGGTGGCTGGCAGTGGAGTGCCTCGACCGGTACCGACTCGGTGCCGTACTTCCGGATCTTCAACGCAACCGCTCAATCGCAACGTTTCGACCCTCAAGGCCGATTCATTCGGCAGTGGCTGCCGGAACTGGCCGAGCAGGATAAAAAAGCCATCCACGCGCCAATGGCCAACGGCGCACCGCTCGGCACTTGTGATTATCATCGACCGATCGTGGATCTGGGCAGCAGCCGTCAACGGGCCCTGGAGGCGTTCAAGTCACTTCCCGCGCAACAGGGGCGGGGCACAAAAGCTTGAGCATGCTGGATGGATTCTGGTCAGCGAACTGGACCATGAGGCGCACCGGCACAGCCTGGCCCATGCCCCGGTGAAAGCGCAGTTGCCCCGGCGTGGCCGGGGCAACCTGCGTGATCAGAGCGCCATGCGGTAATGCAGGGCATAGCTCTCGACGCCATCGTTCGGCGACTTGATCCCGGCATTGGAATAGTGGATGGCGCGGACACCGATTTCATGTCCGCCGGCAAAACGCAGCCCGAAACCGATGCGGTCTTCGAACTGGAAGGATGAACCCAACTCGTTGCTTTCCAGCTGGGTGCTGGAGAACGCCGCTACACCGATGCCTGCTTCGATGTAGGGCTTGACCGACTCCCCGGCGAACTCGTAGACGAACACCGGCGCAAACGACAGGCTGTGGTTGCTGGCGGTCTCATCTCCGTCCCAATAGGTGTAGGCACCGTCCCAGTAGCCGGTCAGACGTCCTACGCTGGTCTGCCACCAGCTCTTGTCCCAGTTCGACTGCAGTCCGAAGCGATACACCATCGTGGAATCGCCGGTCTGCCCGACCGAGACCGAAACGTCCGCAGCCTGCGCGGTAAAAGCCTGCCCCAGGGTCACCACGGCAACCGCCGCCAAACAAAGCAGTTTCTTCATGAGAAACATCCTTTTCCTAATGCTGTTGTTAAGTGTTCTGCCTCTTCAGACAGATTCATAGAAATCGGCAGTAGTACGATAGTTCAGCATCGCGCAGAAAATTTTCACATTTTTTTTACAATGGAAAGCTTTGCACACTGTCGGATTTCTTCCACAGCAGGGGCAGAATCTTTTTCAGGTCGTCTGGGAGCGCGCTGGTCCAGAAGCGCGCCGGGCGTGCCGGCCCGGTCGCCAGCAACGCACGCGCGTGCAGCAGGCGCTGCAGTTGGCGCGCTACGGCGGCGCCAGTATCGATGATCGCGACATCCGCCGGGACCAGCTGCGCCAGCAGCGGGCGCAGGAAGGGATAATGCGTACAGCCCAGGATCAGCGTGTCGCAGCCTGCTGCCAGCAAGGGCTGCACGTAGCCGAGCAACAGCTCGCGCAGGACCGCGCTGCCCAGGTCGCCCCGCTCGATGCATTCCACCAGCCCTGGGCAAGGCTGGGTAATCACCCGCACGTCGCTGGCGAAGCGGTCGAGTAACGCGGCGAACTTGGCGCTCTGCAAGGTGCCGGTGGTGGCCAGGACCCCGACCACGCCGGAGCGCGTCGCGGCGGCGGCGGGCTTGACCGCGGGCTCCATGCCCACCAGTGGCCAGCCAGGGAAACGCTCGCGCAAATCGGCGACCGCCGCCACCGTGGCCGTGTTGCACGCCAGGACCATGGCCTTGGCGCCCTGGGCCTGAAAGAAGTCGGCAATGAGTCGGCAGCGCTGGCGGATATAGTCCTGGGACTTCTCGCCATAGGGCACGTGACCGCAGTCGGCCACGTAAAGCAGCGTTTCCTCGGGCAGCAAGCGCTGGATTTCGGTGAGCACCGACAGGCCGCCGACCCCCGAATCCATCACGCCCACCGGCGCCGAGCGCTCAGCCATGCTGCGTGCCGCACACCGCGCAGGCCGGGTCACGCTTGACCCGCAGCTCGCGCATGCGCGAGCTCGAGGCGTCGATCAACAGCAGCCGTCCCACCAGCGGCTCGCCAAAGCCGGCGAGCAACTTCAAGGCTTCAAGCGCTTGCAGGCTGCCCACCATGCCTACCAGCGGGCCGATCACGCCGGCTTCGCTGCAGGTCAACTCCGCCTCGCTGCCATGTCCATAGAGGCAGTGGTAGCACGGGCTGCTGGCCTGACGGGGGTCAAATACCGACAGCTGCCCTTCGAGGCGGATCGCGGCGCCACTGACCAGCGGGCGGCCAGCCGCCACGCATGCGGCATTGACGGCTTCGCGGGTGCTGAAGTTGTCCGAGCAATCGAGCACCAGGTCGACCGCCGCCACGGCGGCGGCCAGGGTGTCCTCGTCCAGCGCCTGGCGGTGCGCGACCAGGCTGATCTCGGGATTGATCGCACGCAGGCGCTGCATCGCCGAGTCGACCTTGCCCAGGCCTATGCTGCTGCTGTCATGGATGATCTGGCGTTGCAGGTTGGTCAGGTCCACCGTGTCGAAATCCGCCAGGTGCAGCTCGCCAACCCCGGCAGCGGCCAGGTAGAGCGCGACCGGCGAACCCAGGCCGCCGAGGCCGACGATCAGCGCGCGGCTCTGCTTGAGGCGCAGCTGGCCGTCGATATCGACCTGCGCCAGGAGAATTTGCCGGCTGTAGCGCAACAGCTCCTGATCGCTCAGCATGACAGGCGTCCCAGGCTGATGCGTTCATGCCCACCCAGGTCGAGGCGGCTGGACACGTCGCTGAAACCTTGCCCACTCAGCAGCGCGCGCACGGCGGCGGCCTGGTCGAAGCCATGTTCAAGCAGCAGCCAGCCGCCGGGCAGCAGGTGATCTGGCGCCTGGGCGATGATCGTGCGCAGGTCGTCCAGGCCGTCCTTGCCCGCCACCAGCGCACTGCTGGGCTCGAAGCGCACGTCACCGCTGACCAGGTGCGGATCTTCGGCAGCGATGTAGGGCGGATTGCTGAGGATCAGGTCGAAGCGCTGCCCAGCCAGGCTGTCGAACCAGTGGCTGGCCCGCACCTGCACGTTGTCCAGGCGCAAGCGCACACGGTTGCGCTCGGCCAGGACCACGGCTTGCTCGATACGGTCCACCGCAGTGACCCGCCAGGCCGGGCATTCGCTGGCCAGCGCCAGGGCGATGGCGCCAGTGCCGGTGCCCAGGTCAAGCACCTGTGCGGGCCTGGCAGGCACCAGCTCGAGCGCGGTCTCCACCAGCAGCTCGGTGTCCGGACGCGGAATCAGGGTGTGCGGCGCCACCTCCAGGTCGAGCTTCCAGAACCCCTGCTGACCGAGGATATAGGCCACAGGCTCGCCGGCCCGGCGTCGGGCCAGGTAATCGGCGAAGGTCTGCGCGGCCTCGCTGCTGACAATGCGCTCCGGCCAAGTGTGCAGGTAGCTGCGCGACTTGCCGATGGCCGCGGCGAGCAACAGCTCGGCGTCCAGCCGTTCAGTGGGAGAGTCGGGCAACTGCGCGGCGCGCAGCAGGCTGGCAATGATGGTCATTCAATCCCCCAGGGCAGCCAGTTGATCAGCCTGGTACTCGGCCAGCAACGGCTCGATCACGGCGTCGACACCACCGGCCAGGACTTCGTCGAGCGAATACAAGGTCAGGTTGATGCGGTGATCGGTCACCCGGCCCTGTGGATAGTTGTAGGTGCGGATGCGTTCGGAGCGATCGCCGGAGCCGACCAGCAGCTTGCGCTCGCTGGCGATGGCGTTTTGCGCGGCGCTGGTCTGGATGTCGTTGAGCTTGGCCGACAGCCAGGACATGGCGCGGGCGCGGTTCTTGTGCTGCGAGCGCTCTTCCTGGCACTCGGCGACGATCCCGGTGGGCAAGTGGGTGATGCGCACGGCCGAGTCGGTCTTGTTGATGTGCTGGCCACCGGCGCCCGAGGCGCGGTAGGTGTCGACGCGCAGGTCGGCGGGGTTGATCTCGATCGCCACCTGCTCGTCCGGCTCGGGCAGCACCGCCACGGTGCAGGCCGAGGTATGGATGCGGCCCTGGGATTCGGTCTCAGGCACGCGCTGCACGCGGTGCGCGCCGGACTCGAACTTGAGCTTGCCGTAGACGCTGTCGCCCTCGACCCGGGCAATGATTTCCTTGTAGCCGCCGTGTTCGCCCTCGTTCTGCGAAAGGATCTCCAGGCGCCAGCCCCGCCGCTCGGCGTAGCGCGAATACATGCGGAACAGGTCGCCGGAGAAGATCGCCGCCTCGTCACCGCCGGTGCCAGCGCGGATCTCCAGGAACACGTTGCGCCCGTCATTAGGGTCCTTGGGCAGCAACATGCGCTGCAGCCGCGACTCCAGCACGACCAGTTGTTCCTTGGCTTCGCGCACTTCCTCGACGGCCATTTCGCGCAGGTCCGGGTCGCTGTCCTTGAGCAGCGCCTGGGCACCTTCCAGGTCGTCCTGGACCTTGCGCCAGTGCTGATAGGCGACGATCACCGGCTCGACTTCGGCATATTCGCGCGAGTAGGCACGGAAGCGGGTCTGGTCGCCGATGACCTCGGCATCGCCCAGCAGGGCGGTCAGTTCCTCGAAGCGGTCCTGGAGGGTGTCCAGTTTATTGAGCAGCGACGCTTTCATTGCGGGGATTTATCCGTCGAGCCCTCGTTGAGGGCAAAGAGTTCCTGAGCCATGGCCAGCGCATCGAGGCGGCCTTCGGCTGAGAGCTTTTTCAGCTGCACGCTCGGTGCGTGCAAGAGTTTGTTGGTCAGCCCGCGCGCCAGTTGCGCCAGCACTTCGTCAGGGTTGCCGCCATTGGCCAGCAGGCGCTGGGCCTTGTTCAGTTCTTCGTCGCGCAGGCGTTCGCTCTGCTGGCGGTAAGCCTTGAGCACGTCCACCGCCGCCAGCTCGCGCAGGCGGACCATGAAATCGTCGGCGCCGGCGGCTACCAGTTCCTCGGCAGCCTGGGCCGCGCCCTGGCGGCTCTTGAGGTTTTCCGCAACCACATCATGCAGGTCGTCGACGGTGTACAGGTAGACGTCATCCAGCTCGCCGACTTGCGGCTCGATATCCCGCGGCACAGCGATGTCGACCATGAAGATCGGCTTGTGTCGGCGCTGCTTGAGCGCGCTTTCCACCGCGCCCTTGCCGAGAATCGGCAACTGGCTGGCGGTGGAGCTGATGACGATATCGCTGTTGGCCAGCTCCTGGGGAATGTCGGCCAGCAGCACCGCATGGGCGCCGAACTGTTCGGCCAGGGTGCTGGCGCGCTCCAGGGTACGGTTGGCCACGACGATACGGCGCACGCCCTGCTCATGCAAGTGACGGGCGACCAGGGTGATGGTTTCGCCGGCGCCGATCAGCAACGCCTGGCTGCGGCCCAGGTCGCTGAAGATCTGCTTGGCCAGGCTCACCGCGGCAAAGGCCACCGACACTGGGTTCTCGCCGATAGCCGTGTCGGTGCGTACCTGCTTGGCGGCGCTGAAGGTGGCCTGGAACAGCCGCCCGAGCAGCGGCCCGACGGTGCCAGCCTCGCGGGCCACGGCATAGGCCGACTTCATCTGGCCGAGGATCTGCGGCTCGCCCAGCACCAGCGAGTCGAGCCCGGAGGCGACCCGCATCATGTGCCGCACGGCGTCGTGTTCCTCATGGACGTAAGCGCTGGCGCGCAGCTCGTCCAGGCTCAACTGGTGGTACTCGGCCAGCCAACGCAGCACGCTGTCCGCGCGCAGGTGATCCTGCTCTATATAAAGCTCGCTACGGTTGCAGGTCGAGAGGATCGCAGCCTCGCGGCTGGCGGTCAGCCGACACAGCTGCTGCAAGGCATCGACCAGCTGCTCGGGCGTAAACGCCACGCGCTCGCGTACGTCTACCGAGGCAGTCTTATGGTTGATACCGAGGGCAAGAAAGGCCATGCAAGGTCGCTGGTTGTGACGAGAAGCCGATAATTGTCCTACTTCGCAGGATTCAGAACAACCACCGTTCGCTATTGTCTCAATTAACCGAATCCATCGCAGGTGGGTTTGCCCCTGTGCTTGTGTCATGATGCTCCGACCGCCGGTTAGCCGTTCAAAGCCCCATTTATGAATAGATCCTACGCATTGCTGCTTGCCCTCGCCCTGCTCCAGGGCTGCCAGAGCCTGGCTCCGCAGAACCCGCAGGCCGAGGCCCCGTCCGCCGACCCGGCCCAAGCCGAGCCGGCCGCGCCGGTGGTGTACGGAGCCTTCAGCCAGGACACGCTCTACAGCCTGCTGACAGCAGAGCTGGCCGGCCAGCGCAATCGCTTCGACATCGCCTTGGAAAACTACGTCAATCAGGCCGAGAAGACCCAGGACCCGGCCGTGTCCGAACGCGCCTACCGCATCGCCGAGTACCTGGGCGCCGACGAACCGGCCCTGGACACGGCGCTCATCTGGGCCCGCAACGACGAGCAGAACCTCGACGCCCAGCGTGCCGCCGCCATCCAGCTGGCCCGCGCAGGCCGTTATGACGCGTCCATGACCTACATGGAAAAGGTACTGCAGGGCCAGGGCGACACCCATTTCGACTTCCTCGCGCTGTCGGCCGCCGAAACCGACCAGGGCACCCGCGACGGGCTGCAGCAGAGCTTCGACCGCCTGTTGCTCAAGTACCCCGACAACAGCCAGTTGGTATTCGGCAAGGCGCTATTGCTGCAACAGGATGGCAATGCCCAGGCGGCCCTGGACCTGCTCGAGGCGCACCCGCCGCAGCAAGGCGAGATCGCCCCGGTGCTGCTGCGCGCGCGCCTGCTGCAAGCCGTGGACCGCGGCCCCGAGGCGCTGCCGCTGCTGCGCAAGGCCATCGCCGAAAACCCCGAGGACAAACGCCTGCGCCTGACCTACGCGCGGATGCTGGTCGAGCAGGATCGTCTGGCCGACGCCAAGGCCGAGTTCGTCAGCCTGGTCCAGCAATACCCCGAGGATGACGAGTTGCGCTACTCCCTGGCCTTGGTGAGCCTGGAGAACAAGGACCTGGAAGAGGCCGAGGGCTACCTGCAGGAGTTGGTCGAGCGCGACAGCAACACCGATGCCGCGCACCTGAACCTGGGCCGCATCCAGGAAGAGCGCAACGACCCCGAAGGCGCCCTGCGCGAATACGCCCTGGTCGGCCCGGGCAACGACTACCTGCCGGCGCAGCTGCGCCAGGCCGATATCCTCATCGCCAACGGGCGCAGCGCCGAAGCCTCGCGCCTGTTGGCCGAGGCTCGTGACAACCAGCCCGAATACGCCATTCAGCTGTACCTCATCGAAGCCGAAAGCCTGGGCAACAATGGCAAGCAAGCCCAGGCCGACCAAGTCCTGCAGCAGGCCATCCAGCGTTACCCCGACGACCTCAACCTGCTCTATACCCGTGCCATGCTGGCCGAGAAGCGCGATGACCTGGGGCAGATGGAAAAGGACCTGCGCGCCATCATCGCCCGCGAGCCGGAAAACGCCATGGCGCTGAACGCACTTGGTTATACCCTGGCCGATCGCACCAGCCGCTACGCCGAAGCCAAGGCGCTGATTGACCAGGCCTATCAGATCAACCCGGATGACCCTGCCGTGCTCGACAGCCTGGGTTGGGTCAACTATCGCCTGGGTAACCTGGACGAAGCCGAGCGCCTGCTGCGCGTGGCCCTGGATCGCTTCCCCGATCACGAAGTCGCTGCTCACCTGGGCGAAGTGCTCTGGGCCAACGGCAAACGCCGCGAAGCCCGGCAGGTCTGGGCCAAGGCCTTCGAGGCCCAACCCGACAGCCCTATCCTGCGCAAGACCGTTCTGCGCCTGACCGGATCCGAGACCCTGTAGCCTATGTTCATCCGCCATTGCATCACCTTCACCCTCATCGCCCTGCTCGCCGGCTGCGCCGGCTTCGGTTCCCGGGAGGCCCTGCAGGGCCAGGGCAACCCGCAGCAGTGGCGCGAGCACAAGCAGCAGCTGAGCACCCTCGACGGCTGGCAGATCGACGGCAAGGTCGGTATTCGCGCACCACGCGACTCCGGCAGTGGCACGCTGTTCTGGCTACAGCGCCAGGACTACTACGATATCCGCCTGGCCGGTCCGCTTGGCCGTGGCGCCGCGCGCCTGACCGGACGCCCCGGTGGCGTGGTGCTCGAGGTGGCCAACCAGGGGCGTTTCGAAGCGTCCAGCCCCGAAGCCCTGCTTGAAGAGCAGCTGGGCTGGCGCTTGCCGATGTCGCACCTGGTCTGGTGGGTCCGCGGCTTGCCGGCGCCCGACAGCAAGAGCCAGCTGACCCTGGACGGCGACAGCCGCCTGGCCAGCCTCAGCCAGGATGGCTGGAAAGTGGAGTACCTGCGCTATGCCGAGCAGAACGGCTACTGGCTGCCCGAGCGCCTGAAGCTGCACGGCGAGAACCTCGACGTCACGCTGGTGGTCAAGACCTGGCAGCCACGCCAGCTGGGCCACTGATCATGTCGCACGCCACCCTCACCCTCCCGGCCCCGGCCAAGCTCAACCTCTGGCTGCACATCCTCGGCCGCCGCGCCGACGGCTACCATCAGCTGGAAACCGTCTTCCAGTTCCTCGAGCACGCCGATGAACTGGCCTTCGCCGCGCGCGAAGACGGTCAGATCCGCCTGCACAGCGACATCGACTCGGTGCCCCACGACAGCAACCTGATCGTGCGTGCCGCGCGCCAACTGCAGCAACTCTCCGGCTGCCCGCTGGGCGCGGACATCTGGCTGAAGAAGATCCTGCCCATGGGCGGCGGCATCGGTGGCGGCAGCTCGGACGCCGCGACCACCCTGCTGGGCCTGAACCATCTCTGGCAACTGGGCCTGACCGACGACCAGCTGGCCGGGCTTGGCCTGACCCTGGGCGCCGACGTGCCGGTTTTTGTCCGCGGCCACGCGGCGTTCGCCGAAGGTGTCGGCGAAAAGCTCACCCCGGTCGACCCCGAGGAGCCCTGGTACCTGGTACTGGTTCCGCAAGTCGCTGTTAGTACAGCAGAAATTTTTTCACATCCGCAGTTGACACGTGATTCTTTGCCCCTTAAGATGCGCCCCGTTCCCAAGGGAAACAGTCGAAATGACTGCCAATCGGTGGTTGAGCAACGTTACCCAGAAGTGCGTAACTCGCTGAATTTGCTTGGCAAATTCACTGATGCAAAGCTCACCGGTACTGGAAGTTGTGTGTTTGGGGCCTTCCCAAGCAAAGCTGAAGCTGATAAAGTTCTGGCCCTTCTTTCAGAGACCCAAACAGGGTTTGTAGCAAAAGGAAGCAACGTTTCGATGTTGCACCGCACGCTGCAGAGTCTGCTCTAGGAATCGAGTATCAGGTACTCGCAGCAACAGATACAGGGGCGTCGCCAAGCGGTAAGGCAGCAGGTTTTGATCCTGCCATGCGTTGGTTCGAATCCAGCCGCCCCTGCCATTTTCCTTATACTCATCCAGGTATACCCTCAGCCTTCAGGTACTGCGCGTGTCCAAGATGATGGTCTTTACGGGGAACGCCAACCCCGATCTGGCTCGGCGTGTCGTACGTCAGCTGCATATCCCACTGGGTGATGTTTCTGTCGGCAAGTTCTCCGACGGCGAAATCAGCACTGAGATTAATGAAAACGTCCGCGGTAAGGACGTCTTTATCATTCAGCCGACCTGCGCGCCAACCAACGATAATCTGATGGAACTGGTAGTGATGGCCGACGCCTTCCGCCGCTCCTCAGCCTCCCGAATCACCGCCGTGATTCCCTACTTCGGATACGCCCGCCAGGACCGCCGTCCGCGTTCGGCACGTGTAGCCATCAGCGCCAAAGTCGTCGCTGACATGCTCACTGTCGTCGGTATCGACCGTGTACTCACCGTCGATCTTCACGCTGACCAGATCCAGGGTTTCTTCGATATCCCCGTCGACAACATCTACGGTTCGCCCGTACTGGTCGACGACATCGAAGACCAGCGTTTCGAGAACCTGATGATCGTCTCCCCGGACATCGGTGGCGTCGTGCGTGCACGTGCCGTTGCCAAGTCCCTGGGCGTCGACCTGGGTATCATCGACAAACGCCGTGAAAAGGCCAATCACTCCGAAGTGATGCACATCATCGGCGACGTCGAAGGACGCACCTGCATCCTGGTAGACGACATGGTCGACACCGCCGGCACCCTGTGCCACGCGGCCAAGGCCCTGAAAGAACACGGCGCTGCAAAGGTCTATGCCTACTGCACGCACCCTGTCCTGTCGGGCCGGGCGATCGAGAACATCGAGAAATCCGTGCTGGACGAGCTGGTGGTGACCAACACCATCCCGCTGTCCGCAGCAGCACAAGCCTGTGACCGTATCCGCCAGCTGGATATCGCACCGGTTGTCGCTGAGGCGGTACGCCGCATCAGCAATGAAGAATCGATCAGCGCGATGTTCCGCTAAGGGCCCTGCCCCACGCGAAACGCCCGTTGATGTAAAGCGCCCCGCCCCAGCATTCCGTTGGGGCGGGGCTTTTTTGCCCACCCCGACCTGGCGCTGGTCGCAAACGCCATGCGGGGCTGGCTATTTTGGAGATGTAAAATGACCGATTTCATCCTGAACGCCCAAGCGCGTACCGACCTGGGGAAAGGTGCGAGCCGCCGCCTGCGTCACGCCGCTAGCATCCCTGCTGTTGTCTACGGTGGTAACAAGGACGCCGAGTCCGTGACCATCCTGACCAAGGAAATCACCAAGCTGTTCGACAACGAAGCAGCTTTCAGCCACGTCATCGAGCTGAACGTCGATGGCGTCAAGCAGAACGTGATCATCAAGGCCATGCAGCGCCACCCATCCAAGCAGTTCATCATGCACGCTGACTTCGTCCGCGTCGTTGCTGGCCAGAAGCTGACCGCTATCGTTCCTGTGCACTTCATCAACGAAGAAGCACCGGTCAAGAAAGGCGGCGAGATCTCCCACGTCGTTTCCGAGATCGAAGTTTCCTGCGAAGCCAAAGACCTGCCTGAGTTCATCGAAGTCGACCTGGCTGCTGCCGAAATCGGTTCGATCATCCACCTGTCGGACCTCAAGGCTCCGAAAGGCGTCGAGTTCGTAGCCCTGGCCCACGGTGATGACAAGGCTGTTGCCAATGTCCACGCACCGCGCGTTGCTCCAGAAGCTGAAGAAGGCGCTGCCGAGTAATCCACTCGCACGCCGGTGTTGATCGGGTTACAGTGCCGCGCACCGTAACCCACCAACTCCAAGGAAGAGCCCCTGACGTGACCGCCATCCAGTTGATCGTCGGCCTGGGAAACCCTGGCCCCGAATACGAACAGACCCGGCATAACGCAGGGGCTCTTTTCGTTGAACGCATTGCCAGCGCCCAGCGCGTCAACCTGACCGCTGACCGCAAGTATTTCGGCCTGACGGCTAAATTCAGCCATCAGGGCAACGATGTTCGTCTGCTGATCCCCACCACCTACATGAACCGTAGCGGCCAGTCCGTGGCGGCATTGGCCAATTTCTTCCGGATCCCTCCGGCGGCCATCCTGGTGGCGCATGACGAACTCGACCTGCCTCCTGGCGTTGCCAAGCTCAAGCGCGGCGGCGGCCATGGGGGGCACAACGGCCTGCGCGACATCATCGCGCAGCTCGGCAACCAGAACGATTTCCATCGCCTGAGGCTCGGCATCGGCCACCCAGGGGATGCCAAGCTGGTCTCCAACTTCGTCCTGGGCCGCGCACCGCGCGCCGAGCAGGAGAAGCTCGACGCCAGTATCGACTTTGCCCTCGGCGTGCTGCCAGACATAATCGCCGGCGACTTCGCCAAGGCGATGCGCGAACTGCACAGCCAGAAGGCCTGATTTCACCAAGAGGGGAATTCCCATGGGTTTCAATTGCGGCATCGTCGGCCTGCCCAACGTCGGCAAGTCCACCCTGTTCAACGCCCTGACCAAGTCCGGCATCGCGGCGGAGAACTTCCCCTTCTGCACCATCGAGCCGAACAGCGGCATCGTGCCGATGCCTGATGCACGCCTGGATGCATTGGCGGCCATCGTCAAGCCCAACCGCGTGCTGCCGACCACCATGGAGTTCGTCGACATCGCAGGCCTGGTGGCCGGTGCGTCGAAGGGCGAAGGCCTGGGCAACAAGTTCCTGGCCAACATCCGCGAAACCGATGCCATTGCCCACGTGGTGCGCTGCTTCGAAGACGAGAACGTGATCCACGTCTCCAACAGCGTCGATCCCAAGCGCGACATCGAGATCATCGACCTTGAACTGATCTTCGCCGACCTCGACAGCTGCGAGAAGCAGTTGCAGAAAGTGGCCCGCAACGCCAAGGGTGGTGACAAGGACGCCTTGGCACAAAAGGCCATCCTCGAGAAGCTGATCCCCCACTTCACCGAAGGCAAGCCCGCGCGTAGCTTGATGAAGGACATGGGCGCCGACGAGAAGGCCCTGGTCCGTGGCTTCCACCTGCTGACCAGCAAGCCGGTGATGTACATCGCCAACGTCGCCGAAGATGGCTTCGAGAACAACCCGCACCTGGACGTGGTCAAGGCCATCGCCGAAGAAGAAGGCGCCATCGTGGTGCCGGTGTGCAACAAGATCGAAGCCGAGATCGCCGAGCTGGACGACGGTGAAGAGAAGGACATGTTCCTCGAGGCCCTGGGCTTGGAAGAGCCTGGCCTGAACCGGGTGATCCGTGCAGGTTACGCGCTGCTTAACCTGCAGACCTACTTCACTGCAGGCGTGCAGGAAGTGCGTGCCTGGACCGTACGCGTCGGCGCCACCGCCCCGCAGGCGGCCGGTGTGATCCACACTGACTTCGAAAAAGGCTTCATCCGCGCTGAAGTGGTCGGCTATGACGACTTCATTCAGTACAACGGTGAAAGCGGCGCGAAGGAAGCTGGGAAATGGCGGTTGGAAGGCAAGGACTACATTGTCAAAGACGGTGATGTGATGCACTTCCGCTTTAACGTCTGATGGTTTCCGTGGAATTCCACGGCGCTTGATGGACCTCGAAACCCCCGTTATCGCTTGGCGATACGGGGGTTTTGTTCATTTACAGTTTGATCCTAATCCTGCCGCGGCTGCTGACAAGCGTACCCAATAGATCATTACTGCCTGAATCTGGAACGCATCGGGACTTTCTTGTAGTGTCTGCACCCGCTAGGCGTCGCCGCCTACGTAGGTGCATCGAAGCCTGGATCATAAGAAGATTCATGATGCCGTAGCCGGCCACACTTGGAATATCGGTTACTCAAAGATATTCAACATTCCCATCCACACTGATGGCCTGACCGGTGACGTTAATCGCTGCTCGAGACGATAAGAACAGTGTCATTGCGGCAACATCCTCCATCGTCACCATTCGGCGCAGCGAGACTTTCTCCAGATACTGCTCGCGCATGGACTCAAAACTGATATCCAGCGTCTTCGCGCGTGCCTCGATTACCCGATCCATGCGTTCACCCGCCACGACACCAGGCAAGATGGCGTTAACCCGAATATTATGCGGTCCCAGTTCGTTGGCCAGTGACTTCATCAACCCGACGATTGCCCACTTGGTCGAGGCATAGGGAGTCCTGAAGGGATAACCCAGCCGGCCAGCGACGGATGACATGGCAATGATGTGGGGGTTCTGGGTGGATTGTTTTAAATACGGAACCGCCCTGCTCAGAAAATAGTATTGGCTGTTGAGGTTGGTGGAAACAGTCTGTTCCCAGGCCTGCGCATCGAGTTCTTCGATAGCACCGGTCGGGCCTGCAATACCGGCATTGTTGACCAGGACGTCCACGCCGCCGAGCAGAGAGATCGCCTCGTCCATGACCTGGTCCACATGCTGCTTGATGCTGACATCCGCCACCGCGCCCTGCATGCCGGGATACTTCAGTTTCATGCGTTCAACGGCACTGGCGTCGATATCGCAAATGTAGACCTGCGCATCGACTTCATGAAAAGCCTTGGCAATGACCGCCCCGATACCGGCTGCGCCGCCCGTAATGAGTACCTTCAGTTTCGCGGGGGGTGTCAGCAAATCAACAATCTTCATAACGCACGCCTCTTAGTCCGTCGCCGGTTCTGCCACGAAGGCTCGGGTCTCGGCATTGATTGCTTTTGCCAGCAGTGGCACCAGTAGCAAACCCAACACTGCGGCGCTCACGATCACATAGAAACCCGAAGCACTTAAGCCCGATGCCTTTTCTACCAGCCCGAAGAGATAGGGTCCGACGAAGCCGCCCAACAGGCCGATGGTATTGATGAACGCCAGCCCTGCTGCGGCCTGAACGCCTTGAAGTCGCTTCATGGCAATAGCCCAGTAGATCGGTAGTACGCCGCCGGCAAAGAAAGCCGTGGCGGTAAATAATGCGATGCGCACCGAAGCATCGTCGATCAGCGTAAAGACAACCGAACTTGTGATCAGTCCGCAGGTGAACAGAGCCAGGCAATAGCAGTCCCGCGCAATGTTGCGGTGAACCCTCGGCAGTACCAACACGCCGGCCAGAAAGCCGATGCCGACGCTGCTGGACAGCAAGCCAACGGTCAAGGGTGAACTGATCTGCATCTGCTCAATGATCGACGGCGTAAAAAACACCAACCCCACGAAAGCGACCTGATTCAGAAAGTAAATCAAACCGATCAGAATCGTCGTCGGGCGTTTCAGTGCCTTGCCCCAGTGCCCGGAATATTCGTGGGAGTCCGCATGGCCGGGCAACTTTGCATGGGCCTCGAGCGATTCGGCCTCCACCTTGGTCAACCACCGTGCATCACGCGGGCGATCGGGCAACTTGAACCACAGAATTACACCCACGATGACGCTGGGCAGGCCTTCGAGCAGAAACATCCATTGCCAACCCTGGAGTCCACCGATTCCGTGCATCTTCATCAACGCACCGCCGATAGGGTTACCAATGATGAGCGCCAGTGCTGGTGCAATGTAAATCCAACCAATGGCAATCGCTCGATCCTTGGGCGCGAACCACAGGGTGACCATATACATCAGCGCCGGAAACAGGCCGGCCTCGGCGATGCCAAGCAGTACCCGAAGCAAGTAGAACGACCACTCACCCTGGACAAACATCATGGCTGAAGACAAGGTGCCCCAGGTCACGGCGATCCGGGCAATCCAACGACGTGGCCCGACGCGATGCGCCAAAAGATTACTGGGAACCTCCAAAAGCGCATACCCCAGAAAGAATATCCCTGCCCCCAAGCCATAGGCTGCGGCGCTGATACCCAAATCTGCGTTCAAGGCCGTTTTTGCCAGCGCGACGTTGGTTCGATCTAGGTAGGACATGAAGTAAATCGCGCACATCAACGGTATGAGCCGAGTCATCGCTCGCCGAGTGGCAAGCCAATGTGTGTGCGCGGCATCGAGCATGATCGTCATGGTCAGATCCCTTATTGTTGTTTTTAGTTGGTCCAGGCAAAGGATTTACAGATGAACATACTGCTTGCCTTTGAGCCCCAGCATCTGCCGGGCCTCCTCAGGCGTTGCGATTTCATAGGAAAGTTCTTCGAGTATGTGGCGCACCTTGCGCACCTGTTCGGCATTTGTCTTGGCTTTTACGCCTTTTGCCAGGTAGATGCTGTCCTCCAAGCCCACCCGCACGTTGCCGCCCAGGATGGCGCCCATTGTCACAAACGAGAGCTGATGACGTCCGGCGCCCAGAATGGAAAACTCGTAGTTTTGTCGCCCGAACAGCCGGTCAGCGGTGGCACGCATGATTGTAAGGTTTTCCGGGTCGGCCCCCAGGCCGCCAAGAATGCCAAAGCATGACTGGATGAACAGCGGTGGTTTAACCAGACCTTGCTCCACGAAGTAAGCCAGGTTGTACAGATGCCCGACGTCATAGCACTCAAACTCGAAACGTGTGCCGTGCTCACCCAGTTCCTGCATGATCGCCTTGATGTCCTTGAAGGTATTCTTGAAGACGACATCCTCCATGCCGACGATGTGATCCTCCTCCCAATCATGATTCCACGTGGAGATTTTCCTGGCGATCGGATGGATCGAAAAATTCATCGATCCCATATTCAACGAGCAGAGCTCTGGCTTGGCGATCAGCGGATAAGCGAGCCGTTGCGCCAACGTCATTCGCGTGCTGCCGCCCGTGGTGATGTTGATGATGGCATCGGTCGCGCTGGCAATGGCTGGAACGAACTGGCTGAAAACCAGTGGGTCTGGAGTCGGACGACCATCCAATGGGTCACGGGCATGCAGGTGCAGGATCGCTGCCCCGGCTTCGGCCGCTTCGATCGATTGCCTTTCTATCTCGGCGGGCGTGATGGGCAGGTATTCGGACATCGACGGCGTATGCGTCGCCCCTGTAATCGCGCAGGAAATGATGACTTTGCGGGTCAGCTGACTCATGGAAATGACCTGTATTGTTATTGGAGATCGCAGGCGCGTCAGAGATCGATGTAAACCGCAGCCGCTGTACAAAGCCTATTGAATTTTCTACGCCTCGGTAAGATCATTAACGGACAGCTATGAATCCCTAAGAGACAGCGTTAGGAGCTATCCGTGCCACCAAAAACACCGCTGTTCAATGAGCGCATCTATGCCCCTTACAAGATTGCGGCACTGGTCGAAGTTCTCAGCGAGCAGGGCATCGCGCCGGCTGATAGCCTTAAAGGCAGCGGCGTGGATGAGGACGAAATCCATGACGCGACGGTGCTGACCTCGGTTCGTCAATACGCCAGGGTGTGCGACAACGCCTTGTCACTGTCGAGAGACCCTGCCACGCCATTCAAGACCGGCGCGCGTCTGCACCTCTCCGCCTATGGCATGTATGGCTACGCACTGATGTCATGCCTTTCGCTGCGGGACTACTTCAGGTTGGGCGTGAAGTATCACTCGCTCGCGACGCCGACATTGACGATTGAATGGCATGAATACGAAGACGAAGCGGTCTGGACGTTTCCCGATGCGACCGACCCAAGCCCTTCAAGGGGAATCAAACAGTTCTGGATCGAGCAGCAATTTACCCAACATGTCACCCACCTGCAGGATGTCTTCGGAAAAAGCTGTCCCCCGACCAGCGCCTACTTTGCTTACCCGGCGCCAGACCACGCGCAGCTGTATTCGCAATACCTCGGCTGCCCATGCATCTTCGATCACGATCAATGCGAGCTGCACTATGACAGCTCGATCCTCGATCAAAAGCCCCATCTGGCGCACCGCCTGACAGCGACACTACTGCAAGAGACATGTGACCGATTGATTGGTCAGGCAAAGGTGTCCTCGGGAATTTCGGGCGAGGTCTACCAGATGATCATGCAAACCCCTGGAGAGTTTCCAAGCATGGAAACGGTCGCTGAAAAGCTGCACATGACCACACGCAGCCTGCATCGAAAACTCCAGAAGGAAGAAACCTCTTTTGTTGCCATTATTGACGACGTACGCTGTTCGTTGGCCATGGAGTATCTTAAAACGACGCTCATGAGCACCGATGATATCGCGTTGCTTCTTGGGTTTACCGAACCGACGAATTTCCGGCGGGCGTTCAAACGCTGGACAGGAAAAACCACGAAAGAATATCGCCAGGGCTGAAGCTGATAGGCCATTAAAGATCAAGCGTTTCAACCCTGGGGCGTTCAGCAGGGAGTTACAGAATCGATAGCGGATAATTGAAAATGAGCCGGTTCTCGTTAAAATCCGCCAGGCTGAAATCGCGCTTGATTACCGAGTTGCGCCAGCGCACGGAAAGATTCTTGAATGCGCCACTTTGTATGACATAGGTCAGTTCAGACTCGCGCCCCCACTCCCTGCCATCGGTGAGGCCGCCAGAGTGAACGTTGGATCCGCTAATGTAGCGGTTCATGAGAGTAAGGCCGGGCACACCCAATACGACGAAGTCAAAGTCATGCCGCAATTGCCAGGAGCGCTCATCGGCGAAGTCATAGCTGTTGCTGAAGCTGTCGTTCGCCAAGGCCGCCCCACTCGTTCCATTGAGGCGCATCCAGTTATCACCCTCGACCTTTTGCAGTCCGACATAGAAGGTATTGGCCAGGTAACGCGCAGACAGCAGTGCAGAATAGGTTTTATTATCCAGCGCGCCCGCTAGCCGTTTGCCGTCGTCCTCGCCACTGAAGTACCCCAGATTCGCGCCTAGCACCCACCTGCCGACAGGTTGACTATGGGTGAAATTGAAATAGCGTTGATGATAGATGTCCTCCAGCTGCGCATACCAGGCACCTACTTGACTAAGACTGTTGTTGAAACTGTATTCCACACCAGCAAAATTGAAGCGATCGGACGTTATCTCGGGGCGATTGAACATCGACATTCGCTCCATGCTGGCATCATGACGAGGGCTGTTGCCGCGAAATTGCCCGCCGTGAAACGTGAGATCTCCAAGGTCTCTGGACGTGACTTGCGCCCCACGGAAAGTCTGCGGCAGCGAACGTCCATCGTCGGATCGTATCACCGGAAGTGCAACGACCCATTCACCGATGCGCGCCTGGGTTTTGGCAAAGCGTATTTTCGCCGATACCGCCAGCCGGCCGAAATCATCTGCTGGCGCCCCGTCATCGTGCACCGGCAACAGCTGCGTGTTAGCAGTACCTTTACCCCCATCCAGCTTTTGAGAATAGAAGCCCAGCGCGTCAACGCCGAAACCGATCGGGCCTTCTGTAAAACCGGAGCGGGCATCCATTATCACGCTCTGCGTCCACTCTTGCGCTTTGGCCTGCGGGTAGTGACTTTCGGTGAAGTTGCGATTAATGTAGTAATTTCTAAAGTTAGCACTGACACCTGAGTCATCGAGGAAGCCGTCCGCAAAAGCCGGAAGGCACGTCAACGAACTACTGATCACCAGAAACGTCAGTGATATCGAAACAGCCTTGGCATCGTCCAGGATACAATGTCGCATGGGCACTCTCTTTTATTTTTATTTAGCGCAAGACAGGTCTATCCAGAAATAACTGGCTTCCTTATTCCAGACACAACCTCACCATTAGCGTTTGTCGTTCATATTGGCGCTACCCAAACTTTCACTGAGGGCTTTGCAGGGTTGATACTATCGCCTTTTCGCCACAGCCTTAAGATCTTTACCAGACAGCAATAGATCATAAGTGGACAGGTTTGGATTTAGTCACTATGCACAATCCCACCTCTTCATCGACACCAATCTGGGCTTGGGGTCCAAAGTAATACTGGTTCCCTTTTGGTCTGAAACACCCATACGAGCCAGTGCGCAAAAAGCTGCGCACCTCGCGCTGAGAAAGTCCCGCCCATAATCGCTGCAGCCTGTGCGTTGCACCGCCTCCAGCCGAGTGCGCAACAACTTGCGCAGCACTGCGCAACGTGTTGCGCACTTTATCGCCTGCATTCCTTGTACACCCTTTCCTGCGCTCCGGTAGCAACTCTAAGTCCTTGAAATATCAGCCATCTTTAAGCATCTGGTATGGCTCTTGTATGGAACTCGTGCAGCGGACCTTGAAATCGGCCTTCCGCCAGGCCGTACGCCCACGGAAGCGACATGGCAAACGACACAGCCCCCGACACCCCTGCCAAGGCCGCTGCGGCGGCCTCCTGCATCCTGGAACTCCCCTCGATCCCACTGGCGCCGGACGTCCCGCGCGAGTGGCTGGGCGACCGCCCCATGAGCTGCTCGGCCGTCTTCGCCAACATTCTTTATTCCACCGAGCAGCAGGAATTCTGGCTGCTGCACAAGCGCACCGCGGCGCGGGTCAAGGAGGCCATCCACACCCTGGCTGGACAGATCG
>Ga0160433_100184_pt1 | contig 51568 bp, 34 predicted proteins | sample HID1972K_E0MG_FD_108235 | JGI IMG/M metagenome (GOLD analysis project Ga0160433, IMG submission 108235) | Enriched pill bug-associated microbial communities from UW Madison campus, WI, USA - HID1972K_E0 MG | ecosystem: Host-associated > Arthropoda: Insects > Digestive system > Unclassified ...
AGTCAAAGTAAATCTATATGATTTATTTCTAGTGTAAAGATATATCCGTACAAACTTTAATCGTTGTAAATACAAAGCCGTTTAACTGTCCGATTTTTGTAAGGTAAATTCAGTATAAGACATCCTTTATATGGCAGCATATAGGCCCAGATGAAAGGCAGTAAAAAGTCCGACTTTTGGCTGTTACAGTCGGACTTATTACTGAACAAAGAGCGCCTTTTATGGGTGTCATATACTTCGGAGACCCGCTTTGGTGAAGACTATAGGCCTAGACATTCCTAAGCGACTTCATATCAATCACAAAGCGATACCTCACATCCCCTTTCAGCAAACGTTCGTACGCTTCGTTGATCTGTTTGATATCGATCATTTCGATGTCTGAAGTAATATTATGCTTTCCGCAAAAATCAAGCATCTCCTGAGTTTCGGCAATTCCGCCAATCATGGATCCTGCTAAGCTCTTGCGGCCGGGAATAAGACTGAATGCGGAAACAGGTAAGGGGTGTTCCGGAGCACCTACCAGGGCGAGCGATCCGTCTACTCTTAGCAAGGCAAGGTAAGCGTTAATATCATGCTGCGCTGATACGGCGTCGAGGATAAAGTGTAGTTTGCCCTGATAGGCTGCCATCTGTCCCGGGTCTTTAGATAGCACGACTTCGTCGGCACCAAGACGTTTCGCTTCTGCGAACTTTGATTCGGAAGTAGTGAAGGCAACTACATGGGCACCCATCGCTTTTGCAATTTTAATACCCATGTGACCCAGGCCGCCAATACCTACAATCCCCACCTTCATACCAGGACCAACTTTCCAGTGCCTCAAAGGTGAATAAGTAGTTATACCGGCGCATAAAAGTGGCGCGGTTGCGGCTAAGTCGAGATTTTCAGGAATGCGAAGCACAAAGCTTTCATCTACCACTATACGCTCCGAGTAGCCTCCAAAAGTTTGAGTACCCAGGTGTTTATCCGTTGAGTTGTATGTTTGGGTAGCACCCGGCTCGCAATATTGCTCCAAACCTTCTTTACAGTACTGACATTCGCGACAAGAGTCTACCATGCAGCCTACGCCAACCATATCACCGACTTTGAACTTACTAACGTGATCACCCAGGCTGACGATCTTACCTACGATTTCATGTCCGGGGATACAGGGATATACAGTCGAATGCCATTCATTTCTCGCAGTATGCAGATCGGAGTGACATACTCCGCAATACGATATTTCAATTTCAACGTCATGAGGCGTATTCGTCCTGCGGCTAATGCTAAGCTGGTTTAACGGAGCTTCGGCAGATTCTGTGCCGTATGCTTTTACTTCTGTCTTGTTCATAAAGGATGGTGTTGTGGATTACTACAGTTCAATAAGCAAATGGGCCTTATTGTTTTACATTGATCTAAACCTGATTTTGAAAATATTATCCTTGATCCTGATATCAATACAAGCTCAATATTGGGTATCATCGACATGAGCAAAAGGGAAACTCAATCAAGTTCACTGATGGCGGCGGTAAGATTAAGTGTATCTGCCGTCTACAAGGGAATTTAAGCATAAGCATCTGCACAGACAATCGGCTTGATATCATTTGGCGTTGCAGCTCTAAAGTGTACAGAAAACCGGGATAGATGCGCTATTCTATAGACAAAATACCACGTTTTGGGGAATAAATACACTCTTACAATACACACATATCACAAATAAAGTACATATTGCCAGATAGTACAATTCTTGGCACGGCCTTTGATATTAGGTTAGCAGGTTTATAATTGGTTAGTTTGAGCACCTGCCCATCAGGTGCTTATTTTTTTTCCGAGAGTTTTACTTACCTAATAATTCTTCCAGTTTTGCATGAAGCGCGTCCCCTGTCAGATTCTTAGCGATAATAGTACCATCGGGACTTAACAATAAATTAGATGGAATAGCCCGCACACCGTATAGTTTCGCCGCCTCACTATTCCAAAACTTGAGATCTGATACTTGCGTCCAGGTCAACTGATCGTCTTTAATTGCTTTGAGCCAGTTTTCTTTCTTTCGATCAAGAGAGACGCCAAATACGTCAAAGCCTTTGTCCTTATATTTCTGCCATGCTTTCACCAGGTTCGGATTCTCACGACGGCATGGACCGCACCAGGAAGCCCAGAAGTCGACAAGAAGATACTTACCTCTATGATCAGAAAGCTTTACCGGTTGCCCTTCCGGATCATTCAACGTAAAATCGGGAGCTTTTTTGCCAGGTTCTACAGTACGCAGTACGCCACTTAGCTTTCTCAATTCGTTCGCGTATTGACTTTGTTGGAGCGTGGGATCAAGAAGGCCAAGGTTCCGATCGATTTCATCGGGAGACAGGCGATACGAGAAATTACGATAGAGAACATAAGCAGACACAATGGATTTAGGATTCGCATGGATAAAACTGTCGATTTTCAGACTTTCATTATCGAGCTTTTTGTACTCAGTGAACAGGTCTTGTGCTTTTGACCCGGTGACTCTGGAATTACGGTAATAAGAATCCGGAATAAGATCTACCGAAATACGTTCTGAGTCAATGAATACATACAAAGGGCTCTGATTTTTATCCAGCGTCAGTCCGTACAGTTCGGGGAGTTCTATCTTCGTATTGATCTGAAATTGTCCTTTTTCAATTCTTGCAGAATCGAGCGTAGAGAACACCTTATCATCAAAACGCTGTAGATAAACACAACCTGAACCTGTATCAGCCGCTTTCCCGCTGATCTTAACGGTGCGGACCTGTCCCTGCGCCAGGCTGGCTCCGCCTTGTAAAAGCAGAGCCAGCATTAATATTTTTCCAATCTTGTTTCTCACGTGATTATAATTATTTTTTAATGGCGACGAAGCCATCATGTGCATATTCATAGCCATATCAATTGTTTAAGTGCGGATTGTTGTTCACTTCGAGCTCGGGAATCGTAAACAAGTAATAAGGGCTATTTACTGCAAAGGGCGTTTTATCCGGAAGTACCAGAACAGTGTGACCTATACCAGGAACCTGCACAGTATTACCCTCCGGATTGGTAATAGTAACGTAAACCGGAGCAGGGTTTGCGCCACCTGTATTAAATGCCTTACGCACTACTTTTCCCTGAGTTCGCAAAATATCAGATAGAGCAAAGCCCTCTCCCCATAGTTCCTTCCGCCGCTCTATCAGGATAGCATCAATAACGTCAGCGGGGCCTTTGCCTGAAACATCCAGGAGTGAGGCGTTGCGGATGGTTCTCAATTCATTTAAGCGTTGCGCAGCTTCAGGGAGGAAACCGCCTCTGGCTTTTGCCTCTGCCTCTATCAAAACCATTTCAGATGATCTCATCAGAACGATATCCGCTGTCTGGTTTTGCCTGAACTTGAACTTCTGGTATCTTAAAGATCCTTCGCGACCTTTGAGCCCGTCCCATAGGAAGAGCTGGCTACGGATATCATTTGTGTCGAACAAATCTTTGAAATAAGGATCGGCCATGAAACTGTAGTAATAGGAAGATTCTGAACTTACATCAAGGAAATGGAAGTTATAGCTGGCATTGCTCTGATCGGTTGTTTGACCATGTCCCCAGATCCATTCGCTGTTACTTAGGCTGTTGAATCCTGCTGTGTACTCGGTAGCACTCATTAATGGATATGCTTTGCGCGCTTCCGCAGCGTTTGAGGCTGCTTCCGTCCAGTTTCCGGTATTCAGATAGGCTCTCGCAAGAAGACCTTTCACAACGTCTGTGTTGATCTTATATTTGGCAGATGCGGGACGGCTGTATTTAGACAGCAGTCCCTGTGCGTCATTCAGATCGGTAATGATCCTGTTGTACACCTCCTTTAAGCTGGCTTTAGGATTACCTTCCGATGTCGGCTTTGCAGGCTCCGTGTAAATAGGCACAGCCTTCGCTTCAGGGTCTTTCAGATAGGTGAACTGATAAAAGGTGGCGAGCGTCAGATAGCTGTCGGCCCTTAGCGCTAAGGCCTGCCCCTTGATCTGATCCTTCTTTTCCTGAGATCCCGTGGACGCATCTATCCTGGTGATAATGTTATTACAGTTATCGATCACCTTATAGAGAAGTGTCCAAAACGCAGAAACGCGTGTATCGGTATTGATCTGCATCTGAGTGAACGAATAGGCCGCAGGAAATCCGTACTTCGAAGGGTTAATCACAGCATCGCTACCCATCGCATCGCTTGTGCGCAGGATCGCACCGTAGCCCGGATTAGCATAAGTGAAATAGGTATCATTCATATAGCTCCAAGTCCCGTTTAATACCGTCTCGATATTTTCAACGGTAGTGAAGAGCTTTTCGTCAGAAACGGAGTTGCTGGGAGATGTGGATAACTCCTTTTCGCAGGATGTAAAAAGGAAAAAGAGTATAGAGAAGAGGGCGATGTGTTTTTGATATATCCTTGTCATCTTGTATGTCCTAATATGTTAAAATGTTAACTGTATGCCAGCGGATACAGATTTGATTGCCGGGTATCTGAAGTAAGTAGTACCATCTATTACCTGCTCAGGGTCCATTCCCTGGTGTCCGTAGAAGGTAAGCAGATTCTCTCCTATCAGAGATACGCTCAGATCGCTGATCTTCAGACGCTCTAAGATGGGTTTAGGCAAATGGTATCGCAAGGAAACGTTCTTCAACCTGGCATAAGAAGCGTCGTAGAGGAACCGGGTAGAAAGTGAGTTCCAGTTGTTAGCTGTTGTAGACAGTGCGGGAACATCGGTATTCTTATTTTCTGGTGTCCAGCGGTTTAACATCTCTTTGCCCCATGCTCTGCCGGGGGAGTTTCCGTTGTGCAGAATCAGCACGTAATCGCGGTCAAGTACATATCCTCCTACGCTATAAGCAAGCAAGGCAGAAAGTTCGAAATCGAACACTCTAAAGGTATTGGTAATCCCGCCGAAGAAATCAGGAAGTGCACTTTTTCCTATATAGCTTGTTGCCTGGCCGTATTGCGTGGTGATAACTTTATTGTTATCTGCATCGGTACGGTACCACTGCGGACTTCCGGTTTCCGGATTAACGCCCGCCCATTCTTTCAGGTAAAAGTCGTAGATAGACCCGCCTACGGTAAGGCGTTTGTTGCCATTGTCGACATATTGCTGTGGAAGAGCTGTGATCTTATTTTTGTAGTGAGTAAGGTTTACATCAAGTCCCCACCTGAAATTCTTTGACAGCACAGGAACGGTGTTTAGTTGCACCTCAAAACCGTTATTTTGCAGTGACCCGATATTTGCATCTATTGAGCTGTAACCGATAGAAGGCGCTTTCGGCTGCTTAAACAGCAAGTCTTTCGACCGTCTGCTGAAGAATTCGAATGTGGCACCCAGTCGGTTGTTAAGAACGGAAATATCCAGACCTACATTCAGGTTCAGGTTGGTTTCCCATTTCAAATCTGGAGTAGAAAGACGGGATGTCACCACTCCATTTTCACCCAGGTTATTGGATACGGCGTAGAGGCCTTCGTATGCGTAGTAAATGCCTAGATTATCATTCCCCTGGCCTCCGTAACTTGCCCTAAGTGTCAGGAGATCAAGCCATGACTGGTTTTTAAGAAATTCCTCTTCGGAAGCTTTCCAGGATGCACCCAGTGACCAGAATGTACCCCAGCGTGCTGATGGCGAAAAGCGTGATGATCCGTCTGTTCTTAATGACCCTGAGAAGAAATACCGGCTCTTGTAGTCGTATTCTGCACGGCCCAGGAAGCTCAACAGCGCATACTCATCCGAGTATCCGGTAAAGGAATTAAGCTGGGAAGCTGCATCAGGTTCATAGAAATCAGGGAATGCAAACCGTGCACGGGATCCGGAGATCTGTTTTCTGTTAAAGCTGTAGAACTCCTGTCCGGCTAATAGATTCAGGTGATGATCGTCATTGAATCGCTTATCGTAAGTCAGGATATTATTGATGGTATAAGACAGGGTTCTGTAGTTACTTCTTGTAACAGATCCCTGCGTCGCCGCTCCTTCACCAAAGGTTGGGTTAATATAGTAGTGGTCGTTCTGATTGGTTAAATCAGCGCTGTAGGTGGTCCGCAACTTCAGCTCTGGCAGGAATGTCGCTTCGAGAAACGCCCTTCCCGAGAGGTTATCCTTTGAAATCTCTGATTTGTCAAGACCCACTGTACCTACCAGGTTGGTTCGTGGACTGGCGGCTGAAGGCCGGTACTCTCCATAGTCGAGAACCCTGTTATTGGTGATCGGGTCAAGTTCATAAGATCCATCTGCTTTTCTCTTGTATACCGGATAGAAATTAGCGACTATACGGCTGAAGTTGATGACATTGGATGTCTGTGTATCTTCGGATTGAGGATAGTCTTGTTTCGAGTTTGCAGCACTGATATTCAGTCCGGCACTCAACCATTTCTTGGCCTGTGTACTTACATTCACGCGAGCGTTATATCTTTTAAAACCCGAACCAATAGCCATTCCTTCGTCATTGAGATAACCACCGGAGATATAGTACTGCGACTTATCGTTACCGCCACTGAAGTTAATATCGGCTTGCGTTCTCTTTCCTGTTCTTGTCAGCTCATCCACCCAGCTGTCATTCCATAAAGGAGTGGCTCCGGATACGATTTTACCATCCAGGCCAACAGGTTCCGGGAAGGTTGAGCCATAAGGGTTGATGCTCAGTGAAGGCACAAGCGTACGGCTCGCAGTCTGTGCGGCGTTTGCAGCAGAGACTCCGTTCGCCAGTTGATTATTTCGGATGGCTTCCCATGTGAGTTCGAAGTATTCGTCTGTACTTAAGTGGTTATAGTCTTTTACTGCGCGAGAGGAAAAGCCCTGGGAAAAGTTGGCGCCTACTCTGGTTTCACCGCTCCTTTTTCCCTGTTTGGTTGTAATGATGATGACACCATTTGCACCCCTCGAGCCGTATAAGGCGCTGGAGGCCGCATCTTTCAGGATACTGACAGAGGCGATATCGTTCGGGTTGATGGAGGCCAGGTCGCCGCTGAAAGGATTACCGTCAACTACATACAGAGGGGCACTCGATGCATTAACAGAGCCGATTCCGCGGATCCTGATCGTTGCATCGGTTCCGGGCTGTCCCGATTGAGCCGTTGACTGTATTCCGGGAGCTACACCCTGCAAGGCGCGGGCTATATTGGATACAGGCCTTCTTTCAAGCTGATCGCCTTTGATGGAAGAAACAGAACCTGTAAAATTAGAGCGGTTGGCCGTTCCGTAGGCAACAACGACAACTTCATTCAGGGTATTGTTCGCCTGCTTAAGCTCGATAACCGTAGATGCCTGCCTCGCGGAAATTTCCCTGGTTTCGAAGCCGATGAACGTAAAGCGCAGAATGTCTTCATCTGAACTTACCTGAATGGCATAGCGTCCATCTATATCTGTCAGCGTTCCGTTTGTGGAACCTTTAACCGTAACGCTTACTCCGGGCAAAGGCTCCGATGTGCCGGCTTCGAGTACGCGTCCGGTTATTCGGGTTTGCTGGGCAGAAACGCTATAAGATGTTATTGACAGTAATGTAACGAGGAGAAGTGCGGACAGCAACCTGCTCCTAAGCAAATAGAAAAGTTTCAATTCAGTAGTATTAAAAAGTAAGAAATTTGTGTGTATGTGGTATCATGATGAAGATTATACCGCTGCGAATTGCTGCCGGTCATGCTCCGGCGGACAACACGACAGGGAAAGCGTTGCTATCTGATCTCTGGAGTTCTCTATGGCATGTCTTACTTCCCTCCCCTGTCTGTGCGATGAGGAAGGGTTTCCAAAGTGTTCCAGGAAGTAAGGTTCCATAGTTTTAAAGACTTCTTTGTCTAATGGTGTTGTTGCCGCGTTGTCAAGATAAATCTTCATAATAGTCTAAATTTTGCACTTACACAGCTGATTGATGAAAAAGCAGATTGGAGATTATTACGGTTGGTAAAAAAATCAATCTTCTTATCTATTCTGCTTGGTAGCAGACAGGAATTAGCACCTTACACAAAATGGTTTCTGCAGGTTGCTAAGATTTCATAGGGCCTTTCCCTCCATCTTTCTGGATAAGTAATGTAAAGAACAGTGACTGCTGCAAATATAGAAAACAATCTATAGAAATTATAGAGTTTACATTTTATGAGAGAATTGTGACGCAGATCCCTTTTTTGTCGTGAACTGAGTTTTATTTTCGCACGAGAATAGTATTAAACAAATGAAAGAAGAAAGAGAAGTAATTCTGAGAGATTTATACGCGAACCCTGCACCGTTGGGACTGTTTGCATTCGGCATGACCACTGTGTTGTTAAATATTCATAATGCAGGCTTTTTTGCGCTTGATTCCATGATTCTCGCGATGGGAATTTTTTATGGGGGCGTAGCACAGGTGATCGCAGGCATCATAGAAGCGAAAAAGAACAATACATTCGGATTTACAGCTTTTACATCATACGGCTTTTTCTGGCTGACATTTGTTTGTTTACTGGTTTTGCCTAAGCTAGGCTGGGCGGCTCCTGTTTCGGTAAACGGACTGGTTGCCTATTTGTCTATGTGGGGCTTATTTACTTTCCTTCTGTTTCTGGCAACACTGAAGCAAAGCAGGGCACTGCAAATGGTCTTTGGCTCTTTGACCTTGCTATTTGTTTTGCTGGCCACTGGTGACTATACCGGCAATGCGGGTATAAAGACTTTCGCCGGCTATGAGGGAATTATTTGTGGATGTATAGCCATTTACACAGCTGCCGCACAAGTTCTGAATGAGGTGTCAGGCAAGGTAGTGCTTCCTGTCTGATTGGAAATAGATCCGTCTGATAATTGCTTCTGACGGATCTATTTGGCGAACTGTTAGACCCCGGAGGCGGGTTCGAACCGCCGTAAAAGGTTTTGCAGACCTCCGCCTACCACTCGGCCATCCGGGCTGATATGACAAAGATAGGAATTATCTACTAACTTTATAGACTAATATGTAAAATAGTGATAATGCCTGGTTTAACGGATCTATCGACTTCCCTTTCTCTGATTAATTCGACCTGATTATATTTCTGATATCATCCTTTATGATATTTAATCGGTCTCGTGGCTAATTGATCTCTACCCGGTGTTTTTCTCTTCAATATCATCTTTTCATAAAAAGACACAACAAATCAGATTCTATGTAGTTGTAATAAGAGGCTTTGTTAATTGCTTCTAATCTGGCGGAGGCAATCAGTAATATTAACCTGTTGTGGATCGCCCCCGCAAAATCCTTTCCTATGAAAATAATTGCAACATCACTCTTTGGTGCAGATAAGATTCCATACGAACAGATCACAAACATAGAAGACTCCTCGCCTAATATTATCATCTACGCTATCCCGGCTATGTTCTTTTTTACGGTATTCGAGGTTGTATACTCATGGCATACGAACAGGCAAAACTATAAGACAAAAGAGTCACTCGGGTCAACCTTTGTGGGTCTGGGAAATGTCTTTTTAAATGTGTTGCTTAAGGTTGGACTGCTTTATAGTGCCGTTTGGATCTATAATCTTGTTCCCTGGCGAATGACGCTTAACTGGTGGACACTACTTCCCTGCTATGTCGTATTTGACTTCTGCAGTTACTGGGCGCATCGTATCTCCCATTTCCAGCGTTTTTTTTGGACAACGCATGTTGTTCACCACTCGGCAGAACATTACAATCTAACCGTTTCATTCAGGCTCAGCTGGATTCAAAACTTTAAAATTATCTTCTTCTTACCTGTCGCCTTTATTGGCTTTCATCCTATCATTTTTTTTACCGTAAGTCAGATTGCTGTTCTTTTCCAATTCTGGGTACATACAGAGTATATCGGCAAGCTGCATCCATGGATTGAATATATTTTCGCTACTCCATCCAATCATAGGGTTCATCATGGTTCCCAGGAAAAGTATATCGACAAGAACTTCGCTGCTACTTTTATATTCTGGGATCGTCTGTTCGGTACCTTTCAGGAGGAAGAAGAACAGCCTGAATATGGGCTGACCACTAAGATCGGTAACAGGATGGACCCCTTGTTTCTGAATTTTCATGAGTTTAATGACATGATCAGGGATATTAAGCGAGCGCGCGGCATTAGAAAGAAGTTATTCTACGCATTTGCGAGTCCGGGACGGATTCATGAGGAAAAAATGAAACAGCGAAGTGTTATCGAAAAGCAGGAAGAAGGTAACAGATAGGAAGCAACCGGCTATCCATGCGCAGATGATTTGGAAATTGAAATCCCATCAAGTTTCCCATTTATTCATCAGTGCCTTCAGTTCTCTTTTTGTCAGGGATATGACCGAACCATGCCGCGGTTTGAAATCCATTTTTACTTCATTATCGATAACTCTAAAATTTTGAAGGTCTTCGCTACGGGAAAACTGGAAGCTATGTGCTTTGAAGAGATCGTACATCATGATATAACTACCGGAGTTGTTCAGCTTGAAAACCGAAGAACCCTCTACTTCTTCTTTAGTGGGTTGCAGGTAGCGATCGTTTTCGTGCCAGTTGCCCGAAGTAAGTGAGGTTGTGGTCGCGACTTTTATGCCGGAACCGTCAGAACCGCCGGTTTTGCGGAACAGGTAATAGACGCCATCCTTTTTGATAATATCACCATCAATGTTGAACGCGGGCGAACTGGGGATAAACAAGAGCTTGGGCTCGTTCTCCAGATCAGTGAAGTCCTTGTTAGCGTAGGCGTAATAGATAATATCATGCTGATCAGCGTGTTTCATTGACCAATACACCATGTATTTGCCGGCTTCAGAATCATAGATCGTTTGTGGAGCCCACACTCGTTTCAGATCCTCGTGACCTTTATACTTTTGCTGAATGTTAATCACATTGGAAGTCCAGTTTATCAGATCACGGGACTTCATCAGGATGAGAGCCCGGTTGGATTCCCAGCCTTTGGATGAGGCCATATCGGTGACTACCATATAGAAGGTCTTTCCGTCTTCACCCCTAAGGATGTGAGGATCCCGGACTCCCCCGCTGGAGCTGATCGTTTTTGAATCAATAACCGGCTTGTTATCGTTCAGGGCAGAATAACTGAACCCATCTTTACTGACAGCAAAATGTATTTGTTCCTGCTCAATTTTATTGCCGGTGAAGTATGCGAACAGGTATCCGGCGCTCTGCGCCTTTAGGTCAGGAGCAAATAGCAGGGCCAATAAGCTTGGCAGGATTATCAGAAAATGTCTCTTCTTCATATCAGTACATCACTTATTGGTGAATCTTAAAACAGTAAAAGAATATGGTTGCAGTTCGAGCATGCTCTTTTCCGAAGCCATAAAATCAGACATTACAGGCTTAGCAGTTGTCTCGGCCGGATTACCGGATAGTATAGTTTTGGATATCTTCTTCCCGGAGAATTTAATCCCTGCCAGGTCAAGCTCCGCATTCACAGGCACAGGAAGGATATTCACCATTTTGATGATAAGATCATTTGTCTTACTATCCTGTACCGCAGAGTATGCAATCCGCTTGCGGATATTATCTGCCTGATCTGAGAGGGTTATGGTTGCAGGAATATAGCGGTCACCGGCATGCTGCCCGTAAAGCTGTTGCACATAGTATCCGATTGTCGGCTTTATCTCCGTGTTGGTGAAATAGACCAGATCGGGGTTCCACTGGGTGTGTCCTTCTTTGGCCAGCAAGGGGGCGTAGGAGGTCATATGTACGATATCTCCGTTTCGTTCCAGTGACGTGAGATATGCGGCCTCCGCGAGAGCTGTTTCTAAGTTCGTCCTGATCTTTCCGGGCAGACTGGCAGCATATTCGCCTAAGTAGACTTTGGATTTGGACCGGTCGTATTTATCATAGAAATTCTGATTGTTGATAAACCAGCCGGGTGATTGGTAATAATGTTCGTCGATTACCGGAATATCCAGTTCTGAAGCTATTTTCCAGCCCTCTACATAATCCGTTCCTTCAAAGAAGGGACCTGCTGTACCGATTATGGTTATTTCAGGATGCGCCTTGCGCAGCGCATTATAGATCATTTCAAAACGCTCTCTGAACACCTCTGTAATCAGATCTTCGTTACCAATGCCGATATATTTCAGGTTAAAGGGCTTAGGGTGTCCGGCTTCAGCACGCTTCTTTCCCCAGGTAGTATTGACTCCGCCGTTGGCGTATTCCACCAGATCGAGAATGTCCTGAACGTATTTACCCATTTCGCTCATTGGGATTCCACCCTGCTGACCACCACCCCCATGTGATGAATTCTGACACGGTACTCCGGCGGCAAGTACAGGAACGGGCTCTGCCCCTACATCTTCGCAGAACTGGAAATATTCAAAATAACCGAGACCCATGCTTTGATGGTAATTCCAGAGATTACGGTCAGGTACACGGGTTTCCAGCGGGCCTATTGAGTTCTTCCATTTGTATATATTGTCAATACCATCTCCATGTGCTACACATCCTCCCGGGAAGCGAATAAAACGGGGGTGGAGATCAGCAATGGTCTTTGCGAGATCAGGACGAAGGCCGTTTTTCCGCCCATTGAAGGTCTTTTGAGGAAAGAGGGATACCATGTCGAATGCATAACTGCCTGCTTGCAAGGGTTGTAATTCGAGACGCACATCAGACGCATCAACTGATGCTGTAAGGCTGGTTTTCAGCGACTTCCATTGTGAAGAAGGAAGGGCTATCGTAGCTTTGGCCAGCAAACCCTGTTTTTCACTCACCAACCTTACTTCCAGCTTGCCTCCTGCTTTTTCAAGTTGCCTGGCAAACATTGAAAAATTATATGCATCGCCTTTTTTAACAGCGATACCGTCAAAGCCGGTATTTATCAGCGAAGCTCCGCTGTTTTCAGCGGTGAATATGGCGTAGTGGGGATTATTGGGATGCAGAGATTGTATTGAATCTATTTTGAAGTTTGCCCGCTCACCTTTAACGCTCCATGCATAGGTGCTGGTCCAGTCCTTATCCCTGTATTTTTTATCTGCCGGATGGTACTCAAAGCCGCGGTTCTGAATCAGTTCAGCATATAAACCTCCGTCGGCCGCGTAATTGATATCTTCAAAAAACACACCCATAAGCATATCACTGATAGGCTTGGCAGCTTGTGGCTGCAAAACAAATTTGGCGTCTACGGCTTTTAGCCCTGCAAAACGCTGAGCATCCTGACTGGTTGTTTCAGCATTCAAAGCCGCGTTATATTGTTGCAGCTGGTAGCTTTTCAGCAGGGCATCGACAACTGTCCAGGAAACACGATGAACCTGTCCTTCCTGTTTTTCTCCTGCGAACGCAACAGTGACACTTTGATTTCTATATTGAGAGGATGGAACTTCCTCTTCAGAGGTGTATTGTTTAAAATCTTTGGTTGTGGTTTGAAAGTATTTACCCTGAGAATCAGTATAGATTATGCGATAAGTTTGGGAATTCTTGTCGTAAGAGATGACCGGCTTTAGTACGTTCTTTCCTTTTTCCAGATAAGGGTAGCTCTGTGGTCCCCAGCCGATCAGATCGTTCGAACCTGCATGGGCAAATTGCAGTGTACGATCGTTGAGGCTCCATACGGCCTGCCATCTGCCGTCCTTCCCTTCGATTAAATAAGGCGTATACATCCTCTTCTCACTTCCCCATGCACCGTAATCACTCTTTACGTAAGGATGTCCGTTGCCTATCGAGGTCCAGTTTTGCTTATCCTGACTCCATGCGAAGCGCAAACCATTGGTACCATAAGAAAACAGGTAAACTGAGTCGGGTTGATCATAAGCCATAGCACCGTTTGATAAGCAGTGGCCTAAAAGGAAGAAGAAAACAAGTCTTAAATGTTTGAATATTCTGGTCATGGCTAATTGGTATACCTAAAATTAGCATAAAATATCAATTGTTGAAATAACAGTTATTATCGCTCGCTTTTAATTTAATTGACACTGCCTTTACAGCCTATTTCTGGTTCTGTTTTTGATGTACCCAAATTGAAAATCATCTATGTATCATGAAAAGAGTTATTTTGAACTGCCTGGTCATGACCGGGCTAACACTGAGTGTTAATGCGCAGGACATTAGAAAAGTAGAAATCAGCAGCAGGGACGTTCCTCAGGCTGTTATGAGTAAGTTCAACAGCACCTTCCCGAAAGCCAGCGATGTGGAATGGAAGAAAAAAGGCAATGACTACAAGGTTTCTTTCGACATGAATAGAATAGACCATCATGCTACTTTTAACAGTACCGGTGTGCTTCAGGAACGAGGCAAGGAAATCCGTGCAACGCAACTACCCTCTTCAATTAGAGCAGCGGTAAAAAGAGACCATCCGAAGCATAAAATTGACGATGTCCATACGATGATCAAAGGCGGTGTGACCAACTATAAGGTCAGCCTGGACGGCACTCCTGACCGCAAAGTAGTTTATTCTGCGGCGGGAAAAGTATTGAAAGATCAGGTCGATGATTAAAGAGAGGACAAGAGTGCTAACATGAAAAAAGCCTCACCACTTAAGTGGCGGGGCTTTTTTCATTTGGCGTTGTATTTTTAGGATATGACTAGAACAAGGTAAATTCAACTCTTCTGTTTTGCTGACGTCCCTCGGCTGTCTTGTTAGAAGCGATAGGTTGATTAGGACCGTATCCTGTTGCTTCAATGCGTGATGGATTGGCACCCTGCGAAACCAGGTAAGATTTCACGGCTTCAGCTCTTTCCTTAGAAAGGCGTAAGTTGAGGGCCATTGAACCAGTGTCATCTGTGTGACCAGCTAACTTAAGACTAAAATTTTTCTCTACAAGCAATCCTGCTACGCGTTTCAGAGTAGCGTACGACCTTTCTTTGATTGTTGATTTACCTAAATCAAATTCCAGGTTTTTAATTGCTTCTCCAACAACTCTCTTGTCTTCTTCGGTAATAATGATCTGCTGAGGAACTGGAGTCTTCAACGCGCAACCGGCACCGTCAACTATTGTATTAGGTTGTGTTCCTGGGCATTTATCAAATTTGTTAGCTACACCATCGCTATCATCGTCACCTAAGTCTCTTGCATATTGCTCCTGATCTCTCAGACGGTTCTGTTCAGAAGTAGATAATGCTCTTCTCAGTTCTGCACTTTCGGCTGCAGTTTCTTCGCGAAGGGCCGCAATCGGGCTATAATTAGCTAACTGTGATGTACCTTTTTTACCCAATGCTACTTCAATTCCCGCATGAGCATAAGAGAAACGATCGTTTGAACCACCATTAAGGCCATCAAAGTCGGTAGCTTTCATAAAGCTGACTTTATAACCTAAATCAATGTTTACCCCTTTGGTTAGACCCAACTTGAAACCGGCTCCTATAGGTACAAACCAATTTTCTTGGAATCCCGTCGTTCCATCGTCAGTGGATGTTCCATAAACGCTTGCATTAGAAGACATATAACCAGCTCCTGCAGTCACATACGGGGAAAGGAAGCTTCGTTTTTGGTTAAGGCTTAAGTTAGCAATTGTGAAATTACCACTCAGCGATCCAGACCAGTCAATTCGGGTATTAAAGCCACTATTATCCTGTGCCGCACCTGCGGGGAGCGTGTTTGCTCTCATTCCCTTTACTTTACCGGCAAGAAAATCTGCCTGTAGACCAAAGCCCGGAAGGATTTGCTTTTTGATGTATCCCCCATACCCCCAACTTTCTTGAGGAGTCATGAAATCGCCGTTCGACTTGTTATTGAAGGGAGTGTAGTGTGTTAGCATACCACCGTTTAAGCCTATTGACCATGTGCGGAATGACTTCTTCTCGAAGCGTTTGGTGGTGTCGGAACTAATATCCTGTGCAAATGTTGCAGATGATAATCCAATTAAGGATAGTATCATCGCGGATTTTGTAAATCTTGAAAACATATATTTTTTTTTAGTTCGTCAGCATTGGCGGACGTACATGTATAGCCAGAATCCGGCCATAGCTACATACAATACAGAACAATAAGTCAAACAATTGATTAATAGGCACTAAGTTTTTCAAGTAACTCTGTTGGCTCAGTTTTGGTCCAAATTTGTATCAAATCTGTTAGTCGTATCAGGACACTTATCAGAATTGCTCGCTGCCGAACAATAGCAATAATTATCTGTTTTGTATTAAATATCTTACTATGAAAACAATATTCTTTGTACACGGGATGTTTCAGAACCCTAAAAGCTGGAACAAATGGATTGATTTTTTTTCTCAAAAGGGATACAACTGTATCGCCCCTGCATGGCCTCTGCATGCAGGAGAGCCTGCTGAGCTAAGAGAAAATCCACCCGCAGGTCTGGGTGATTTAAAGCTTGACGATGTTCTAACGGAAATAGAAACGCTGGTTCTAAAACACGATCAGCCTATTGTTATAGGGCATTCCGTAGGAGGGCTAATTGTACAGCTATTGCTTAATCGGAACGCTATTTCTATGGGTGTAGCCATCGATTCTATTGCACCCAATGCTATGATCGACTTTGACTGGGGATTTTTTAAGAATAGTGCTACCATAGCTAATCCTTTCAAAGGTGACGAGCCTATTTATATGGATGCAGAAACGTTTCATTCTTCGTTTGCAAACACCCTGACCGAGCAAGAGGCCAAACAGGCATTTAACGAGTTTGCTACTCATGATAGCAGGAACGTATTGAGAGATTGCATGGGCAGCGCAGGAAAAATTGACTTGGATTTACCTCATAAGCCCCTATTGTTCGTTGCTGGTGAAAAAGATCAGATCGTTCCTCCTTCATTGAATGAGAAAAACTTCAAAGCGTATTCCGACAGCAACAGTTTGACGGCGTACAAAGAATTCGCTAATCGAAGCCATTTCATTTGTGGTGAAGCTGGCTGGGAAGAAGTGGCGGAGTACGTATATGAATGGATTAGGGAGCAGGAAGGCAGCAATGACAAACATAATTTACCTATCTAACTTAAGACTGTGGAAAACAATCAAAAATACGCGCTGATAACAGGCGCTACCAGCGGCATAGGATATGAGCTGGCCAAATTATTTGCAAAGGATAAATACAACCTTGTTATTGTAGCCCGGGATTCAAGTGCGTTGGAGCGTACCGCCGCAGAATTACAGAGCGGGGGCATACAAGTACACACCATCGCAAAAGACCTCTTTTTAAGAGAGAGTGCCCAGGAGATCTATAACGAAGTCAGATCCAAAGGTGTTCACATCGACGTTTTAGTCAACGATGCGGGACAAGGCCACTATGGAAAATTCGAGGATACCGACTTAGATAAGGAAATAGATATTATCCAATTGAACATCATATCCTGCATCACGCTTACAAAGCTGTTCTTAAAAGACATGCTGGCGAAGAATGAAGGTAAAATATTAAACGTAGGTTCGATAGCAGGAGAAGCTCCCGGACCATACCAATCTGTTTATCATGGAACAAAGGCTTTTGTGAATTCCTGGTCAGCGGCTATACGAAACGAACTTAAAGACTCGAATATATCCGTTACCGCTTTGTTACCGGGTGCTACGGACACCGACTTCTTCAATAAAGCGGAAATGCAGGATTCTAAGATTCTCGATTCCAAGCTTTCCAAACCAGAAGATGTTGCAAAGGACGGTTATGAGGCATTAATGTCCGGCGACGATAAAATTATCTCCGGAATGAAGAACAAAGTGCAGGCCGCGATGGCTAACGTCCTACCCGATAGCATGGCCTCGGAAACGATGGGTAAACAACAGGAGCCCAAGGATAAAAGCTAAAACTCCTCATTTACCAGATCCATGTTCACCATAGCACCGGCGATAGCGCCGGTGTTAACTGCGCTTGCAACAGAACGCATTGGAGATGAATTGTCGCCACAAGCGTACACTCCTGGAATGGAAGTTTTTTGCATAGGATCCACACGGATGTGTCCGGTTTCCGTCATCTCGCAGCCAAGCGATTCAGGGATGCTGCAATGCTGCTGAAATGGAATGGCTGCATACAATGCGTTTAGTTGTATTTGCTCGCCGTTATTCATAACCAGGCTGATCAGGTGTCCGTTTTCATGTATAATCTCAACTATTTTAGTTTCTACAAGGGATATTTCTGACTTTTCCAGGCGCTGTAATTGCTCCGGGCTGAGAGAGGCCCTCCCATTAGTAAATACTGTTAAGTCCTTCGTCAGGTTGTGAACCAGCCCCGCCAGGTGTACTGCTTTGTCTCCATTCGCTAAGATACCTGTTTTTCTGCCGCGGAATTCATAGCCGTGACAGTATGGACAGTGTATAACCGAGATCCCCCAAGACTCAGAGAAGCCCTCTATGTCGGGCATCTGATCTTTAATGCCCGCGGCGATGATTAGTTTTTTCGCATTGAAGCTAAGTCCGGACTGTGTTTCTATCTGAAAATCTTCCTCAAGTTTACTCCCAGCGGTGGCGATGTCGTTTAAGAATTCCACAGTTTTATACTGTTCCACTTGTTGCTTCGCCAACATAGAAATCTCCTGAGGCGTTTTTCCATCTTGTGTCAAGAAGTTATGAGAATGTGGGGTCTGCCTGTTACAAGGCAAACCGCTGTCTATAACCAATACCTTTCTTAACGAACGACCTAATGCCATTGCAGCTGAGAGCCCGGCATAACTGCCACCGATGATGATTGCGTCAAATGTTTTCTCTGTATTCATAGCTAGCCTTTGATAGTGATAAATAATCTTACCTACATCAAAGTTAAGATCTATTCTATCTATTGCAACAGTGTGGCAGTAATATTTTTATATTCCGCGTAGGGGTAAGTATTCGTTTCGTTGTCACACTTAAAAATCACAGAAATGATAAGACAGTATACCCCCCTATTTAAAACCGCAATTGCAGCTCTATTATTAATTCAGGCAGTTAAAAGCGAGGCTCAGTTACCTAAACTCGACAAGGTTCACATCGGCATTGTTTATCCGCTAAGTACAAATGGAACAAATGCCCCTGCGGATACTAATCATTTTTCATTGCATCTGATAGCCGGTGTTTCCGCTGAAGAGAAAGGACTCGCTTTCGCAGGCCTTTCCAGCTTTGTCAAGCATAACTTAACAGGCTTAGCCTTTTCCGGTTTTTCCAATCATATCGGCAACAAAGCAAATGGCTTACTCTTCGCGGGATTTTTAAATACTTACGGTGATGCGAGGGGCTTACAGTTCGCGGGGTTCAGTAATGTGGCGATTGGCAATGCGGAAAGCGCGCAGTTTGCCGGCTTTTTTAATCTGGCAAAAGAGGTAAAAGGCGCGCAGTTTGCCGGGTTCGCCAACGTCGCGAAGGATGTACAGGGCACCCAGGTCTCAGGGTTTACGAATGTGGCAAAGGACGTTCAGGGCTCGCAGATCTCGGGTTTCACAAACGTTGCAGAAGATGTTTCCGGCTCCCAGATAGGAGGTTTTGCAAACGTTGCGAGGAAGGTAAAAGGCGTCCAGCTGGCTGCCTTTATTAATGTCGCCGACAGCAGCGACCATCCTATAGGTATTATCAACATCATCAGAAACGGAGAAAAGAGCATCGGGTTAAGTATAGATGAAACTCAGACGACTCTCCTATCCTTCCGTTCCGGAGGCAAAAAGCTATACGGAATTATAGGTGCGGGCTATAATTTTAAGGATATCGATGATGAGATGTACGCATTCGAAGCGGGACTGGGTGCGCATTTCTTTCTAAGTAATTCACTGCGTCTGAACACAGAGATTGCTACGGTCTATATGGACAACTTTCGTACGGGTGAGTATTTTAAGTCGAGTCTAAGAGTGTTTCCGGCATTGAGGCTTGTCAAGAACCTTGAAATCTTTGGTGGTCCTACTCTCAATTTCATCAACACAAATACGCTTTGGGGCGAAACGCTCGTGGATGATTACCTGTGGAAGCGAGAAAGCAGTTCCACCAGAGACTACTTTCACGGCTTATATATCGGTTACGCAGGCGGATTGCATTTTACTTTTTAACTAATTAATAATCACATAAAAACAAACATCCATGAAAACTTTAGTATTTATAGGCCTTTTCGCAGCTGTTCTTACTTCATGCACAAAAGAGCGGTTAGAAGCCAACGGCAATAAGATTACAGAATTGCGGACTCCAGGTACATTCGATGGTGTATCCAGCAGCGGATCAAACGCGGTGTACATTACCCAGGGTCAGGAGTTCCATGTTGAGTTAAGAGGTTCTTCCAATCTTATAAGCAGCTTCGAAACAAAGGTGAGAGGAAACACGCTTGAGCTTGGCTATAAAAATGCAAGCGTTAGCGATGACGACATAGAAGTTTACATTACCATGCCTGAACTAGAGTTTCTTGCCCTGACCGGAAGTGGAGAAATGAGTGTACGAGGAGGTTTCCCTGGACAAGACAAATTCAACCTGCGCATCAGCGGTTCCGGAGATATAAATCTGCACGATGAGCTGGAAGTTAAGAACGCAGACTTCGATCTTTCAGGATCCGGAAAGGCTGAATTTGAATACCTGCGTGCAGAAAACGCTGATATTGATATTTCAGGTAGCGGTGATGTAAAGCTTAGCGTGTCTGGCCATCTAAGAGCGCGCATTAGTGGCAGCGGGCAGGTTTTTTATAAAGGTAACCCTGAATTGGATTCTAAAGTTACCGGAAGCGGCAAGGTTGTGAAGTTTTAATCTCATCAGGCAGTCCCGAAACTCAAAGTCGCACAAGAAGTTTCCCATTTGATTCCGTTTAATGCTCTGAATGGAAATATTTTGTGAAAAATATCTAAGTTTGGGACGAAACTTACAAGGTGGAATCAACAGTCGCTGCTTCAGTATCCCAGGCACCGTTCGATGACGACAATGCGTTTGAACGCTTGTTTAAGGAACATTTCAAAGCCTTACACGCTTACGCCAACGTCATGTTGCGCGACGAAGATCTGGCGGAAGAAATGATACAGAACATTTTTCTGAGGTTATGGGAGCGGCGGGAGCAGTTGAGCGTGCAGACGTCTGTAAAGGCATACCTGTACAAAATAGTACACAACGATTGCCTCAATCATTTCAAGCACAATAAAACGAAGGCGAAATACGAGACTTATGTGACCTATGCTATGGACGGAAAAACAAACAGCGCGGCCTACAAGCTGGAACTAGGAGAGCTTGAACATCATATTGCCGAGGCACTGAACGACCTTCCCCAACAATGCCGCACCATTTTCCAGATGAGCCGTTTTGAGGAATTAAAATACAAGGAAATAGCCAGCCATCTGGGGATCTCGGTTAAGACCGTAGAGAACCAAATGGGTAAGGCACTGAGAATAATGCGCGTAAAGTTGGCAGACTTTCTGCCGCTGGTGATACTTTGGTTGGTCGACAAATATTTATAGAAACATGGACGACGAACTTCTAGTTAAGTATCTTTTGAGAGAAACCCGTCCGGATGAAGACAGGAAAGTAGAGTTATGGCTCGCAGCCAGCGAAGGCCACCGGAAGCAGTTTTCAAACCTGGAACTGATCTGGAATACCAGTAAGAAACTGGCAACGACTAGCACTATTGATGAAAACGAGGCCTGGGAACGCTTCAAGATAAAGACAGGCAATACCCCCAAAAAGGCACCTGTAAAGCTTTGGGCACGGTACGGATGGATGAAAATAGCGGCGGCACTTGTATTGTTATGCGGAGCATGGATGATGTTTAACATAGCAGGCAGTAAAGACAAGACGCTCACCGCCTATCAGCACACGCTGACTCAAGTACTGCCAGATGGTTCCAATGTTACGTTAAACAAGAATTCAGTCCTCTCCTATTCATTTGCTGCTGATGGTGGCAATAGAAATGTTAAGCTGGAAAGAGGAGAGGTATTTTTTAATGTTGCGCCTGACAAACAAAGACCGTTTATTATAGAGGCAGACGGGGTGAACATTGAGGTGGTCGGAACCTCCTTTAACGTAAAGCACACAGAATCGCTCACAGAAGTTATTGTTGAAACAGGAATTGTAAAGGTGAGCGAAGGAGAGCAAGTGGTTGAATTGCATAAAGGCGAAAAAGTTACTGCAAAAGGGGGGAAACTGACTTTCCTGAAGAATACAGACCAGCTTTACAATTATTATCGTAGCGACGAGTTCGTAGCCGACGATACTCCACTCTGGCGCCTGGTAGAAGTGCTTAATGAAGCTTACCAAGCAGAGATCAGGATTGAAAACCCTGCATTGAGGAACATCACTTTGACTACGCGATTCCGAAATGAATCACTCGACAGAATACTGCAGATAGTTGGTGAGACTGTAAATTGCGAAGTGGTCAGGCAAGGCAATTCCTATATTCTAAAATAACTGGGGATGAAGGCTAATCTCCTTTTTATCCTCTTTGCTTTCTTTTTTGCACCCGTGCTTGGGCAGCATACGTCTCCTCTTTATCGTTCCAATCTGTCGCGAAGCATATCATTGAACGTAAATAAGCAAAAGCTCCAGAATGTCCTTGACAGGATTAGCAAACAAGGAGGTTTCAACTTCTCTTATGCCGGAACTATTCTGCAAAAAGATAGCATTATATCGCTTTCAGCCCAGAACAAAACGATTCGAGAAGTTCTCGGGCAGCTGTTTCAAGGAGACGTGGAGTTCAAAGAAACCGGGAATTACATCATCCTGCGACCGGCGTCCCGACGATTCTCGGTAATACCCGAAAACATCCATACACGAAAGAAGCTCTATGAAATTGAAGGATATGTTTACGATGAACGAAGCGGCAAAACTGTAAAAGATGCAAGCGTATACGAGAAGAAGTTATTAAGATCAACGCTTACAGACGAAAAGGGCTTTTTTAAACTGAAATTTAAAAAGGCACAGGAGGGTATAATTCTCACAGTAAGTAAAGAAAACTTTCGCGATACCAGCCTGCAATTTCTGTCGGCGATTACGGTGAGCGCGCAAGGTTATGTGGATGATGATTCAGATGCAGGACCTTCAAACCGGGTGGAACGTTTCGGTTTTGGGCGCTTCCTTACCTCTTCCCGTCAACGGATACAAAGTTTAAATATTCCCGATTTTATTGCCAACAGTCCCTTCCAGGCCTCGCTGCTGCCGGGGATCAGTTCTCATGGAATGCTGAGCTCCCAAATTGTAAACAAAGGCTCGCTGAATGTCTGGGGCGGCTACACAGCAGGCGTTGACGGTGTGGAAATTGGCGGAATATTCAACGTCAATAAAAAGGATGTAAAGAAAGTGCAGGTTGCCGGTATGCTGAACGTTGTAGGAGGATCGGTGAACGGGGTGCAGGCCGGGGGACTAACGAACGTTGTTTTAGACAGTGTCGAGGGGGTACAGGCTGCTGGATTAGCCAACACAGTTCGAAAGACTGTTAATGGCGTGCAGGTGGCTGGAATTGTCAATGCAGGTTTGGACAAACTGGACGGAGTACAAGCGGCAGGCATTGTAAACCTTGTTGCAAAGTCAGTTCGCGGAACGCAGATTGCAGGTATAGCCAACATCAATGGAGGAAGCCTTAAGGGTTCGCAAATCGCTGGCGTTCTTAACTACTCTAAAAATATGCATGGCACGCAGATTGGCCTGGTCAATGTAGCCGATACCTCATCAGGAGTAGGTTTCGGTCTGTTAAATCTGGTTAGAAAAGGTTATCATAAGGTCAGTATTTCTACAAATGAAGTGTTGAATACCAATATCAGCATCAAGACGGGTAATGCAAAGTTATACACCATGCTTATCGGAGGAATGAACATTTCCAGTTCCGAAAAGGTCTACTCCGCAGGAATAGGCTGGGGTCATGATTTCATTTTCAATAATCGCCTTTCTTTAGCTGCAGAGCTATCGGCACAGTTCCTTTACCTGGGCAAACCGGTTAATAACCATTATCTGAATAAAGCTCAAACACACTTGCAATTTACAGCTACAAAGGGCATTACACTCTTTGCCGGCCCTTCCTATTCGGTTTACTATAGCAAGGCCATTGGAACAGCCGAAGAGGGATATAAAACTCATATCGCACCGAAATACAGTCGATCGTTTTCTGAAAATGTAAAAGGTTGGATTGGCTGGAATGTAGGACTGACATTTATGTAAGTCCCCAGGATTCATCCTTTCAGGCACTAGATAGCGTGGATGGCTTAAGGTAAGCAGATATCTGTATGTTTCAAAGTATAGCTTTGCCCAAATTCGATAGCATCCGGATCGGCAAACACTTCTCTGTTCTCCTCTGTTTTGGTCTCACCAAAACCTTCCACAAAACCCTCAGATACCTTCTTAAATATGACAGGCCTTTCCGATGTGGTTCCTTCGGCATTGAACACATAATTAGCCAATAAAACGCTGTTGTTGTATTCTCCGGTAAAGGTTCCTTTAGACCGATCTTTCTCCCAGAAGTTATAAACCAGGCTGCCGCTAATTTGATTTCCTTTCACCTCGGTGATCGCAAGCTGAATGGTATCCCTTTTGATCACGGCGATATAACATCCTTTCAAAGGCTCTTCAGAAGGTGTCATACTCGAAGTCAACGACGTTTTGTTATTATTGGTATTACCGCAGCTTGATGCGAATATCGCTACTGCCAGCAAAAGAAAGCTGATTTTAGGAACCTGTTTGATTTTCATAAGAAAGATTGAATCAAATGCAATGCCAGATTAAATGCATGTTGCGCGACCCGGACTTAATTAGCTTATACAAAAGAGTGTTCTGAAGGCGTACCAAAAAAGAACGCTTTAGAGAGAACAATTCCAATTTAATATTGTACGTAATATTTACGTATATTTACGACTAAAATACCTGCATGGAAAAGCAACTAACAATATCAGAAAAAGCAAGATTTGATGCTAAAATCCCAAAAGCCCAAAAGGAGCTTTTTGAATATGCTGCAAGCCTTGGAGGCTTTCGCACGCTGACTGACTTTGTTATGAAAACCTTACAGGAGAAAGCAGACGCTATTATTCAGGAGCATAATACTATCATAGCGTCCCGAAAAGACCGGGAGGTATTTTTCAATGCACTTACAAATTCTTCTGGCCCGAATGAAAAACTGCGGGAGACTGCAGAGCGTTATAAAAAATTCAGACAAGAGAGTAAATGAGTGTCCAAATTGAAACACTCCATTCTTCATTAAATAGAAAAGAGTTCACTTGTGGTAAAGAGGCACTCGACAAATATCTCCATACTCAAGCCAGCCAGGATGTCAAACGTAAGTTGTGTGTAGTTTTTGCGATGTTTGAAAACATCACCGTGATGGGATATTTTACCTTGTCAAACGCTTCTATTCCGGTTGAGATGATGCCCGATTCGGTCAAAAAGAAGATGCCAAAATCATATAATTCACTACCAGTTACCTTACTCGGAAGATTAGCGGTCGATACCCGGTTCAGCGGTCGGGGGCTCGGTGGCATTTTGTTACTAGATGCACTCAGGCGAAGCTATGAGGTTGCACATAAAAGTTTGGGATCGATTGGTGTGGTAGTTGACCCTTTGGATACAGATGCTACCGCATTTTATCAAAAATTCGGGTTTGTCCTCCTCCCAGATAGTGGTAAAATGTTCTTACCCATGACCGACATTGCCAAATTAGAACTATAGAAATTAGTGCCTGAATTACCCAATCCTAACCAACGATTGGGTAACCAGGACTTAATATTATTTAATAACCTCGAAGCTTGAGGTTGCTCCCTGCCATGCAGCAGTATAGTTTTGGCCGTTATGCTCTCCGCTCGTCTTTTCGAAATTACTTAATTCCAGAACGTATCGGCCAGGCCATAGCGGAGTGAACGAAATGCTGCCATTAGCATCTGTGGTAAACTCCTTGCTCCAACCTTCGGGAGAAAATACTGATACCGGTTTATTCGCTACAGGCTTACCGTTAACAACAGCCTTAAGCTGCACAGGCGAATTCACTTTATAGTTTTTCGCTTCATTTGCAGCCACTTTAATTGAATTTGGAATAGACAGGTGATCAACGGCATTTGATTTTCCTACAGCAACGGCGGCGACTGACGAAAACTCATACTTCGTTGTTCCGCCGAGATCTTTTGCCTCGTGACTTACTGTTAACAGATAAATACCATCTTCTTCAGGCGTAAAGCTGGCAGAGTAAAAGTTAGTTCCCGCTGTGGTATTCAACTTCACTTTCTCCTTCCCAGGCACAGTGAGCCAGAGCGTAAAGTCTTTCACATCAGAGTACCATTTTCCAGTTTCTTCCAATTCTTTGCTTGCGTACTCGCCGTAGAAAACTTTTACATCCTGGGCCTGCCCTTTCTTTCCCGTACTCGTTGTCTCTATCCAGAGCGCATGGGCATACAGTTGTACAGTGCCTATGCTGAAGAAAATCAGCAGTAATAATGATTTGAGATTGTTCATGTCGTTTTATGTTATGATTTGATTATTCGTCCTTCTTCGGCGTGATCGCTGCTGCTTGCAGTACCGGGACAGATGGCTTCCTTACCGGTACCCGATTATTCGCGGAGCCGAAAGATCCGGCCATTCGCTTATCCAATGCCTTACCAGGCGTCTTCTTTTTCTTCTTCTTTCCGTATTTACGTCCCCACCAAACCAGAAAGCCGGTGACAGGCAAGGAAGCTCCAATAAGCGTAGCCAGAAATGCGAGCACTTTTCCGGGAAATCCAAGAATACTTCCCACATGAATATCATAGTTCATTTTCCTCAGCTTGGTACCGAATGACGCCTCCTCGTAATCGGTAGCATATACATCCTTACGCTCCAGTTGCTTTAATGTGTGTTGGTCAAACGTATAGCCCTTGTTGTTATAAAACTGCCCGGTGTTGGGATAAATGGTGATGTCGATGGTTGCCTTCGCTCTTGAAGTATCAGCAAAGCTGTAGTAAAAACCGCCAGCCTTCGGGTGCTTACGGATCACCCTTTCCCAGGCAATATCCATAGCTTGCTGGGGAGTGTAGTACTTATTTGCTTGTAAAGAGTCGGATTGCAGCCGCTCGTACGGAGCAAGAGTTTGTCCACCCGAGGTTACCCAATATAACCCTTCACTGTACCATTTGATTCCATAAACCATTCCGGTTAAGGAGATAGCCAGAAGGAATAGCAAGGAATAAAATCCTAACACATTATGCAGATCCAGGTTCACCCGCTTAAAAGACGCTCCCCATTTAATTTTGAAGCTTTTTTCCTTTGCGGTTTTGTTCCACTTTTTCGGATACCACCAGATAAGTCCCGTGATCAGGAGCACCACAAAGATCAGTGTACCATAGTTCACTACAGGCCTTCCGATTTCGAAGGGAAGCCAGAGAAAACGGTGACCGTTCAAGATAAAGCGGAAGAAGTCTGTTTCCCCTTTTTTATGGATCTGCTGACTTACTACTTCACCTGTATATGGATTTATCTTCAGCGTAGTGCCTCCTCCTCTTCTCCCCTCTTCCTTTGCACCTCTCAGGTTCAGGTTGATCGTACGCCCTTGTTGGTACATGGCATACGACACTTTTTTGTCCGGGTGAATCCGCTGTGCGATGCTGCTCAGCTCGGATGGCTTCAAGACGGGTCTGTCCTGTTTTTCAATCCGCGTTTCAGGCTCCAGCAGAGCGGTGATTTCCTCGTTGAATACCCAGATACACCCGGTAATGCAGACGATGAATACGATGATCCCCGAGATCAGGCCCAGCCAGAGGTGCAGCCAGTTGTTTACCTTTTTAAATGTGGAAGTTGCCATGACTTATAATTAATATTTGAGGGCGTTTATAGCAGTAATCGTTCCTCCTTCAACCTTCAATCCACGCTTTGCAGCACCGATCTCGGCATCGAAGATGTAGACGTAGCTTCCTTCGCTTGCAGTAGTAATTCCGATATATCCGGTTTTACCATCCCCCGGCGAATAGTTATTGATGGTTGTTGTTCTGGTAATATCGTCTGGAAGACCTGTTACCCACTTAAATTTCTTATTGATCACATCCGCAACAGCAAATTTTCTGGCTGTGCCTTCCAAAGATTCTGGCTCAGGATACATCTGCAGAATGAAGATGCCGTTTCCAAGATAGGTTTGACCGGCAATATGGTGACCTCCGGACTCCTGCTGTACATTAAAGAAGTAGCTCTGATCAAATTCTGTTGTACCTTTCAAGATGCGGATGATAGCAGATGGTTTGGTAGATGTAGGGACGCCGTTATTAGTTGCTGCTGCGGGGGAGAAAGCATAGGCATCTCCATTCTCCGTTTCAACAAGGCCATCTACAAAATATGCACCGATATAACTGGTACGGTTATCTTTGATCACCTTTTCAAATTCAAGTTCAGGATAAGAATAAACTGCCACCCACGAACTGTCAGGATAAGCAGTTCCAAACACATCCGGCGCAGCTCCTTTTATGCTCATATAGGGTATGAAAACCTTCTCTCCCACCTGGGTGGCCCAGGTAAAGTGCGCTCTCTCTCCGTTGCCAGCCAGGTTAACGATGTTTACCTGTTTTTCGCCTACGATTTGGTATTGACGGGCATCGATACGGAACATGCTTGCGGATTGATTACCAGACCTCGGCACTTTGATGGTGAAAACGTCATCTTTTACGGGTGCGAAGATATGTACCGTTTCACTTTGAAAATTAGTCAGCTTTGTTAGGGTGCCGGCCGAATCCAGACGGTAGCTTGTAACAGCGCCCGGATTACCTTGTCCGTAAAGCATACTAAAGAACCTGTTCTTATGCGTTAGGTAATACCTGTAGGAGCCATCTTGCTCAAGTCCGTTTCCTTGGGTGGTGATCATCCCCTCATCCAGGGTATTAGTAGTCAGCAGATAATCGGCAATTCCGGTGGTTCCTATCGGCGTGGCAGAGATGATGTATTTGGTTGCTCCAGTTAGTTCGGTATCGGTATCGTCTATATCCAGGTATTCAAGCTCCGGATCACAAGCCGAAAAGAGGCTGAGCATCGAGAACGCAGCTAATAATCGTAAATGTCTAGTCTTCATTTTATATTTAAATTATAAGGCTCAGAAGCCCTGATTATATCTTAGTATATTAATTGGCGCTGATGAAATATCTTAATTTAGCGTAGACGGCTCGTCCGGGCTTCTGCAGAGAGAAATTATCATAAACCCTGTTATCGGCGAGATTCTTACACTCCAGTGCGATATTGTATTTACCTTTTCCGAGTGTATAGACAGCATTTACATCCTGAAGCCATTGTCTTGGTATGTCATACTTTTGGTCGGATGTCCCCTGACTTGGCCATGACAGATAATAAGCGTGAACATATAAGACGTTATATCCTAAAGTCAGGGTATTGCCTTTCTTTCCTAAGTTGTTAAAGAAGATTGATGCATCAGCGTTACCAAATAAGTAAGGCATGTTTGGAATCCTGTCACGGTACAATGGGCTTTCCATTGTCTGGTTCTCTTCATACTTGGTGTTGTTACGCAGGTTTTGGTAGGTCATGTTGACGCCAGCTGTAAATAGCTGTTTAAATGAATACCTGATCTCTCCCTCTACACCCATATTGGTCACGTCTGCAAGATTACCCATTACTTGCTTGGTCTGGTTGTTGTTTAGGCTTGGGCGGATGAAATCTTTTGCGTTTCGGTATAGCACGCTTCCGTCAAAGTTTAGCCTATGAATTTTGTTTATATGCGTCTGATAACTCAGTCCCAGATTGTAATTATGACTGTGCTCCGGATCCAGATCGATGTTTCCTTCCAGATTTAGGAGGTCGCCGAACAGTTCGTCCGTTTCAGGCAGCCTGTAGCTCTTTTCATAAGAGGCTTTTGCCTGCAGGTTGGGCATGATAAAATAGGTAGACGCAATGCCGTAGCCAATCTTATTAAGACTGTTCTCCTGCACTAAATAGGCCACATCTCCCCAATTACCACTAGGGTTATAGCTTTGGGAGTACTTGTTGTGCTGATAAAAGTGCTTCGTAAAAAGTGATGTATTCCAATGTTCAGAAGCTTTGAACTGATAGCCCAATCCGAGGATATTCTTGACATTCTTGCGAGGCTGTTCGTATTTGTCGCTTTCTGGATAGAGTTCATCTGAACCTTTCCGGTTAAAAGTATTGTATACATTATTCAGCGTTAGCAAGTGTTTCTCGTTAACTGCGTAACTCAGGTTGACGGTGCCCAATCCATTATTGTTGCTGTATTTGTACATGGAACGCTCACGCTCGCTGCCCAGTCCGTCATATTCTTTATATTCCTGAAACCAGTTATAACGACGGTATACCGTATCGATATTCTGTTCCTTTCCGAAGTTGTAATTTCCGCTGATCCGCAGGTCGAGGCCCTTCACAAACAAGTCTTCTTTGGAGTATTTCACGCTAGGCATAATGATGCTGCCTTTGCGATGCCAGTCGCCAAATACACTGACCATCCTTGCACCCGTCTGAACTTCCGAATAGTTCTGCCCCAGGGTAATGCCGAACATAAGTTGGTCTGCGAATGGCTTATTTACTACTCCTGCGCTGGCGATCAGTGTTTCGTTATGGTAAGTATCGTTAAATCTTTTAACTCGTTGGTGCTGAAAATACTGACCGGAGAAGCTGGCTACGTCAGTAGTAACCTTGTAGTCATTATCTGAATAGTTTTGAAAAGCGTTGAGAGTAAACTTAAAACCAGTGGGTGTAGTATATCCTGCGTTAACAGAGGTGCGGTGCGTATTAAATGAACCGAAAGAATAAGCTGCATCTGCATAGCTCCTGGTATCATTTGCTGTAACAATATTGACTGCTCCACCGAGTGCATCTGAGCCCAGCCATACAGGGACAACACCCTTATAGACTTCCACACGTTGGGCCAGATTGATAGGAATATTATTTAACTGAAAAGAAGAGCCAAAGTTATCCATTGGTACTCCGTCGATGAAAAATTTAACCTGCCTGCCAGTGAAGCCATTCAGCGAAAAGTCCATACGGGAACCAAGGCCACCTGCCTCCCTCACCCTTACGCCCGACACACGATCAAGGGCATGTGAGATGTCCAGAGTGGAGTTATGCAGTCGCTTCGCATCAACCGCCACAACGTTGTAGGCCTGGCGATTAACTTCCTGAACTTCGGAACGCCCGATGACGGAAACTGTTTCCATCTGCTGACTGCTTTCCTTCAATTGAAAGTTTACTGTCAGGTCTGCACCTGCTTTTACCTGCACTTCCCTGGTGGTTTTGCTGAATCCTACGGAATGGATCTGCAACACATAGTTGCCTGGTTTGACCTGACTGATCCGGTAGTAACCCTGGTCGTTGGAGATGACACCGGTAGATGTATTTAGTAATTTGACGGTAGCAGCGATAACAGGTTCCCCAGAGCTGTCTTTGATGTATCCACTGATACTTCCCGACGGGTTGTTCTGCGCATGGGCAAGAAAACTGAAGGCACATAACATGCCCACAAGCAAAAATTTCGTAATTTGCATGACTTTTAAGTAACGTTAAAGGTAAAACCGGCTTTGCCGGATAATAGCCGCACAAGTACTAGTTGTGCGGCTTATTTCATTTCCAAATATAGACCTATTTAGAATAATTCCAATTAACAAGAGAAATGTTTATCTATTTTTTTTATTAAGCTCCATAATTTCAAATTATTTTGCTGAAAAAATCAATGGATACGTCGTTTTTCTCCAGTATCATTTCTACAAACTTTCTTTATTACAACTGGGGGCAAGATGGCTGAATAAGAGACAGAATAAAGATATCAGACATTATCAAATGCCCAATAGATAAGATTAAACGAATAGAGGCTGATCATTTCAGAAATGATCAGCCTCTATAACTACTGTATTTCGAAGCAAATAAAATGCTTAGTTTGCTATTTTAACCGTTCCTTGTTTGGTACCTGCTCCTATTTTTAGTGATCCGGCGTCATACAATGATGTAATGGTTACATCTTTTGTCCTGCTACCCGTCACCTCGAATATGTTACTATGCGTACTGTCCGCTTTGAAACCCTCTACCTGTACATTCTTCACATTCTTTAAAAACAGCGCCGGACTCTTGGCTGCATAGATCTGCACATTTTTCAATTTTATATTTTCAGATTCAATAAGCTCTGCCCCAATTTCAGAATGGATCGTCACATTCTCAATATTGATGTTATCTATATTGTGTTCTGGGAGACCATTAAAGTACATGGCTCTTCGGGCGTTGCTGCAAGAGATATTCTTGACGTAGATATTACGAAACGAAGGTGTCGTCTCATCTACCGGCTCGAACTTGGTCTCTACAGGCTCAGCTTCTCCTTCCAGAACTTCTACTGCCGACTTTCCTCCATAATAAAGATCAAACAATAATGGCTCTGTAGCGATATCGAACATACTTATGTTTGATATATAAATATTCTCCACTACGCCACCCCGGCCCCTCTTACTTTTAAAACGAAGACCGACATCGGTTCCCAGGAACTGACAGTTTGTGACCGAAACATTGCGCACCCCGCCCGACATTTCACTACCGACCACAAAACCACCGTGTCCTTTGAATACAGTACAATTATCCACAATTACGTTTTCGCATGGGCGATTTCTTTTTCGACCATCCTCATCCTTGCCCGACTTTATGCAGATTCCATCGTCTCCTACGTCGAAAGTGCTGTTCACGATGATCGCATTTTTACAAGACTCCAGATCAAGACCATCGCCATTTTGAGCGTAAGAAGGGTTGCGCACCTGTACGCCATCTATGATGACATTCTCACACATCAGCGGATGGATGTTCCATGCGGGGGAATTCTGAAAAATCACCCCTTGGAGATATACATTCTTGCACTCCCTGAAGCTAACCATGACCGGCCGAAGGAAATCTTTCACTGATTCCCATTCCTCGTCGGTCTTCAAATTCCGTGGTACATTCATATCACTTATCGAATCACCGTACAGGTACTGTGCCGATGGCATCCAGTAATCATCGCGCTTAAATACGCCTCCATTCGCTGTAGCACGTTTCCAGAAGCTTTCAGAAACCTTTTGTTTTTTAAGTGGACGCCAGTGATGACCGTTACCATCAATTGCTCCCTTGCCTGTAATCGCTACATTTTCAAGATTACTGCCTGAAATAGGAGACTGGCTTCTGCGGGTATCAAGCCCTTCGAAGGATGTCTCGATCAGAGGATACAACGATTTATCGGGAGAGAATAATATAATCGCCTGATCTTCAAGATGCAGATTGATATTGCTTTTGAAGACAATAGGACCGGTAAACCAAACGCCCGAAGGAACGATGAGCCGTCCCCCTCCTTTTTCCGACAGGGCATCAATCGCCTTGGCGAATGCTTGTGTGTTGAGAAATATCCCATCACCGACTCCACCGAAATCTGTTATCAGTACATCGTTATCAGCAAATGTAGGAGCTGATATAACCGGCATTTCAAAAGGCAGATCCTTGTATAGGTATTCGTATTTACTCTTGGATTGACTGCTATTACACGAGCTTGCTGCGATAACCGTCAGAATTAACATAACCGCAGGGAATAGATACTTCATTTTCATCATAATTAAGTGTGTGGTATATAAATTTACGGCATAGGTTGAAGGTTTTCCCATATCACGTTCCATTTACCATCTTTAGGAAAGCCTGGATTCTTAGTTTCATTACCTTCCCATCCGGCACACATCATCGCAATGGCTGTCAGCAACCCACCGTTCCCGGGAAGGTAAACCCGAAGACGAGCATCCTGATAATTATGGCCATTCACCAGATAAGTATTTTTTTGCTGATCCATTAGCAACGCTCCTACCGCCTTTTCAGGGTCGCCCAATCGGGCGGCAGCCATAGCCGTCATAGGATAGTCCCATCCCCAGGTCTTTTTCCAATTCCAGTTATCCCAAATCCAATTCAACGAACTTTTCATGTAGTCCGGGCGAATAAGCCTGTTTTGAGGCAAAATGCCCAATGCTCCGAGTATAGCCGGATGGTCTGAAGTGAACCGTATGTCTTTGTAGGTATCTACCGCATCTTCAGAAGCAAGGTACAAACCATCTGCAGCTGCCAGAGGCGAAAGCTTAGCAATCAGTTCATCCCATTGGGGGTTTCGTTTTTCACCTGCCCGCTCCTTCCATTTCTGAGCAACAGACAGAGCGTAATGCCAATATGAGAGTTCAAATGGGGGATTAATAGTCTCCGATGCCCGAAGAGTTTCTTGCGCTGGAATCGCTCCCTTTAGCACATATCGATCTTTTATTTTATCATAAGTGGCAAAGGAAGCCATAAATTCTGCCGTCTGATTAACCAGGCGCCCATATTTCCTGATGAACTCTGGAGAAGGATTGCTCCGGTATACCAACTCGGCCATGTAAATAAAATGCGGTTGTTGCCAAATCAGGAAAGAGCCAACTTTGGAGGGAGCCTCCGTACCCGAAGGATCAGTCATTTTCATCCAGCGCAGGCCTTCAAACCCCTGCCTGCTGGCAATCTTGCTTGCTACAGGAGCAACCTGATCATACCAACCAAGACTACGTTCCAGCAGTTCGGTGTGGTTCCAAAGAGCAAAGTTTGCCGCGTGCCACCAATGCATTTCGAGGTGAAACTTTCCGAACCAGCTATTATACGTAAGGCCTGTCTCCTGTGGTGGATACATTCCCGCCGATTGAATAGCAAGCAGATATTGTGAAAGAATTACCCGACGTTCCAGCTCTGTCGCCCGTCCGTCAGTACACTTCGAAAAATCAACTGCTCCTCCCTTTGTCCAGAATGTCTGCCAGTACTTGGATGATGCCGTAAATGTTTCTTTGGCACCACCATGGTTTTGAGCCGGGACTTCTTCTGTAAATTCTGAAGTAAATGAGAATTCACGACTTTTTGGAGTCAGTACAAAATAGTGGGGTTCCTTTTCCGATAATGATGCCTTGCCCTTATATCTCACCGTTACATAATAGACCGTCGTATCCACCGTCCTTTTGAAAATTACAGACCCGTTCCTGTCTGATATGACCTCGGTTCGGTGTTTTTCAGGCAAAGTCCATTCTGAAGCATCATCCGCATGTTTGCCAGAAGGATAAGGGAACCGAAAGCTAATACTAAGTTTCCCTTTTTCAAGTAAAGGAGAACTCAATGTTGCTGCTATTTCGTCATATTGAGGATGAGCAGCAGTTTTGACAGTTACCGGATCCGATCCGATATAGAAACTGCTTTTAATCTCTCCGTTCCAAAGCTCAAGCTTCTGATCTACCTGGCTGATTTGCTCAGCTTTTAACCGACCACTTGTCTGTTCCAGTCCGATGTAACCCAAATGCATTCGGTGAGGATTTACCCGGAAATACTCGGCAGCATCCCGCTGTCTGCCTTCTTCGTTAAACGGAACGGAATATAGTTCGTTACGACCTCTGAAGTCGTAACCCTTCAAGGTTTCCTCTGATTTAAAATTTTCCGTATTGGGAAAACTATGCCAACCCCACTGTGATTGTGTTCCAAGGGGCACTCCTGTTGAATATATTTCAGGAAAGGTTTGTAATCCCGTCGCATCTACTGTAAAAGCAAAATTACCGTTTCCGACCGAGAGGGAAGACAATTCCGTTATTTCTGTTATTCTCGGACTATTCCGTTCAACAAGCGCATAACGATCTATCTTTTCTGGCTGTTGCGCTGTGCATAACGAAGCTAGAATGACCGCAAAGAAAACAAATGGCAGTTTTTTACACATGAAAGGTTTGTTAATTTGGTTTCGTATGGCTTAAAGATGTAAAAATTTAGTCTTATAACTATCCTGTACCTTCCTAGTTCAACACAACTCGCCTTATGATATTCAGATTCGCCTGAAAGGACAGGGATTCAATTTGAATCCCTGTCCTTTCAGCAAAATCAATTAATACCTATTGATAACCAGGATTCTGTACAAAGTCCCCACGGTTCGTCACTGCGTCAAGCTGTGCCTGAGGAATAGGTCTTAGCAAATGAAAGTTCTGGATATTAACGGCCACATCAGGATTATGTGCTTTAACGCGGTCGATCAGTTTATTCGTCCGCTTCAGATCAAACCAGCGGATCTGCTCACCTGCAAACTCCCTCGCCCTTTCATCCAGGATAAAATCGAGGCTCACCTGAGCGGGACTGATTTGCATTTCTGCAATTCGGCCCGGTTTTGCTGCCCGGCTACGTACCACATTCAGAGAATAGGCGGCCGAATCTGTTTTACCCAGCTTTAACTGAGCTTCGGCGGCTATCAGATACAGTTCAGAGAAGCGTATGACAAACACATCCCTCGCACTCTGCGCCTCATTGGCAGACGCGCGGGTCGGATCGCTGAACTTGATCAGGCTGGGGTACCTCAGCTGATCTTTCACAGAACCATCGGCATTATAGGTATAATTCCTGTCATATACCTGGTAGTTTTTCGAAGTCGCATTGGGGAAAGCCCCCCGGGTAGCCACTATAGCCGTATCCCCGACCTGTTGATTAGGCCTCCGCTGTGAAGCATTCGGATTATTCGCCAAGAACACCTCCTGAAAGGATGCCTCGTATCGTGCGTCACTTTCACTATACAAGTCAAGAAGGAAACGGGTCGGCATATACCTGTTGAACGGCCTTCCGTATGGGGTATCCCTTATCATTCCTGTCTCCGTATCATATTTCATCAGGAACAACATGTGCCCGTTATTGCTCCCGCGGCTATGCCCGTAAGGATTGGAGATGTCATTAGCCTGATCATTCAGCGCCAGATTTGTCGAATAGTTTACTGCATAAACCACTTCTTTGTTCTTCAGATTCGACATCTTCCACAAGTCTGCGTAGTTGGACAGGAGCTCAAATCCATATCCTCCCCTGATCACCGCCTGCGCATAGTTGTTCGCTTCCACGTCCTTACCCATAGTCAGATAAACGCGTGCAAGGAAAGCCTGCGCCGCCGGTTTGATTACCCTCCCATAGTCGGCAGTTGTGCGCGGAAGATTGGCAGCAGCAAACACAAGATCGCTTTCGATTTGTTTATAGAAATCTGCTACGGGCGTATTATTCGCTGTAGTGACGATCCCGTTTGTCTCCTCCAGTGTGAAATGCACCCCGCCCCAAGTCTCCACGATATGCCAGTAGTAGAAAGCCCTTAAGAACTTGAGCTCTGCCTCCCTTACCGGCCGCACGGCGGCCGACAATCCCGCACTCTCAATCCTGGAAATTCCGGCATTACAAACATTAATCGCAGCATAAAGCGCCTGCCACTCGGTGGTAACCGCCCCGTTTGTACCCTGAAGATTCAGGTATTTGGTCAGGTCGGGATAAACATCACCGGCTCCGCTCATCCAAAGGTCAGTACCCATTTCAGAGAGACTGTAAGCCTCCTCTTTGCCATACCACCATCTCTGGTAAGAATAGGCAGAATTGACTAGGGTTTCAAAGCCTTCGGGGGTGGTGTAAACACTTTCAGAGGTAATCCCTCCCGGATTATACTCATCCAGTAATTTCTCGCATGAGGTCAAGCAGCTCAATACCAGTGCCGCGGATACAAATCCTATTATTGATCTTTTCATTTTTCTTCTTGTTAGAGTTAGAAAGTGGCGTTCAGACCGAACACAAATAATTTAGTCATAGGAAAATTCTCGGACCCGCCTCGCTCAGGATCATAGTCGTTCAAACGAGACTCTTTCGTCCAGGTGAACAGATTTTTACCTGTCGCATACACACGGATACTGTTCACAAAGGTCCTCGCAAGAATATTTTTTGGAAGAGTATATCCCAGCGATACATTCCTGAGTCGAAGGTAAGAACCATCTACATGCCCGATTGTACTTGAGTACTGAATACCTGAAAGCGACAATCCTGAATTCGGACGAGGGTAAAGATTCGAAGGATTTTCCGGTGTCCAGTAATCAATGACGGCTGAACTCTGACCGAGCCCCTGCGGATCGTAGCGTCTCAGGAAATCAGGATTAATCATTTGACCAAAGCGGGCAAAAATATAGAAGCTAAAGTCCAGCCCCTTATACTTGAACGTATTGTCTATCCCGGCGAACCAATCCGGTCTCGACGTCCCGATAACTCTCCTGTCATTGTTCGCATCGATCTTGCCGTCTCCATTCAGGTCCTTGACGCGAATATCCCCAGGCTTTTGTCCGAACGTAGCAGCTTCCTCTGCCTGATTTGTTTGCCAAATGCCCAGCTTTTCGTAATCGTAAAATACGCTGGTTGGCTGTCCCACAAACCAGCCATTGCCGATGTCGCTGGTCTGGCCTGATGTCAGCTCGATAATTTCTTCATTGTTTTTAGAGAATGAGACGGCGGTGCTCCAGGTAAAGTTATCTTTCACGATGTTCTCACTGTTCAAACCGATCTCGATTCCGTTATTACGTGTCTTGCCTACATTCTGAATCACGCTGGTAACGCCTGATGTTGGCGGCAATCCCCTTGGCAACAACAGTTTTGATGTACGGGAATCATAGTAATCCACCGTAGCTGACAGGCGGTTGTTAAAAAAAGCAAGATCAAGACCTATGTTATGTGTACCAGTAATTTCCCATCCGAGCTGGTTGTTACCCACTTGTCTGTTGAACGTATATCCCGGTGCACTGGTATCATCCCATGCAAATGCTACACGGGTCAAACCGCTCTGTGTGGAATATGGCGATACAGCGTAATTGCCCGCTTTTCCATAGCTGTAGCGTAACTTCAGATCGTGCAGGGCTTCTATATTCTTCAAAAAAGCCTCATCACTTACTCTCCAGGCAGCTGCGGCCGATGGGAAGAACGCCCACTTGCTTCCTTGTGCCAGGATCGATGATCCGTCTGTCCGGCCCGTAAACGAAAGCAGGTATTTCCCCTTATAGCTGTAATTCAGCCTGCCCGCAAAAGATAGAAGGTTCGACATCTCATAGTCGGTATTGACCCCTATATTGGTGTTCGAATTTTCGAGAGCGTAGAAAAGCTGACTCCTGATCAGCTGATTCTGGCCTTCTGCACTAATACCATCAGAGCGGTTCCATAGGATACTGTTAACACCGGTAAGCGTCAGGCTATGATCGTTTATTGATCGCTGATAGCTAACCACATTTTCCAGGTTAACCACCAGACCGTTACTGGCCTCGTAAGTAGCCCGTGGGGCTGATCCATTACGATCTATCGACATACTCGCAGAATAGGTTCCGTTCCTGCTGTTATTTAAAGTGGTTCCGAGGGTTGAGCGAATGCTAAGCCCCTCGGCGGGCGTAAGCTCCACATACGCGTTGGTAAGTATCCTTGTCGTAAGGCCCCTGTTTGAAAATATATCCGGCTGCTCATCAGCAAGCGGACTTATCGCCGAGCCGTTCAGGGGATATTCGACAAAATTCCCTTCTTCATCATACAATACTCCAAGAGGATTGATCTTGTTGGCCTGGTTTAGAGGGTCGCGACGAACACTCTGCTCATATCGTGTTAGCTGCGCCTGCATACCCGCCTTGAATATCTTTCCTATCGTCTGATCGATATTCATCCTTCCTGAATATCTCGCTGACCAATCCGCCTTGAAAATCCCCTTCTCTTTCAGGTAGTCAAGGGAGAAGTAGATCTTTGTCTTTTCAGTACCTGCATTAACGCCCAACTGATAATCCTGCTGACTCCCGTCATGAATGAGCAGATCATGGTAATCGAGATATTGTCTGTTCTCTATACCGCTTAGTTCCGCTGTGCTGAAGATCTTAGGATCATCGGCTGGACTACTCCAAACATTGGTCGTCCTCCATGCCTCTCTTTTCTGCTGAACCCACTGGTCAAGGTTCATAACCTCCGGATAACGGTCTACCTGTGAAATACCCGCATAAGAGTTAAAAGATACGCTTGCTTTTCCGGTTGCGCCCTTTTTGGTCGTAATGATGATAACGCCATTGGCTCCTCTTGATCCGTAGATCGCCGTGGATGATGCATCCTTCAGTACTTCCATCGACTCGATATCGTTAGGATTGATATCCTGGATACTGCTGTACTGCACACCGTCAACAATGATAAGCGGACCATTTGAAGCTCGGATGGACCGGTTACCGCGTACAGTGATACTGACTCCCGAGGTGGCCGAACCATTACTGCGGGTGATGTCTACCCCGGGGATCTTTCCCTGTATCGACTCGGCAACACTAGCCGCGGGAACTTCGGCGATCTCTGTTCCTTTCACCGAAACGACAGATCCTGTCAGGTCTCGCTTCCTGACCGATCCATAACCCACTACGACAACCTCATCAAGCGACTGGCTGTCAGGTACAAGCTGCACTGCGACCGAAGTTCCGCTGTTTACCGTAATTTCCTGCGTAATGAAGCCTAGATAACTGATCAGCAGGTTTGCCTTTTGTCCCGAGGGCACCCGGAGGCTAAACTTCCCATTTACATCTGTCGACGCTCCTGTCTGCGTACCCTTTAAGCGAACGTTGGCACCGATGATGGCTTCACCATCTGTAGAGCTGACTACAGTGCCTGTAATAGTGGAATTTTGGGCACTCACATACGATATCCATATCGTTGTGATCAAAAAAAGTAAGAGTTTTTTCATAAAATATTTATAAAGGTTAAAATTGGGGTCTTCATTGGTTATAAGGGTATTCATCCCTAATTCTGGACGAACACGTACTTTTTCCCTGCGCTGGTCTCCACATCATAAAGGATCCCTTCTTCCACCGCCGCCGTTCGGATCACAGCCTCCCTGGATACGAGTGGCTTCTGGATTTCAGCCGTTTGATAAAGCGGATTCTTATTTGCTCCTGAAGCGATCTGCAACGCTTCACCCGAAGCTAACTTCAGCGATCCCCGGACCCTCAGCCTGCAATTACCACCGATCTTAGAAGTGATCGTCAGCTTGCTTACCCTGGAATCCTTCCATTCCATGTCAACTATAAAACCACCTCTCGCAACCAGTCCGCTCACAGCTCCGCTTCCCCAAACGTCCGGAAGGGCCGGTAATAGATGAATATTTCCGTCATGGCTCTGCATCAACATCTCTGCAATGCCGGCTGTACATCCGAAATTACCGTCTATCTGGAAGGGGGGATGGGCGTCAAACAGGTTGGGATAGGTTCCTCCGTTTTGGCCGGAGGTCTCCTGAGGCGCCGGACTAAGTTGATCGGTAATAAGCTTGTAGGCTCTGTTACCGTCTAATAGCCTTGCCCACCAGTTTACCTTCCAGCCCATAGACCATCCGGTAGACTTATCACCACGGAATACAAGTGAGGTCCGTGCCGCCTGAAACAGCTCAGGGTTAGAGAAAGCCGACACTTGGTTGCTTGGGTAGAGCCCGTACAGATGCGATATATGCCTGTGCTTATCGTCGGGCCTGTCAAGGTCCTGCATCCACTCCTGAAGCTGGCCGTGCCTGCCAATCTGCATAGGCGGGATGCGTTTGAGAATGAGCTTAAGTGAATCTGCAAAGCTCTGGTCGGAATTTAAAAATTTGGCTGCACGGATCGCATTTTGCAACACATCGAATACCAGCTGGTTATCCATGGTGGTCCCAGCTGTGATTGACACCTTACCCTGATGCGAATTCTCGGGAGACATGGAAGGCGTCACAACCAACCATTTGTTTACCGGTTCTTCCTGCAGCACATCCTTGTAGAAAGTTGCAGCACCTTTTAAGATGGGATAATATTCTCTCAAAAAGGCCATATCTCCCGAATAAAGGAAATGCTGCCACAGATGCTGGCTTAACCAAGCGCCTCCCATCGGCCACATACCGTAGAACGCTCCGTCAACGGGGCCGGTAATCCGCCATTGATCTGTATTATGGTGCACCATCCAGCCACGAGCTCCATACATCTCGGAAGCACTTTCCTTGCCTGTTACCGCCAGGTCCCTGATCATCGAGAACAACGGCTGATGCATCTCCGCTAGATTGGTTAGCTCCGCTGGCCAGTAGTTCATCTCCGTATTGATATTGATGGTGTACTTGCTATCCCATGGTGGGTTGATCCGGTCATTCCACTTACCCTGAAGGTTCGCCGGTTGTGTGCCGGGCATTGAGCTCGAAATAAGCAGGTAGCGCCCAAACTGAAAATATAGGTTTACGAGACCGGGATCATTACCCTTCACGAATTCCCTCACCCGCTGGTCTGTAGGCATCTCGATGTTCGAGGCTCCGGCGATCTGCAGGTTCACGCGATCAAAATATTTCTTGTATTCCTGGATATGGGAAGTTTTCAGTGCTGCATAGGTTTTCTTTGCTGCCCTCTTCAAACAGGAAAGCGCCCGCTCCTGCGGATCAGCACTCAGATCTTTATAGTTGACAAAGTTCGTCCCGATCGAGATATAAATGGTAGCGGCAGTGGCACCGGATACACTCAGGCTATCGCCTGAAAAGGCCGACTTTCCGCCTTCGGTGGTTACACGTACAAGCGACTTAAACTTTACCTTTCCGGTCTTATTGTCAACATTGCCCGAAACACCGTCCAGAGCAACCATACCGTCAACGACACTGCTCTTCCATTGTTCATGCGGACTGTTCATGACCGCTTTGAAATGAATGCTCTTTGCCTTATCTGCAGTCAGACGCATGACGATCACATCGTCCGTTAGGGAAGCCAGCAACTCTCTGCGAAAGGTTACTCCCTTCACTTTATAGGAGACTGAACTTATCGCATGACGAATGTCCAGATCCCTGTAATAGTCTTCAGGACTTTCATGTCCGTAAAAGTTCAAAACCAGGTTGCCCACCGGCTGATACTTCATCCCATAGTTATTATCCACAGCCACCTGTCTGGGAATGATTTTCAAGCCCAGATCCTGTGCCTCTGCATACTTCCCCTGGAATATTAGCGAGCGCATCTTCTGGATATCCGGCTTAAGTCCCTTCACCACATTGTTACCAGGCTCGCCTGACCAGACGCTTTCTTCGTTCAACTGAATGATCTCTTCGGAAGGCTTTCCAAAGACCATAGCTGCCAGTCTGCCGTTGCCGACCGGTAACGCCTCGTTCCAGTTGGATGCCGGTTCGCGGTACCAGAGCTTAAGATCAGTTTGGGCAACAAGTCCGGACGTCGACATCATTGTCAAGCCCGTGATAAAAGTGAATAACCTAATAGAAAAACGAAGCATATGAATTGAGGTTTTATTGGATAGAACGATCGCCCGCGTCAGCAGCGTCGCAACTATAACAAAAGAAGTCATAGGCCCGGTAACCAAGCTCCAAAAACTATCAGAATTGGTCGAATTTTTGACGAAATCCCGCCTGAAACGCCTACCGCAGTGATCTCAGATAGCTGGATGGGGGCATCCCATATTTTTCTCTAAAGCAGACTCCAAAATACTTGGGATCATTAAATCCGATAATGTAAGCCACCGTAGCAATATTGCTTTCGCCGGCATCCAATAGCTGCTTGCCGCGCTGGACCCGCATATCTCGGACAAACTCCACCGGTGTCATATTCGTCAGGCTCTTGAACTTATTGTAAAATGTCGTACGTCCCATTCCTACCCTCTGCGCCAGCTCATTGATATTGAAGTCGTGATCAATCATTCGGGTTTCAACGATTTTGATCACCTCTTTAAGGAATAGCTCATCCCGGGAAGTGATGATAATCTCTCCTGGTCCTAGACTGATTTTATCCTTGCTTTCCAGCATCTTCTCGAAAAGCCTCTTCCGGGATCTGATCAGGTTATGGACAGAAGCTCTCAGGAAGGCGTTGCTAAAGGGCTTGGTGATGTAGTAGTCTGCACCAAACTCAAGAGCCTCAACCTGACTTTCAATAGACGATTTCGCTGTGAGCAGGATCACTGGAATATGGCTGGTCGTCTGCTCTTCCCTTAGTTTCTTAAGCATTTTAATTCCGTCCATCAACGGCATCATTATGTCGCTCAGAATCAAGTCTGGCTGCAGCAACACGGCCTTGCTCAGACCTTCTTCTCCATTGACGGCGGTCTCAACACGATAAGTGTCACTTAGCTGCTCTTGCAGAAAAGCCCTGAGATCGTCGTTATCCTCCACCAGCAATACCAGGGCGAGCTCGCCTTCTTTCGCTGCGGCGGATTGTTCCTCCATGCTCACTGCTAATGGCACAGCTTCGAGCGCAGGGCAGGTTATGCTCTCGCCGATCATGCCAGCAGAAAAAACGTCAGCGGAAAGAGGACTTCCCGAAACTTCAACATGATCGGCCTTCAGCTCTACACAAATGCTCAGACCTCCATCACTGTTAACACTGGCGGAGATTTTACCCTCATGTAGCTCGACCATCTCCTTCGATAGCGCCAGTCCGATTCCTGTGCCTCTAAACCGACTTGCATCCTTGTCCACACCCTGGTAATATAGCTCAAAGATTTCCCTCAGCTTATCCGCGGGTACACCAGGACCCTGATCGTGGATTATAATGGTAAGAGCCTCCCCACCTTCCGGATCGGTTACTTCCATCCGGATCTTCTTACCCGGAGGACTGAACTTAAACGCATTGGAGAGCAAGTTATAGATCACTATGTCCAGTTTTTCCGCATCAGCCAGAACAAGCATCACAGCTTTTGATGAATCCAGCTGTAGCTCAATATTATTTTGCCGGGCAGTCTCCTCAAAATAGCCCGATACAGTTTTAAGTAAAGCAACAAGGTCTACCTGCGCCATATTCAAGCTGGCCCTACCACTTTGAACTTTGCGCAGATCCAGGAGCTGGTTGATGAAGCGGGCCATCCGATTCGCGTTCTTTCGGACAATGTCGACATAAGATCTCCCTTGTTCCGAAAGATCTTCCTTTCGAGCCAACTCTTCTATCGGATTCAGTATCAATGTCAGAGGCGTACGCAGCTCATGGGATATATTGGTGAAAAAATTTAGCTTTAAAGCTGCGAGCTCCTGTTCTACAGCTACCTTATTACGCAGCCTGATCACTGTTACGGCAGTTCTTCTGACCGTCTCAAAGATCGCTGAGAATAATACCGCGTAGAGGAAATACGCCCAGTAAGTCCTCCAGGGCGGCGGCAGGATATGGATGTTTACCTGCCTGATCTGGCCACCCTGCCCTGCATCTTTTATTTCCAGCGTATAGTCACCCGGCGGAAGATTCGTATAGCTGATCCTTCGCCGGTTCCTGTTTTTCTGCCATGCTTTATCGAAATTTCTCAACCGGTAAACATACTGTTGTCTGGCATTCGATCGGTAATCGAGGGAAGCATAGTCTACGCTAAGGGTATTCTGATCGTATCGGAGAGTAATGTCTGATGTATAGTTGATGTTGGAATTAAGAAGCTGATGATTATCGCCCGCTACCATATCTTCATTGTTCACCTGCAGATTGGTCAGCACAATCCTCCTATGCTCTGTGGGATCACGCAGCTTCTCCGGAAAAAAAGAAATATAGCCTTTTGATGTTCCGTAGATAATAGAGCCATTTGAATGTCTGATACAGGAAGCTTCCGAAAAACTGACCCGCGACAAACCATCATAAGAATCGAAGTTCCTAAACATGCCACTTTCATAGTCGAAACGGCTAAGGCCGTTATGCGTGGCGACCCAGAGATACCCCCTCTCGTCCTCCGTGCAACTGAGCACATAGTCATTAGGCAATCCCTGTGCCGTTGTGTAACTTCTGAACCTAAGCGACTCGAAGACCTTATCTCCCATCGCTAGATTAAGTCCCCCTCCCGAGGTACCCAACCACATTCGCCCCGCGCTGTCCCTGAAAATATACTGAACGTCATTATTTCCCAAGCTCGTACTGTCATTCCTGACCTTACTATAACTTTTCCATCTTCCCTTCTGCTTTCTGTCCAGTATCAGCAAGCCATTCGTCGTTCCCACCCAAATATTCCCCTTACTATCCAAACTGAGGTGACGGTTCTTCTTAAAGCGTTCTTTTGGATAGTTTCCAAAAACCTGATCTCCGGCTAGAATACTTACCAATCCCTTCTTCCATTCCGCAACGTACAACCCCGCATCAATGGTCCCTATCAACACCCTTCCATCAGGATCCTCAAGGAGAGAATAGATCTCATTACTGCCTAAGCCGTTGCTGATGTGGAAATGTTGAAGTCTGTATTTAGTCCTCTCCTTGTTGACCGGCGAGGCAATAAACAAGCCATTAGCCTTCGTCCCCAGCCAGATATTGCCACTCCGGTCCTGAATCATGGTGTAGACCATTCCCAGGCCGCTTACCGGCATATTCACAAAAAGATCCTTCAGCCTCCCCTGCTTACCGAAGACATATAGTTCGGCACTTTTAGCTCCTAACCATAGCCTTCCCTCCCTATCCTCCAGAATACCCCGAACGTCATTTTCAGACTTAAGGCTTTCCCCCGGTCTTAGAAGCGTTTGTCTGAAGTGGTCAGCCTGAAAAATGACCTTATTCAAACCCCGCTCGTCGGTTGTGAACCACAAGACACCATCCCGATCATAATGAAGATGACTAACCATGTTCGAAAACTTGCGCGTGGATGTATTCGGTTCATTATAAAAATATTCGATCTGCTTTGTTTCCGGATCATAATAGCCGAAACCGCCACGCTTCATCTTTACCCATACTAGTCCTGCACGATCTTCATATACCTGAAAGTACCTGGTGTAGACCTTAAAGTCCCTGTCTGCTTTTTGTGTAAAATATCTTTGAGTATCATTTGACGGATCGTACATGATCACCCCCTGCTTTGCGGGCTCGATCCACAGCTTTCCTGCTTGGTCCTCATAAAGCCGGTATATTGCCTCACTAAAAGTCTTTTTTTTTGATGCCATTGCTCCCCCTTTGGCGACTTTAAATAGCTCACCTGCAGAGGTGGAGGCATATATGGAAGAACTTTGTGCAGATAAGCAGAGCGCATTGATAGAGTTCCCCGGACTTAGCTGGAGAACATGATATCTCCCCCCCACATTACCAGTCGAACCCTTCGTTTTATCGTAAATAACAAGCTCGCCTGCAGAGGTTCCAAAGTAAAGAAAACCCTTTTTCTCCTTGCAAACCCTATAACCACGCCCCGTGAGAGGCGCTCTGTCTACTACGCCGGAAGTATATATACCATCCAGGGATTTAGAAAAACAGTCAAGCCCTCTGTCCGTTCCTATCCAGACCTTTCCGCTTTGATCTTCGTGTATGAAGTTAACTTTATCAGTATCATACCAGGAAAACTTCATTTTTGCTGACTCGGGATTCCGTAAGCAGAAAATGCCATCCGCTTCAGAGATCAGCCAAACGGAACCATCCTTCAAGACCTGAATAGTTTGAAAGTGCACATTTTTTTTCACTCTCGCATTAATCAGACGAGATACGTTGAGAAAGCGTTCAGTAGCTTTATCGAATCTGTATACCTGATCATCCGCAGCCACTAGCCAAAAGCGGTTTCTATTATCTTCAACCATATAATTGATCCGGCCATTCTTTAGTTCAGAATTGTCCCCTGGCAAAGAACGGTAAGAAACAAACTCCTCCCCATCATAACGGCTTATGCCGTTCCATGTAGCAAGCCAGAGGAAGCCCTCTTTGTCTCTTATGATATGGTTAATTGCATCATGAGGAAGGCCCTGCTCCGTAGAAAAGTTTTCTATCTTACAGCTCGGCTGAGCCAGAACCCTCCCGTTTATCAGGAAAACTATGATAACAATCCATATCTCTACATGCTGTCGTCTACGTATCATAACTGACTGGTCTGTGCCGCCGATTGGTTCAGACCGCCAATATAAAGAGTTAATTAATGATACGAAGCGCTGAGATTTAATTTACTTTTGTGCGCCCTGTCAAACTCAAAACCGGATCATGACTGATATTGAACGTGTTTATCAATCCATTAGCCTGGCGATCATCACCATCTGTCTCGCGGTCATCCTTCTCCTTGTTATAAAATTGCGGCGAAGGAAGAAAAAAGAAAGCATTGCCAGTGGCGGCTACAGATCAAAGACGCTCTCCCAGCCCGAAGCAGACCTATTCCGCTATAAATTAAACCCGCATCTTTTGAAGAATGCTTTGAATGCGATTCAGTCACATGCTTATCAGAGTTATTATGCGCTGGATAAACTTTCCAACGTTCTCGACTATATCCTGTATGAATCTGATGGTGAATACGTCTTGCTAAAAGATGAGCTTCACTTCGCTCTTAACCTAATCGAAATCAACAGGCTCAAAACCAGTCCGCTTTTCGATCTGCACATCCGGAATAAGATCAACGCTGATAATCCACTTTACGAGAAGCTAAGAATCGCGCCATTCATCACCATTAACCCGATTGAAAATGCATTTAAGCATGCAGATCTACAAAGTGATGATGCATTTATTTCCGTTATCTTTGATCTGAAGGATGAACATTTACTATTATCTGTAGCGAACAAAATTCCTGCAGGGTCAATTCACCAACGTAAAAACGGTATCGGCAACAAAGCATTCCACGACCGGCTTCAGACACTTTATGGCGATAATTTCGAGCTTAAAGAGGAATCAGACGAAAAGGTTTACACTACACATTTGAAGTTAAAGCTGCATGCAGGTATTTAAGTGTATCATAGTCGATGACGAACTTCCGGGACTTGCTTACCTGCGGACCCTGTGCGAAGACATACCCTTCATCGAGGTGGTCAAAGCATATAACGATCCGGTGAAGTTTCTGAATGAGTTTCACCAACTGGACTTTCAGCTATGTATATTAGACATTGAGATGCCTGTACTCAGTGGTCTGAGTCTGGCGAGCCGCCTTGACGGGAAGGCGATAATCTTTGCGACAGCCTATAAAGAATACGCCGCTGAAGCATTCGAGCTGGAAGCTGTAGACTATATAACGAAGCCCATAAGAAAGGAACGACTGGAAAAGGCGCTTTCCAGGGCTCGCAATTTCCTCGAGGGTCCGGAAAAGCAAGATCAGTTTATCAGTCTCAACAGTAACAAGGGAAAGATCCTCCTACGCTTTTCAGACATTGCTGTCATCACTACAGCGGAGACAGACCGGCGGGATAAAACCGTATTATTGAAAAACAAAGAAGAAGTCGTTCTTAAAAACATATCTTTTGAACAACTGCTGGGCCACCTGCCTTCCGGCCGATTTTGCCAGATAAACCGAAAAACAGCTGTAGCATTAGATTGCGTACTCAGCTTTACCCACGATTCTGTCATTACAACGTTCCGGGATGAGAGGGATCAAGCCCTTGTTTTTTCGCTAAGCGCACAATATCGGCATACGTTCCGGGAAAAAGCAAGTCTTTGAGTTCAGTACAAAAAAAGGTTCATTCATTACATAAATCCCGTTCCTTGGGTCGATCTTCCGGCTCATTGCCCTATATTGAGCGAAAGCGAACCTTTTTAGTACTGCTATGAAAAAAATAAAGGACTTACTTTTCTACCTTGTTACCATTGGCGGGCTCTCTGCTCTTATCTACTTCGTCGTCTCTAAGGGAAACAAGCTGCAGGTTGATTCAACCGTTAACGTTTCCGGCGAAAACGGCACTCCATGGGAGCAATTTATTGAATCCCTTCAGCTAAATCTTACCCATCCTCTCGGCATATTACTGCTGCAGATCATCACCATCATCCTTATAGCGCGCTTCTTCGGCTATTTCTTCCAGAGAATTGGCCAACCTTCTGTAATTGGCGAAATCGTAGCAGGTATTCTGCTTGGCCCCTCCTTACTCGGTGCATATTTTCCTGATATATCTGGTTTTCTTTTTCCGGCATCCTCTCTGGGCAACCTGGGTGTAATGAGTCAGATCGGACTGATCCTGTTCATGTTCGTGGTGGGTATGGAGCTTGACCTGGATATATTAAAAAAGAAGGCACATGAAGCTGTAGTGGTCAGCCATGCCAGCATCATATTTCCTTTTGCTTTAGGTGTGATCCTTGCATACTTCATTTATCAGGAAACTGCTCCTGATAAGGTGGGCTTCCTGTCTTATGCACTGTTCATTGGTATTTCGATGAGTATCACCGCCTTTCCGGTACTTGCACGGATCGTTCAGGAGCGCGGCATGACGAGGACGAAGCTCGGAGCGCTGGTCATAACCTGTGCAGCAGCTGACGATATTACGGCCTGGTGTATACTAGCCGCTGTTATTACCATTGTAAAAGCCGGGTCAGTAGCAGGTGCAGGTTACACCATCATTTTAGCCGTATTGTATGTGTTTCTCATGCTGAAGCTGGTACGTCCGTTCCTCCACCGGGTCGGTAATTTATATACGAACAAGGAAGGGTTGAGCAAGCCTATCGTAGGTGTATTCTTTGTCACGCTGGTCATTTCAGCCTGGTGTACAGAGGTTATCGGAATACATGCCCTCTTTGGTGCCTTTATGGCGGGAGTGGTTATGCCTCCGAACGTAAATTTCAGAAACGTCTTTATAGAAAAAGTAGAAGACATCGCCCTGGTGCTGTTGCTCCCCCTGTTTTTCGTATTCACAGGATTACGTACCCAGATCGGGCTTCTCAATGAGCCGGGACTTTGGCAACTATGTCTGATCATTATCGCTGTAGCAGTAGCCGGAAAGTTCCTTGGAAGTGCGCTCGCCGCACGTTTTGTCGGACAGAGCTGGCGCAATAGCCTTACTATTGGAGCTTTGATGAACACCAGAGGATTAATGGAACTGGTGGCTCTCAATATAGGCTATGACCTGGGGGTACTGAGTCCTGAGATGTTCGCAATTCTGGTACTTATGGCGCTTGTTACCACTTTTATGACCGGACCGCTTCTTGACCTGATTAATAAATTGTTCGGAGACGAGGTGGAAGATGATTCACTTTTGACCCAGCGAGATAAGTACAACGTACTCATCTCCTTCGGGAATCCGCAGAGCGGACAGCTGCTCGTGCGGCTCGCCAACGCTCTGATCTGCAAGTCAAAGGAAAACACAACAGTGACGGCGCTGCACCTGTCGCCTGGTAATGAGCTCAACCAGTTTAACTTCGTGGAATATGAACGGGAAAGCTTTAAGCTGATCCGCGACGAAGCGGCTAGCTTGCAACAACCTTTCAAGGCCATCTTCAAGCCTGTACAGGATGTTGACCTCGAAATTACAGAAATAGCTAATGAAGGGGACTATGACCTTCTGCTCGTTGGAATTGGCCAATCGGTTTTCGAGGGCACTCTACTAGGCAAGATCCTTGGCTTCACGAGCAGGGTGATAAACCCCGAACGCTTGTATGATACAATTACGGGAAAAGACAACCTGTTTACTACCGGCATTTTCGACGAGCGTACACGCCATATTCTCAATTCGACAAAAATACCAACAGGTATCCTGATCGACAAAAACCTCACATCTATTAATAGCGTGATTGTACCCATATTCTCACTGAGCGACAGCTTCCTGGTTATCTATATTCAGAAACTTATCAATAACGGGGGTGTGGAGATCATTGTGCTGGATGCCAACAACAGCATTAAGCATTCAGTAGAATTCAGAGAGGCACTACGTGCAATAGAAATCGCCGCACCGGGCTACCTGCGGATACATGAAGACAACAACGCAAACAAGGCTCTTTTTGCCGGGCACGATCTTATGCTGATCAGTCTTGACAGCTGGAAACGAGCATTGGAAACGCGTAGCGTCTGGCTGTCTGATACCCCATCGGTTATGATTATGAAGCCATAGAGATTGATCTAAACAGACCAATAGAAATTTGTGAAAGAGATAATTTATGGTTTGGAAGAAAACGATACCCGCTTCCCTACCTGGAAATATGCCTTGTCTGGATCTGTATCCTCTTTCGTTCGTTTCTTCGTTGCCGTTGTCGCCGTTTTTGGTGCTGTTTTCTCTTTCCTTCGTTCTAAATCCAGCAGAAGCCTGTTGCCTTCATAACACATATTATGAATAGATGCTCCCCTTGTTTGTTGCGCCTCGCTGAGCTCCATATTCACAGGACCTGAAGGGTACTCTCCCGGTTCTTCAGCAGCATAAGCAGCGATTATCGCACAGGGACTAAACTCTTTGCTGTTCAGCAGGACATGGCCTTCTTCCATTCGCGTTTCGCTATAAGCCAGCAGCGAAACGCTCAGCATCAAAAGCTGGTCTGCTTCGGGCCGGGTCACAAACCGG
>Ga0160433_100185_pt1 | contig 51279 bp, 38 predicted proteins | sample HID1972K_E0MG_FD_108235 | JGI IMG/M metagenome (GOLD analysis project Ga0160433, IMG submission 108235) | Enriched pill bug-associated microbial communities from UW Madison campus, WI, USA - HID1972K_E0 MG | ecosystem: Host-associated > Arthropoda: Insects > Digestive system > Unclassified ...
GTATAGCACATACTAAAAAAGACCCGACTACGGTTCATGAGTGGGAGAGACTGGACAAACCGGTTCTGACTCCCCATGACAAGGATGTGAGATGGTGGGAAAACAGCACCATGTATAAGACTTCGGTTTTATACGATAAATCAAAAAGTACTGGTGCTCCATTTGTCATGTACTATAATGCAAGGGGCGACAGCTTGAAGCCTCAGCGTGGGAGTGAGCGGATCGGAATGGCTTTGTCTGATGATATGATAAACTGGAGACGTTTTCAAAAAGATCCGGTATTGGGAAAATTCAACAAGGGTATCACAGGTGACGCTGTTGTTCAAAAGATGGGTGATCTTTGGGTGATGTTCTACTTCGGAGCATTTTGGGAAGGAACTAAGGGAGCGTTCAATCGTTTTGCCTGCTCGTATGATCTGGTAAACTGGACGGATTGGAAGGGCGAAAACTTGATTGAACCATCAACACCATATGACGAGTTGTTTGCTCATAAATCGTTTGTTGTGAAGCATAAAGGTGTGGTATATCACTTCTATTGTGCAGTGAATAAGAAAGACCAGCGTGGTATTGCGGTAGCTACATCTGTGGACAAAGGTCTTAGTAAGTTAAATTTTATTCAATCTCCAAAAAAATAAAGGATAGTATGATTCGTTCAATCGGTCGTATACTTTTAGAACTGGTTAACCTTTAGCTAACTTATTAAAACAAACAAACCATTATATAACGCTTAAATTATTTTGAATAGGTTATGAACAAATACAGAAACATCAGCAAGGCATTTTTAGCCTTCTGTTTATTCTCGTTATTATCCACAGGTAGCTTTGCGCAGAGCAAGGCAACCTGGATCTGGTATCCCGGAGATTTTGAGATATGGCTTAGCAATGATATGCAAAATCGCCGTACTGAAAGGGGAACATTCTTTCCTCCTTTCTGGAGACAGGATAGCCACTATGTGCTTATCGATTTTCATAAGGTTTTTGATCTGAAAGAAGCTGAAGAGGTAGAGATCCGGGCAGAAGGGCAATATAACGTCAAGCTTGACGGGAAGATGATCAGCGGTTATCCGAAGAAAATTACTATACCGGCCGGTAAGCATAAGTTAAACCTTAAAGTTCATAATCAGCAGAAGGTGCCCTCTATTTATGTAAAAGGGAAGACTGTTGTTTCTGATTCGAGCTGGTTGGTGACGTTTGAAGACAAGGAATGGATAGATGAAACCGGTAAAGCTTCTGACCAGTCGGGTACCACCTGGTTACAAGCGGGTTCGTGGAACTTCAACAGTTCGGATCTTCCTCCTTCTACTTTCAAACTGAATACGCGGCCTCAATATGCTGTGTCATCTAAAAGGACTGGAAACAGCATGTTGATTGATTTTGGCAAAGAGACGTTCGGTTTCGTTAAGCTTCATGGTCTGAAAGGCAAAGGTAAAGCGAATCTTTATTACGGTGAGTCCAGGGAAGAGGCGCTAGCCACCGAGACTTGTGAAACAATGGACAACCTGGATATTGATAAATCTGTAGCCGGGGATTCTGTCATTAATCTTTCAAAGGCGTTCCGTTTTGTGAATATACAACTGGATCCGGGTGTTAATATCGACTCTGCGTCTATGCTCTATGAGTACCTTCCTGTAGCAGACAGAGGTAAGTTCCGGTCTTCAGATGCGCAGTTAAATAAGATCTGGGATATATCAAAATATACCATGGAGCTTACTACGCGTGAGTTCTTTATTGATGGCATTAAACGCGACAGATGGATTTGGTCAGGGGATGCTTATCAAAGTTACCTGATGAACTACTATTTAGCTTTTGATTCTCGGTCTGTGACACGTACCACTCTGGCGCTGAGAGGTAAAGAGCCTGTGAGCAGTCATATCAACACGATCATGGACTATACGTTTTATTGGTTCCTGGGAGTGCATGACTATTATAAATATACAGGAGACAAGGAGTTCGTGACTCAACTCTACCCGCGCATGAAAAGCCTTATCGACTATTGTCTTTCCCGCAGAAATGCTAATGGTATGATGGAAGGTCTGGCAGGCGATTGGGTGTTCATCGACTGGGCTGAGAAGCTTAGCAAACAAGGTGAGGTGAGTTTTGAGCAGCTGCTGTTCTGCAGAAGTCTAGAGACAATGGCTCTTTGTGCCGATCTTGCGAACGACGCCTCAGGGGCGGCTAACTACCGTAAGATGGCGACAGACTTAAAGGCAAAAATCTTTGAAGCGTACTGGAACGACGAGAAAAAAGCACTTGTGCACAGCCGTGTAAATGGTGTTCAATCAGATAATGTGACGCGTTATGCGAACATGTTTGGAATCTTCTTCGACTACTTTAATAAAGAGCAGAAAGAGCAGGTGAAGCAAAGCGTTCTGTTGAACGACAATGTTCAGAAAATTGTGACACCTTACATGCGTTTCTATGAGCTGGAAGCATTATGTGCGATGGGAGAGCAGGACTATGTATTGAAGGAGATCAAAGATTATTGGGGAGGAATGCTTGATCTGGGAGCTACGTCATTCTGGGAAGAATATAATCCTGACAAAAAAGGTGAAGAGCATTATGCTATGTACGGACGCCAGTTTGGAAAGAGCTTATGTCATGCCTGGGGCGCAAGTCCAATTTACCTGATGGGTAAGTATTACTTAGGAGTGCAACCCTTAACTGCTGGCTATGAAACTTATTCTGTCCAACCCGTTCTAGGGGGATTAAAGTGGATGGAAGGATCAGTGCCTACTCCAGGGGGCGATATCAAGATCTATTGCAGCACAAGTGAGATCAAAGTAAATTCTCCGGTTGGAACAGGAGTTTTGAAAATTAAAAGCCGTACTAAACCTGTATGTAAGAATGCAGCTGTAGTATCAAAAGGGAATGGACTTTATGAGATAACTCTCAAAAAGGGCCAGGATTATAAAATTGCGTATAAACTTTAACATGAATATCAAGAGTCTTCGTTCATACTTTCTGACACTGGCATGTATGTGTGCCGGCGCTGTTTCTGCCCAAACTGTAGATGGTTTGCCGGCAGTTGTTCCTCCCGTGCCTGGAATATTTAATCTTGAACCCTGGGAAGACCAGACGGTAACCAGCATCAACAGGGAGCCTGCCAGAGCTACCGGATATTCGTTCAAGTCGGAAAAGGAAGCTTTGGTTGGTGATAGGGATAAAAGCGGCAGAATACTGATGTTGAACGGGGACTGGGATTTTTCTTTTGCGTTCAAACCCGATGATGCGCCTAAGGACTTTTATAAATCAAGAGTTTCTGGCTGGAAGAAGCTGGAAGTACCATCGAGCTGGGAAATGAAAGGATACGATATTCCGATCTATAAGAGCGCAGTTTATCCGTTTCGGCCGGTCGATCCACCTCGTGTTCCTAAGGATTATAATGCGGTTGGATCTTTCCAGAAGGTATTTAACTTACCTGCTGACTGGAAAAATATGAATGTGACCCTACACTTCGGAGGTGTAAGTTCTGGGTTTAAGGTATGGTTAAACGGTAAGTTTGTGGGTTACGGCGAAGACAGTTTTCTGCCATCAGAATTTAATATCACCCCTTACCTCCAGGCAGGAGAAAATATAGTATCTGTTCAGGTTATTCGCTGGAGTGACGGCACCTATCTCGAAGATCAGGATCACTGGCGAATGAGCGGTATCCAACGTGAGGTAATGTTGATGGCGGAGCCCAAGGTTCGTATAGCCGATTTTCACTGGCAGGCAAAGCTAGATAAGGATTACAAGGATGCTGTATTTAGTATTCGTCCGCGTATTGACAATTACAGCGGGAAAGCTATTCCTGGCTATAGCCTGAAAGCGCAATTGTATGACAAACATGGCAAGCCTGTTCTGAGCAAGCCTCTTGAGCGCTCTGCGGAATCAATAGTAAACGAGATTTACCCAAGGCTTGATAATGTCAAGTTTGGCCTTTTGGAGACAACGATAAAAAATCCGGATAAATGGAGTGACGAAACCCCGAATCTGTATACTCTGGTACTCACTTTAACAGATTCGCTGGGCAACGTACAGGAATCAAAAAGCTGCAAAGTAGGCTTCCGTTCAATTGAATTTTCGAAAGAAAATGGAAAGCTTCTTATCAATGGGAAAGTGACTTATTTGTATGGAGTAAATCGTCATGATCAGCATCCTTCAAAAGGGAAAGCATTATCGCGAGAAGACATTCGCAAAGATGTGGAGATGATCAAACAGTTCAACTTCAATTGTATCCGTACCAGTCATTATCCGAATGATCCATACTTCTATGACCTATGTGATGAGTATGGTATTTTGGTTATGAATGAGGCCAATCATGAAACACATGGACTGGGTGGTAAACTGAGTAATGATCCTACCTGGACACATGCTTTCATGGAACGTGTTACGAGAATGGCAATGCGGGACAAGAATCATCCAAGTGTAATTATCTGGAGTCTCGGAAATGAAGCAGGAAGGGGCCCGAATCACTCGGCGATGGCAGGATGGTTGCATGACTTTGATATTACTCGCCCTATTCATTACGAACCGGCTCAGGGAAATCATCGTGCAGAAGGCTACATCGATCCGTCTGATCCGCGCTACCTGAAGTCGAACGACCACTCGCATCGTATAGGCAACATGACAGATCAGCCGTATGTAGATATGATCAGTCGGTTTTATCCGGGAGTTTTTACTCCAAAGCTGCTTCTTGATCAGAAAAATAACGACAACAGACCGATAATATTCGTGGAATACTCTCATGCCATGGGGAATTCAAATGGAAATATGAAGGAGTTTTGGGATATCTTCCGTTCCAATCCACGCATGATTGGAGGCTGTATCTGGGAGTTCAGAGATCACGGATTGATTAAAAAAGATTCAACTGGAAAAGAATTCTTTGCTTATGGGGGTGATTTCGGTGAAAAAAGACACGACTCAAACTTCTGTATAGATGGTATTGTATCTTCAGATGGTCGTCCTAAAGCAGCGATGTATGAATGCAAGCGCGTTTATCAGCCGGTTGAGACAACGATGAGGCCTGGCAATATTCTGCATGTTGAAAACAGGCATGCTGCAAAATCGCTAAGCGGTTATGAGGTCACCCTTATAATCCGCGAAGACGGAAAGCCAATTATTACTAAGGTACTTCCGCGGATTCATCTGGTTGCGGGAAAGGACACACTGATAAATATCAGCCGTTATCTCCCTAAATTGAAAGGTGGATCTGAGTATCTGGCAGATATTCATTTTACACTGCCGCAGGCTGAACTTTGGGCACCTAAAGGTCATGAAATTGCGTCAAATCAGTTTGCAGTTACTGGAGTCGCTGAAAAAAGTAATGTTGCTGGAAAATATGCGAACATTCAGTTAGATGAAACTTCAAACGCATTCAATTTAAGCGGACAGTCTTTCAAGGTAAGTATTAGCAAGGAAAACGGTGCCTTGATATCTTATGTAAACGCAGGAGAAGAACAGGTTTTCAGTCCGCTTTTACCTCATTTCACCAGACCGCAGACGGATAATGACCGCAGAGGTTGGAAGCCGAACAGGAAGCTGAAAGAATGGTATGAAGCGAAGTTGACGCTGACAGATGTAAAGGCAGAAAAAGTTGGTACCGGAATGATCCGCGTAAGCAGCAATTATTCCTTGATCGAAGGTAAGGCTACAGCGAAAGTTGTGTACACCCTGAACGGGGATGGAGTGCTGAAAGTCGACTATTCACTGAACCCCTCTACTGATCTGCCAAATATCCCCAAGGTCGGTATGCAGATGGGGATCCGCAGAAACTATGAGCAGATATCATGGTATGGCAGAGGTCCGGTTGAAAACTACCTCGATAAGCGCTACGGTTTTGATGCGGCGATTTACTCCCAGCCTATCCAGAGCTTCATGGAGCCTTACGTTTATCCACAGGAAAATGGAAACCGTACCGATGTGAGATGGATGCAGCTGGCCGACGCAAAGAACGGCAAAGGATTAGTTGTATCTGCCGATAGTCTTTTAAGCATGAGTGCATGGCCGTATACAGAAGAGGAGATAGTAAGAGCTAAGCACTGGCACCTTTTAAAGGATGCAGGATACCTGACTTTGAATATTGACCTTATCCAGATGGGTATAGGAGGTAATGACACGTGGACGGATGTGTCTGCGCCAATTGAGAAGTATCAGATTCCTTCTAAGCCATACCAATATTCATTTTACATGTTGCCGGTAAAATCTAAGCAGACGGATCCGGGGGCTATTGCAAAGAAAATAAGGTTCTAAACGCATATAAGGATAGATGATGAAGCGATATTATATTATGCTGGCAGCAGTGTTTCTTCTGCTGAAAACCGGACTAGCTCAACCTGATAGACATCAGGGCGATCCGGCAAAGCCCTGGGTGTTCTGGTATTGGATGCATTCCAGCTTTTCAAAAGAGGGCATAACGCTGGATCTTGAAGCCATGAAGGAAGCTGGAGTTGGTGGAGCTTATCTGGCGCCTATCAAAGGAAAGACGAATCCGCCACTATATACTCCGGTCACTGAGCAGCTTACGTCGGAATGGTGGGATATGGTGAAATTTGCCTTGGATGAAGCAGACCGCCTTGGCTTAAAGATTGCACTATTGCCTAATGACGGTTTCGCTACTGCAGGGGGACCCTGGATTACACCTGATATTTCTATGCAGAAGGTAGTATGGTCAACGACGAACTTACAGGGTGGAAAGACATTTAATGATACTTTGAGTCGTCCGGAAGCATATAAGGGCTACTACAAAGACATCGCTATTCTGGCTTATCCTACGCCACCTGCGTCGCTTCCAAACACATATAACACAATTCCAAAAGTTACGACCAGCATCTCAGGAAAGGACGCGTCGTTCCTTATCAAAAAGGACAACAAAGAAAACTTTGTCAGTAACGATCCATGCTGGATACAGTATGAATTCAACAAACCCTTTACTGTCAGGAACATTACCATTCGTGTAAATAATTTCAATACACAGTCGCAACGGCTATCTCTGGAAGTTAGCGACAATGGCAAAGATTTTCGACCGGTTACTCAAATGCAGGCACCACGTTCAGGATGGCTTGACTGGGATTCAGATGTAACGCATGCTATAGAACCTGTTACCGCCAGATACTTCCGTTTTGTATATAACCGCGAAGGTTCTGAGCCCGGAGGAGAGGACCTTGACGCGGCAAAGTGGAAGCAGAATTTGAAGATCGCAGGAATTACCTTGTCGTCAGAGCCTAAGGTGCACCAGTTCGAGGGCAAGACAGCCGAAAGCTGGCGGGTTAGTCCGCGCAGCACTGCAGAGCAATTACCTCAGGAGCTCTGCGTTCCATTGAACAAGGTTGTGGATATAACCAAATTCATGGATGCAAAAGGCCGACTGCAATGGAAGCCAGCATCAGGGAACTGGACCGTATTGCGTATTGGTCATACATCTACAGGCCACATGAATGAAACCGCAGGAGCCGGTAAGGGTCTTGAAGTTGATAAGCTCAATCCTGAAGCGGTGAAGTTCCAGTTCACTAAATGGTTTGGAGAAGCAGTGAAGACCGCTGGTCCGGAGCTTTCGAACCGGGTATTGAAGATATTTCATGTTGATAGCTGGGAATGCGGCAGTCAAAACTGGACGCCGGCTTTTCAGCAGGAGTTCATGAAGCGTAGAGGGTATGATATGAAACCTTATCTGCCTGTAATGGCAGGAGTGCCGGTCCAGAATGTGGACGTATCGGAGCGCTTTCTTCATGATGTGAGAACCACAATTGCAGAAGTTCTTAACGAAAATTTCTTTAAGGTTTTAAAAGTCCTCGCTCATGAAAACAATGCGATATTCACTTCTGAGACAACCGCGCCCGTTATGAGTGCAGATGGTCTTATGCACTTCAGTGAAGTTGACGTTCCTATGGGTGAGTTTTGGTTGAGAAGTCCTTCTCACGACAAGCCCAACGATATGGCCGATGCGATCAGCGGGGCGCATATCTACGGAAAGAAGATTGTTCAGGCCGAGGCTTTCACACAAATACGTATGGCATGGGATGAACATCCTGGGATACTGAAAACGTTGCAAGACCGCAATTATGCACTTGGTGTAAACCGCCTGGTTTACCATGTATACACACATAATCCTTGGACCAATCGCAAGCCAGGCATGACGCTTGATGGTGTCGGTTTACTGTTTCAACGTGACCAAACCTGGTGGAAGCCCGGAAAGGCTTGGGTAGGTTATGCCGAGCGGGCACAAAGGCTTCTGCAAAAAGGTGCTAATGTTGCCGACATTGCGGTTTTTACGGGTGAAGAGATTCCAAGGAGGGCAATCCTCCCGGATCGTCTGGTGAAAACACTTCCCGGAATTTTTGGTAAAGAGCGAGTCGTCAGCGAAGAGGCGCGCCTGGCAAATAAAGGCCTGCCGATGAAGCAAATGCCTCAGGGTGTTAATGTCTCCGCGAATCTTTATGAGCCGGAAAACTGGCTAGACCCACTGAGAGGGTATACCTACGATTCCTTCAATCCGGATGCCTTGCTGCGATTAGCGCAAGTAGAGAATGGCAGAGTAACGTTCCCTGGTGGTGCAAGTTATGGCTTGCTGGTGTTTCCCGGCAAACACCATATGCAGCCTAACAGCCAGCTTATGTCTGCAGAGGTTGCAGAAAAAATCCTTGATCTGGTCCGCAAGGGAGCAACGGTACTCCTTTCGGACCGTCCGCTACAGACTCCGGGATTAACGGCATCAAGTGAGAAGGATAGAAGACTTTCACAAGCCGCTGGAATGCTCTGGGGAGGATCATTTGAAACAGTGAAGGACGGCAACGATAGCTTTAAAATGAAGACGCTTGAAAAAGGGCGGATCGTACTCGGACCATTCCATGCATCCTCATTTGATAAGTTGGGAATCCAACGTGATGTTGAAGTTCTTGACGCATCCTCAAAGCCAGTATCAGGCTTTGTATGGACACACCGAAAAGATTCAGACTCCGACATTTATTTCGTAGCCAATCAGGACTCAGTCAGGAAAATCGTTACACTATCCCTTAGAACAGAGGGTCGTATTCCGGAGTTTTACAATGCGGTAACCGGCGAAAGTTATACAGCCAATAGCTATCGTATCGCCAATGGCAAGACCCAGCTAAGCTATATGTTCGAGCCAAATGCATCGGTATTCATTCAGTTTAATAAATCTGCCAGCCAGTCATCGGTTGATAAAGGAAGTAATTCGGAGGAAACAGAGGAGCTGCAAACCCTAACTGCGCCATGGATGGTAACGTTCGACAAAGAACTGGGAGGGCCTGATCAGCCGGTTCGTTTTAAGGATCTCATCAGCTGGAGCACTCATCCTGATACCCTTATCCGCAACTATTCAGGTACGGCAAGCTATGCGAGCAGCTTTAAAGTAAAATCACTTAAGAATAGTAAGAAAATATATCTCGACCTTGGCGAAATTGCCAATATCGCTGAAGTGATTGTCAATGGACAGAACTGCGGAGTAATATGGACTGCACCCTACAGGGCGGATGTTACAACAGCGATCAAGAAAGGAGCGAACACAGTTGAAATACGCGTCACTAATACATGGGCGAATCGTCTGATGGCTGATCAGCGCGTGCCTCAGGAGAAACGCATCACCTATACTACAGCACCTTTCCGCCTTCAGGGAAAGCAACCATTAAAAGGAGGCCTTCTCGGTCCGGTAAAACTAGTTAAATCGAAAAATAATTGAAAGGAACCCATATGAAAAAGATTTGTACAGGTCTTGCTGCAGCCGGAATGCTGCTCATGGCAAACGCCACTGGCTTTGCCCAGCAGAAGAGCTTGGTAAATACATCAAATAGCCCATACGCAAAACTGAAAGGCGTTGATATGAATGCTGTCAAGTTAACCAACGGCTTCTGGGCAGACCGCTTCAAAGTATGCGAAGAGGCGATGGTTCCCTATATGTGGGAACTTTATAAGGATCCTAACAGGGCACATGCATTCACGAACTTTGAAATAGCTGCTGGTCTGAGGGAAGGAAAGCACACAGGTCCCCCATTCCATGATGGTGACTTCTACAAGCTGATCGAAGCACTGGCTTCTGTATACGCATCCAACAAAGATCCTAAGATCGACAAGCTGATGGATGAAGTCATTCCGGTAATTGCCAAATGTCAGCGCGAGGATGGATACATACACACCCCAACGATGATTGAGGAAAGGAATCGTGCAGCAGGTGCTAAAGAATTTAAGGACCGTCTTCATTTTGAAACCTATAATCTGGGACATTTGATGACCGCGGCCTGCGTGCATTATCGCGCTACGGGCAAGACCGCCCTCTTGGATATTGCCAAAAAGGCAACAGACTACCTTTATAATTTCCATGAGAAAGCTTCACCGGAATTAGCAAGAAATGCAATCTGCCCTTCACACTATATGGGTGTGGTGGAAATGTATCGTACAACCAGGGATCCAAGATATCTGGAGCTATCCAAGAACCTTATTAATATCCGCGGCCTTGTAGAGAATGGAACGGATGATAACCAGGATCGCATACCGTTCAGAAAGCAAACCAAGGCGATGGGGCATGCCGTTAGAGCAAACTACCTTTACGCTGGCGTTGCCGATGTATATGCTGAAACTGGTGATACCTCACTTATATCGCGTTTAAACCTGATGTGGGATGATGTTACCGAACGCAAAATGTATATCACCGGTGCCTGTGGTGCATTGTACGACGGAGTATCGCCCGATGGAACATCGTATGAGCCTTCGGACGTGCAAAAGACGCATCAGGCCTACGGTCGTGACTACCAGCTTCCCAACCACACTGCTCATGGTGAGACGTGTGCCAATATCGGTAATGTACTGTGGAACTGGCGGATGCTGCAGTTGACCGGAGACGCCCGATACACTGATGTGATGGAGTTGGCTCTTTATAATAGTGTGCTCTCTGGTATTAGTTTAGACGGAAAAAATTTCCTCTACACTAATCCACTAAGCGTATCTGATGATCTCCCTTTCCAGCAACGTTGGTCTAAAGATCGGGTAGGGTACATCGCATTATCAAATTGCTGCCCTCCCAATGTGGTACGGACCGTTGCAGAGGTAGGTAACTATCTGTATAACGTATCAGAAAAAGGTCTTTGGTTCAATCTTTATGGAGGCAGCGACCTTGCAACTACGCTTGCAGACGGATCCAAAATAAAGTTGAGCCAGGTAACTAGCTATCCTTGGGATGAAACAGTAAGCGTGAGCTTAAAAGAAGCCCCTCGTAAAGCCTTTTCCATGTTCTTCAGAATACCGGGATGGTGTAAAGATGCGAAGTTGACCATTAATGGAAAGCCTGCTGACGTGGAGCTTACTGCAGGAAACTATGTAGAGCTGAACCGCAAATGGTCTAAGAATGACAAAATTGAATTGACTCTACCTATGCCTGCTACCTTGATGGAATCAAATCCATTAGTAGAGGAAACCAGAAATCAGATTGCAGTAAAACGCGGACCGGTCGTTTACTGTCTGGAGTCAACTGATCTTCCTAAAGGAGAAAATCTTTTTGATATCACTATCCCATCAAACATCGCTTTCACGCCTGTAAAGACAACTATCGAGAATAGCCCTATAACTGTACTTGAAGGTAAAGCGATGAGCACAGGGAAAGGTAGTTGGAAAAATACGCTATACCGCGAAATATCAACAGAACAGAAGCCTGTGCAAGTACGTTTGGTTCCTTACTATGCATGGGGAAACCGCGGACATAATGAAATGTCAGTTTGGTTACCATTAAGCCGATAATACTTCAATGAAACATTTATTTTCAGTACTTTTTCTTTTCGCAGCTCATTTAAGTCTCCGGGCGGAGATCAGGATGGCCTCTATATTCACAGACAATATGGTCCTGCAGCAGCAATCCAATACACCAGTATGGGGTTGGGCGAAAGCAGGGCAGACGGTAACAGTCATTCCATCCTGGGATAATAAGTCATACTCTGTCAAAGCTGCCTTGTCAGGCAAATGGAAGATCGAGATTGCTACTCCGTCTGCCGGGGGGCCTTATGAGATTACCGTAAGCGATGGAACACCATTGAAATTAAGCAATGTGCTCATCGGGGAGGTATGGTTATGTTCAGGACAATCTAATATGGAAATGCCTATGAAAGGTTTCAAGGCACAGCCTGTATTAGGTTCCAACGATGCGATATTGAAATCAAGAGACAAGAACATCCGGATTTACACAGTACCAAGATCATCATTCACTGAACCGCAGGAAGACAGCAAGCCTTCTCCGTGGAAGCAGGCTGAACCTGAATCAGTGTCCAATTTCAGTGCCACTGCCTACTATTTCGCCCGGTTGTTAAATGAGATGCTGGACGTGCCCGTTGGTGTAATTAATTCCAGCTACGGCGGATCATCAATAGAAGCCTGGATGAATCCGGAAACATTGAAACCCTTCAAGGATATCAAAGTTCCGGCAAAGAATGATCCGATAGTTCAGAAGAGCCGTACACCGACGACGCTGTACAATGGAATGATCGATCCGATTATTGGCTATGGTATAAAAGGTTGCATCTGGTATCAGGGAGAGTCAAATTATGAACGCCCCGATCAGTATGAGCAGTTATTTCCTGCTTTAGTGGGCCAGTGGCGCAAGCAGTGGGACATAGGCGAATTTCCGTTCTACTATGCTCAAATTGCACCGTTTGCCTATACACAGCTTCCACCATACCATATGGGAGGAAAGTACAACTCCGCTTACCTCAGAGATGCCCAGCGGAAATCAGCATCCACTATTCCGAATTCGGCCATGGCGGTGTTAATGGACGTAGGTGAGGAGAATTGTATCCATCCGATGAATAAGGAAGTCGGCGGAAAGAGGCTTGCACTACTAGCGCTTGCTAAAACATATGGAATGAAAGGCTTTGGCTTTGCAAGTCCGGAGTATGTTTCTTCAGAAACCAAAGGCAGCGTGATGGTGCTCAAATTCAACAATGCATCCAATGGCTTTACATCTTATGGGAAGAAACTCAGCCTGTTCGAAGTAGCTGGTGCAGATAAGGTCTTCCACCCTGCAGAGGCGATGATCGGCGGATCAAGCATATCGGTATCCTCGCCATACGTGAGTCAACCTTTACACGTACGCTATGCGTTTAAAGACTTTGTGATTGGCGACCTTTACAGTACAGAAGGATTGCCGGTATCTTCATTTCGTTCAGACAACTGGTAAATATGTTAAAAGGAGTATTCTTTGTTTTCATAGCAGGTTTCACTGCGTTATATGCAAGTGCACAGCCAGGCATTGAGCAGCATGATCTCGTTTGGGATAGGCAAAGCGTTAACTCGAGTGAGTCGATGCCTTGCGGAGGAGGAGATGTAGGGCTCAATGTTTGGTTAGAGGGGGATGAACTCCTTTTCTACATGTCGCGTAGCGGAACTTTCGATGAAAACAATACGCTTCTTAAACTGGGAAGGGTAAGACTAAAACTTAGTCCAAACCCTTTTAGTCAGGACGACTTTAAACAAGCTCTGATATTAAAGGATGGACATGTAGATATTCGTACGGAAAAGGGAGCTGCAAACACACATATCAGGGTATGGGTGGACGTTTTCCGCCCTGTTGTGCATGTCGACGTAAACAGTACGACTCCCCTTACGGCGGAAGCATCTTATGAAAGTTGGCGACACATAGATCGCTTCCCTAAAGGCAAAGAAAATAATGCGAACTCATATAAATGGGCTCCTCCAGCACCGGTAATTACTTACAAAGACTCAGTTCTCTTTAACGGTAATGAGATCATGTTTTATCACCAAAACAGAAAGAATACAGCATTTGATGTGGTAGTTAAACAGCAGGGGATGGAAAGCGTGAAAGACCAGATGATGAATCCGATAGCCGGACTTTGTTTCGGAGGACTCATGCAGGGCGCAAACATGACAGCAGCAGGCACATACATGGGCAAATACCATGATACGGAGTTTAAGGGTTGGAAACTTAAAAGCCAAAAGCCTGCGAAAAGTCATCAGGTAACAGTCTTTCTTCCTATCGCCAAGCCTAATGAGCTCTGGAGCTCTAAGTTAAAGTCTTTGATCCAGGATAATCAAAAGTCGGCAAAAACAGCAAAAAGACAGTCCCAAGACTGGTGGAAGAACTATTGGGAAAGAAGCTATATTTATCTTGATTCCGCAACTTCAGATAAATCCTCAACAGCCTGGCAGGTTGGGCGTAACTATCAGTTATTCCGGTATATGCTTGGCTGTAATGCATACGGTGAGTATCCAACCAAGTTTAATGGCGGCCTGTTTACCGTCGATCCATTGTTTACGGATTCTACACTGAAGTTTACTCCAGATTTTCGCAATTGGGGCGGAGGTACTCATACCGCTCAGAACCAACGATTGGTTTATTGGCCGATGCTCAGGAGTGGCGATATTGATATGATGAAGCCTCAGTTTGACTTTTATAACAATATGCTGAGGAATGCGGAGCTACGTTCTGAATTCTATTGGAATCATAAAGGTGCGAGCTTCACTGAGCAAATTGAGAATTTCGGACTCCCTAATCCTGCAGAATATAACTGGAAAAGGCCCGCAGATTACGACAAGGGAATGGAATACAATGCCTGGTTGGAATATCAATGGGATACTGTTCTGGAATTTTGCGAGATGATTATGGAAACACATCGCTATCAGGGCAAGGATATTAAGGAGTATATGCCCTTGATTGAAAGTTCTCTTACCTTCTTTGACGAACACTACCAATACCTTGCGAAAAAACGTGGGAGTAAAGTATTTGATGCGAATGGACACCTCGTTCTTTATCCCGGATCATCAGCTGAAACCTACAAGATGGCGTATAATGCTACCTCTACAGTTGCAGCACTAAAAGTTGTGTTGACAAGTTTACTCGAACTGCCTGATCATTATCTGACAGCAGAAAAGCGGGAAGTATGGACAACGATGTTGAAACGTATTCCGCCGATCAGCTTCAGAGAGCAGGGTGGTCATCCAACAATCGCTCCCGCCAAACTCTGGGAGCGTATCAACAACACTGAAACGCCACAGCTTTATCCGGTATATCCTTGGGGAATCTATGGCATCGGCAGATCCGGACTGGACACCGCTATAAACACGTATAAGTACGACGCTGATGCTCTGAAATTCAGAAGCCATGTAGGCTGGAAACAAGACAATATCTTCGCGGCGCGTCTCGGCCTGAAAGAGGAAGCTCAAAGGTTAACGTCTCTTAAACTAAAGGATTCTGGGAGAAGATTTCCCGCATTCTGGGGACCTGGCTTTGACTGGACTCCCGACCATAACTGGGGAGGTTCCGGAATGATTGGACTGCAGGAAATGCTTATGCAGACAGACGGACGGAAAATCTATTTGCTGCCGGCATGGCCAGCAGACTGGAACGCCAGCTTCAAACTCCATGCCCCTTACAAAACCACTATCGAAGCAAAGGTTACTAACGGTAAAATCACATCGCTGAAAGTGAGTCCGGAGAGCCGTAGAAAGGATATAAAGGTCATTTAAAGACCTCTATAGACCTTCAATGTACAAGTTTGCAAGGCGTCTGAAGGCGTCTTTTTTACCCATGAGTTAGCTCAAAAGCTGTCCATAAGTTTACGAAATTCAGCCCTGGAATTCGCTTTTTATGCTTTTTGTTTTTTTTTAACGTTTTTAAAATGTTGAAGATCAATGTTTTTTGCTTGCTTATTGTGTCGTTTAAGGCTTCTCGGTTTTTCTCGGTCTTAAAAACCAGCTTATTTCCCTGAGGCGGGTATGACTAAGAATTCTGTTATTTTCGGCTGTCATAATAATTACGAAATGGTGGATTTGAAGCAGACATCTCGCAGTATAAATGGATTTTCCAGTATCATTTTAGATTCTTTAAGGATAGTCGCAGCGCTAGTCGTACTCGTCTACCATATGTATATGCATTGGCTACCAACACATGGAACAACTGATATGCTCGCTAAGTATGCGCATGGTGGGGTTGTCGTATTTTTTGTATTGTCTGGCTATGTTATAGCCTATACAACCATACAGCGAAATCGAGGAGGAAAACAGTATATGTTAGCCCGATTTAGCAGGCTTTATTCGATCGTTATTCCAGCTTTGGCGGTTACAGCATTTACAGAGTTAACACTACTCATAACGGACCCTGAATTGTCAGCATCTATGACCCGAGGGGCAACAATACCTCGTTATTTATTATCAATGTTTCTTTCAAATGAGATTTGGTTCTTTTCTGCAGCTCCACCTATAAACGGACCACTTTGGTCGCTTAGTTATGAGTTCTGGTACTATATAATCTTTGGCTTGTTCTTCTTTAAAAAGAAAAGTGTTAAATGGTTGATAGTCGGTTTGTTGGCTTGTGTTGTTGCCGGGCCAAAAATTCTGTTAATGATGCCTATTTGGCTTCTTGGTTACCTTTCTTATAAATATTCACCAAACATCGAAAAGAGTTCTTCATGGTTGCTGTTCCTGGTATTTTTGGTAGCTGCTGGAGTTTCTATTGTTTTCTTGCCAGTATGGCCGGGAGAGTTGGGAAATGCACCGCTATTCTTCTCCGGTCAATTTATAACTGATATTATCACAGGGATATTTATTGCTTTTTCATTAACCGTTATGCCAACCGGCGGTACAAGCGTCGCGAAACTAATTCGCCCAATAAGAAAAGCTGCTGATCTCACATTTCCGATATATGTACTTCATTTTCCTTTGCTTATATTGTATGATTCCTTGTCTGGCCAGTCAGTGTCACACGCCCATCAGTTAGTTGGGCCTACAATGGTGGTATTGCTAGCTTGTATTCTAATTGGGCTCATGTTAGAAAAATATCGACGAATTTGGGACGCAGGATTTCAAACCTTATTTAATGTTAGAGCGCACTTTGTGGCGCTTAAAAAAAAGATGTACCCACAAAGCTAAAGAGAGCTAAGAAACTTGCATTCCAACCTTCGGATCAATTCATTTTCTTTTGCAAGGCTTCCATCGCGTTTGCTAAGTAAACTAATGGAGCATTCCAGTTGATTGCAATTTCATTTGATGCATAAGAGCAATCGTGGTCAACAAAAGCGACTTCAGGATCAGTCTCAAGGTAGCTACATCCATCTTTCGCATCCTGCATTCCATAGTTTGGGCCTCCTGATAGAAGACCGGGAACAGGGTCCGCTATTCCGTCAGCCGCCGAAGGACGATGATGCGGATGCATCACGCGTTTGCTGCCCAGGCCTGTAACGAAGCAATATCCGGTAGCGTTACGGCCCAGGATGTAATCCAGGTTGCTCAGCGCCGCGTTGAAATAGGTGTTGTTCCCAGTCAAATGATAAGCATTCAGCAGCAGAATTCCCTGATTGGCTGCATTTGCGTTACTTCCCCAGTTAAAATCCTGTTTTGAAAGACCCATAACCGTACTGAAGGCATTCGCCTTACTTTTTTCGAGGTATAAGTCCGCTTTGGCAATGAGCAATCCTTTTAAGCCGACAATGTACGGTAGTAAAGAGGGAGCTAGGTTTCTTTCATGCCTTAGAAGAGAATAAAAAGCTATGGTCTCCACGTTTGACCAGGAGGGGAGATGTATCTCAGCTTTCGGATTTCCCGTGAGTCGTGAACTATATCTTGCTTCGCCGGTTGTAATCAGCAATTCAGTAGCCGCCCAGTACCATTCATCCTCAAAGTTGCGGTCTCCGTAAGCACCGGTGCTTATCTGAGGTTCAAAGCGTTCATTAATGAGCGACTGGTCATATTGGATATCCGGATTCTTCAGTGCCCAGTTCCATGCATTTCGTGCGGCTAAAAGGCAGCTATCGCTAAGACCCGGTAGCTGCTTATCGAATTTGCGTAGAATTCTTGAAGCCTGGGCAGTAACCGCTGCAAAGTCAAGACTAGCAGCAGTACCCTTTTGAACAACATATCTGGGCAATGTAGTGACGCCAGGCACAACCATTCCGTCGAAAGAAGCATTGGTACATTTGTGATATACTCCGCCATCTACAGAATCTTGCATAGTCATCATCCACCGTAAGTTCACGATAACTTCGTCCAGAATATCAGGTACTTGATTGTGGCTCTCAGGAATATTAGTTTCCAATGTATCGAAATACGAGGAGAAATCTTCATAAGCCGACAGCAATGTTCCCATTGTGATGCCTGAGTTCACGATGTATTTATTGTAGTCCCCGGCATCATACCAGCCTCCGGGACTCGATACTTTTGTGCCGGCAGGCCTGGCCTCAGAAGCAGCGGAAGGGTGTATCAAAACAGCGGTATCCGGATGGCCGAGGTCCCGAGCCCACTTGCCCGCAAACCTTTTTTCCAGTGCGTCGGATACCCGCTGATAATAAAATCCTTTCAAAGATGACAAAGCAACCGGCCTGTGAACGTGGTCGTCTATTCTAAAAGGATAGGACTCTCCAAGTCCGTCAATATGGAGTAGATAGCTCCCAGTCTTCTGATAGGAGCTGAAATCTGCGACTTTTGTGGTAATTTTAGAATACCGGGATTGTCTTTCTTTCCCGAGCTTCCCCCTGAAAACGATATCCCTGTTCGTTGAATCAATGAGCAGAAATGTACTTGCCTGAGTCTTTACAGTAATCGCTATTTTTGGCCCCGTTTTATAGAAGCCTATCTGATTTAGCCTGATAGCATTCTGTTGTGCAAACGTGCAGCACGATAACAATACAGTAATTAGAGAAAAGACATGTCTCATATAAATACCAGCGAGATAAACAGATATTTACCCAACATCCTCCAGTAGTCTGATTGCTTCCAGATTTCCTTGCTGAACAGCAAGGTCAAGAGCAGTGAGACCTCTTTTTTCCCTGATAGCAGTGTCGGCTCCGTGTCGTAACATGATCTCTGCCAGTTGGTTTCTTCCGAACAATACAGCAAACATAAGCGCCGTTCCGCCATTTCCGTGCTGTGCATTAAGATCAGCACCATTAGCGATAAGCAGCTCCGCAATATCAGGGTAGCCCTTGAAGCAGACCCCCATCAGTGCGGTATTCCCTCCAAAATCAGGCTTGTTAACATCAGCACCAGCTTCAATCAGGGATCTTGATACATCAAGCTGATCATTGTAGCTGGCAATAATAAGTGGAGTATACCCACGGGAATCCTGCGCATTCACGTCCGCACCCTGTTCAACTAAAGACTGAACGAGAGCGACGTCGCCAGTACGTGCGGTATTAATCAAATCATCGTTTAGCGATTTCATGATAGTATTATTGACCATAAAAGAATTGGCCAGAATCTCTCCCTTCTGGCCAATCTCAACATTAATAAGGTTTAGCGTCTCTTCCTTCTTCCTCAGCTTGCTGTACAGCCTCATGAGAGGTCGTGGTGCCAATCGGTCCCTTGTTGCTCTTATCAACGTCAGTGTTTGCCAGTCCTTCAGCAACACGTCTGCCGTAGTCGTCATCACACTGCGTGAAAAGTTCAACCATTTTATCCTGAATACTCTTGTTTGCGGTAGCAAGTGTGTTAACCAGATTGAGAATCAATTCATCTTTTTCCCAGTCTTCTAAGTTCCGGTATGTATCGCCCGCTTGCCCGAAATTATTCTGTTTTTCTATCTTTTGACGTACCAGTGCACCATGGTACATCGGTGTGTGGTCTTTACCGGTCCTTGGCGCCTCCTTTGGCCCACCAAGAGAAGAGGGTTCATAATTTACATGAGGATTTACCACATCTCCACCTTGATTATAAGCCATTTGTCCATCCCGTTGATTGGTTGAAACTTTACATCTTGGGGCGTTTATCGGAAGCTGCAGATAGTTAGTTCCTACCCGGTAACGCTGTGTGTCAGAGTAGGAGAACGTTCTCCCCTGAAGCATTTTGTCGTCTGAAAAGTCAAGACCGTCAACAAGCACACCCGTTCCGAAAGCGCTCTGCTCCACCTCTGCAAAGTAGTTTTCAGGATTTCGGTTTAAGGTCATCTTACCAACCGGAAACCATGGGAACTGTTCCTTAGGCCATAACTTGGTATCATCCAAAGGATCGAAGTCAAGCTCCGGATGTTCACCATCTTCCATGATCTGCACGCAAAGCTCCCATTCTGGAAAATTACCGCTTTCAATAGCTTCATAAAGGTCCTGAGTAGCATGATTAAAGTTCTTGCCCTGTATCTCCTGCGCCTGAACTGTAGTCAGATTCTTTATTCCCTGAAGCGGTTCCCAATGGTACTTTACCAGTACACCGACACCGTCTTTGTTCACCCACTTGTAAGTATTAACACCGGACCCCTGCATTTGCCGGTAATTAGCCGGAATACCCCATGGCGAAAACAGGAAGGTAACCATGTGAAGCGCCTCAGGTGTATGGCTTATAAAATCAAACTGTCTTTCACCATCCTGACGATTAGTTACAGGATCTGGTTTGAAAGCATGGATGAAATCAGGAAACTTCAGCGCATCCCGTATAAAAAAGATCTTCAGGTTGTTTCCAACGAGGTCCCAGTTGCCATCTTCCGTGTACATTTTCACCGCAAAGCCTCGTGGGTCACGCAGTGTCTCCGGCGAATGCCCCCCATGGATTACTGTTGAGAATCGAACAAAGCATTCTGTCTGTTTCCCTTTTTCCTGTAGGAACCTTGCCCTGGTATACTTAGATATTGGCTCGTTTCCGACCATTCCATAGGATTCAAATACACCATGAGCTCCTGCTCCACGTGCATGAACCACGCGTTCGGGAACACGTTCCCTGTCAAAGTGTGACATCTTTTCCAGGAACTGGTAATTCTCAAGTGTGGCTGGTCCACGGCTTCCAACAGTTCGCAGGTTTTGGTTATCGTAAACAGGATGTCCATTTCTTGTGGTTAAGATTGGTTCTGTGCCGTTCTCGCTGGGTTTTCCATTGGTTTCGTGCAAATCCATAGTCAATAATTTTTATAGGTTATCCTATAAAGTTACTGGTTTCAAATGAAAAGAAAATTAAAAAGGAATTAATTTTTTCCTTTTCGAAAGTCCACTACGATATTATTAACGAGCATCTTATCGTCTCTGTAAACAGGCTTCGCAGTTGATGGAAGACAGACTAAAACTACCGACTGATTCGCCGGAATATTTACGAGGTGTGACTTCCTGGATTCTGTTGACAAGATTTTCTGTGATACTAAATCATAAAGCACTCCCTTGTCCTTTAGCTGAAAATGAATTGTTTTTTTTACCGGATAAGGATTATAGCACAGATATGTGGGATACGCACTCTGACGGAAAAAATCTGTTGCCAGAAGATCAAGCTTCAAAATACCCTCCACATTCGTCTGCTCAACGGTAGCTCCAAATAAACCCACGTGAGCACTTCCATATACACTGAACTGTGATACCGGTGGATTTTTGCCCGGTACCCATTTCGGACCGTCCCCCTGTGCTACAGGAGCTTTCAGATCCTTATAAAGCGTGTCGAATGTCGAAGCCATAGCGATCCCTTCATAGGCGATCACACCTTTGGTTACATCAGCTGAGTCAGGTAAAGTCTGATGTTCTCTCGGAATATATTGAGGATAAAACAACCGTGAAGCATTCACAGCATTTAGCATCCATTTTCCAATCGCATTCGCATAGGCCGGCTCATATCTCACAAGAGGAAGGAGCGGCCAGGCCGCATCGAAGGTATTCATCAGAAAGCCATATCCTCCATGATCTACCGTGCTGCCTACCGTTCCCGAAATGTCATAGCCATTCCAGTTCCCTACAAGTACTCCCCATCCCTCCCTGCATATCGCGGTCCCGTCAAACGTCCAGTCAAGCATCTTTCCTAAATCAAAGCTTGTGCCCTGCTCTGCATTTAACACCGCAGCCATATAAGCACCAAACGGCATCAGTAATTCATAGGTAGGATTGATCTGATTACTTTGTAGTGCCTTGGTTGCGCTGAGTGCCCCCTTCAAATATCGCTTGTCGCCGAACTTTTTATACGCGGCATATAAAACCCATGCATGTCCCGCAGCGGCATCCGGCTGCGCACATATATTGTTCTTCATGGGTGTCATACGCGCATAGTCAAAATATGAATAGTCATAATTGCCATTGAGAATCGAATCCGCAGCGTAAAATTTCTCTGCAATGCTCTTCGCTATTTTCTCGAAGTCTGGTTCTGACGGATACTGATCGTATATGGCGTAGAAAAGAAGATTCGGATAAACATCATACCACCAGTCGCGACCATATCCTCCGCCCAGTAATGCAACTTCAGGCGCAGTGTTGTTCATCATGATATTCCAGCCTGTTTCCTTATTGAAATAGTTTTTCAGCATGCCCACATAGTTCCGGTTTGCCTGATTGCTCTTGTCAATACCCACTAAACTGGCACCGAGCACCGAGCCCATATTTGCCATAGCCTCATGAAACATGCCCTTATGGTTTTTCAAGCCCTGTCTTACATCACCAATTGCCGTGTACATACCGAGTGTTGGCTGATCAAAGTTCTTTCCTGTGCTGTCCATCCAAACCATCGGCCAGTATTTTCCCTGAACATCAAAATCATATACAAGCTTGTCAAACCGCAATGCCATATCGTTCCAGTCGATAATCTTCAGCGGTTTTGGTAAGTTGGGCATCTTATCTACCCTTGCGATAGGCTTTTGTTGTACCTGCCCATAACTACATAAAACGACGAGCAGATAGAAACAGCTAAAAAGTAGTTTTCTTTTATTCATGATGTATAACTTGAGTGTGTAAACTCTTCTCCATTTCATCGCCCTGCCTGATGATCCGTTTTGCCACCCAAAACGAGCTTAGCTGCAACACCGCTACTATAATAATAGCATAACGAAGTGCAACTTCATTCGAGAAATAATAAGCCAGCAGCAGAAAGGTACCCGCACCGGTAAGCCGGCCAAGATAAAGACCCGCTTCATGGTTCAGTATGTAAGCAAACTCGCTTCTTTTCTCTTTTTTCGAAAGGAGGTCGATTACCCGGAACTGAATAGGGAAGTAAGCAAGATCAAGAAGCGGTTTAGCCAGTAATAAAAAGAGCATGAACAAGATGACTCCGGTAGCATTATAAAGGATCCCATTAATTAGAGCTGCAATGGTAAACAGCATCAGCCCGGTTCCAAAGACGTATATCCGTTGCGAAGGCGATGTCTTCCTTCCGATGATATACATCAGGATGGCGGCAAAGATCGCACCTATCGACTGAGCAGTGCCAAGAGCCCCTTCCTGTCCCAGCAGCAGCATAATGAGCATTGCAGGAGCAGTCACCAGAAAACCCTGCACAAGACCTTTCAAGCTTGCCAAAACAAGAAGTTTGTTCCAGTAAGGATCAAATTTCAGATAGAAGAACTTTTTATTTACCGGATTCACAAACTTTCCCCGGAAACACATCACCGAAGCCAGAATCGTAATTACAAAGACAATTCCCGTTACAATCCGGTATGCAAGCTTTGCATCTCCGCCCCGTGCAGATAGCTCAATGAACCATCCTATGGCAACAGGAATCAGCACCGCGATAATCGTGTAAAAGAAAGTTTCCAGGCCGTAATAGTAATTCCGATTGTTATTATCAGTTGTAGATAGTGCTAAAAAATCCCTGTTTGCCCAATAGAAACCAAATGACATACCCATAACAATGCCCGCAATCGCGATACCAGTAATATCCAGAGTGTTAAGAGACATCATAATGGCCATAGACACTCCGCTTAGCACCATCCCCAGCGAGAACAGTAACTTGATCGGGAACCTGTTCAGCAGCCATCCGTTGATCAGGAAGGTTATGGGAATCCCTGTATAAATGGTGAGCTGGTAAACCACCACCTTAGTAGGGTCATTCGAATTCCGCATCACGTAGGCTGCCACAAAAATATCGATGACAGGGAGAACGATGCTGTAAATCAGGTTGGTAAGCGTTAGTATCTTGAAGTTGTGCGACTGGCTCCTAAAGTGCCCTGTCTCCAGTTTAAGTTTATTCAGCATGATCGTAGGTTAAAGAAGCCAGTATTTCCCTAATCGAAAAAGTAGCGCCACAAACATGCTCATCTGCGGCCCCGTAATAAATTGTCAATTCATCTCCCCGAACAATATGTCCGTTCGTAAATACTACATGCCCGAAAAAGCCGCTGACTTCATACGGTTCAGTAGGAACCATGATCGGTTCCTCTGTGCGGCCGAGAACCACTGAGGGATCTTTCAAGTCCATCAGGAAGGCGCCCAGGCAGTATCGATGTTCTGCATTGGCACCATGGTAGATTTCCAGCCAGCCCTTTTCCGTGCGGATCGGAGAGGCGCCTGCGCCAACACGCGCGCTATCCCACTTTTCAGTCCTTGTCCGCACAAGACATCGATGTCTTCCCCAATGAATGCCGTCAGGAGATTCAGCTATCCAGATATAATTACCCCCCAGGTCAACGCTACTGGGGCGGTGCAGGGCATAGTACTTACCGTTAATTTTCTCTTCAAAAATCGCACAGTCTTTATTGTGAGGAGGAATGATGATTCCTTCATCCCTGAAGACCTTCCAGTCGCTGGTTACCCGAAGTCCTACTGCCACTCCGTTTTCCGAAACAGCAGTAAATGTCAGATAATACCGGTCATCCAGATAGATAACCCGGCAATCCTCAATGCCAAATGCTTGATGTCTTCCAGCACCGGTCAGCAAATTGAAACCTTCCGGTTCATAAAACTCAACCCCATCATCACTACAAAGGAGCCTCAGATGAGATAACGTCGTCAGATAATCAGCGCCTTTATAACGGATCACTCTAGGGTCGTCCTTATTCAGATCTGGATCATCCGAAGCAATTCCAATGATGTCGATGCCTTCTTCATTCAATACGGGGAAAGAGATCCTGCCTTTCTCCTGCGCTGGTCTTTCAGCCACCCGTACAAGAATCCAGGTCTTGCCCTCGAAGCTGAACACTCCTGGATTCAACAGACAGGTAATCTCAAGTCCGCTTCTGCTGGGACGCAAGTCCCCCGGAGAGAGAAGTGGATTCTCTCTAAATCGTTTGGCTATATCAGTCATAAAATTTGCTTTTTGTACTGTCCGAAACGTTGTTAATATCCCTGATTCTGTGTAATTGTACCCCCGGATTTATCCACTTCTCCCTGTGGTATCGGGTAGAGATAGTTCCTGTCCTGAAAATTCTTGCCAGCCGCTGTCAGGACTGTTTTTGCCAGGTTCCACCTCTTCAAATCATTAAAACGCTGGTTCTCAAATCCCAGCTCAACGCGTCGCTCATGGATGAGCCAGTTCTTGATTTCTTCTTTATTGGTAGATGCAGGGTTACGATCAGCAAGTGTTCCGGCAGGCACAGGAGTTCCATCTATGGTGGGACTGGTTCTTGCTCTCTGACGTACAGAATTGATTATGGTTATAGCGTCTGTAAACGCATTGGTTTCTAGATATGCTTCCGCTTTCCACAGAAGCACATCGGCCATGCGGATATAGATCTTATTGGTTGGAGCATCATCATTACCCTTATTGCTTCCGTCTGTCGAGCCCAGGAGCTTATTTACGTTTCTCGCCGAAGCATTCACCGTATACAAAAGTCGCGGGTCATTGGGCTCAAAGGCATTCAAAAAACTGGTGGTAGGAGCAACGAACCCCCAGTCGAGTAGCGCACAAAGGCCGTTCCCATTTCGAGGAAGCCGCCCCGTCTGGTGGTCGTAGGCAAAGATTACCTCACTTTCCGCAAATTCCTTCGCCACACTGAAGTTGTCGAAATAATTGGTATTCAGGTTGTAAAATCCCATCCCCTGAAGCTCGCTTACGAGGCTGATCACATCTGCCCATTTCTGGTTATACAGTGCCGACTTAGCCTGCAACGCAATTACAGCGCCCTTTGATATTCTCCATTTCTCCGTATCGCTGGAGTACTTACTGTTTGTCAGGAGCGGCTTGGCAGCACCCAGGTCAGCGTTGATCTGTTCCCATACCTGAGCGGCCGGAACCTTCTTTGCCACTTCATACGCCTCATTAAAGCTTTCAAGCGGTTTAAGGATAACAGGAACATCTCCAAAATTATTTACCAGATCAAAATAGTAAAAGGCTCTGAGAAAATAAGCTTCAGCCAGATTACGGTTCTTCAGTGCCTCATTCATATTCAGAGTAGCCATCAGCTCGGTATTGGTCAGATAGCTAATCGCCTGATTTGCTCTTGCGATACCTTCATAGTTAAAGCTCCAGATCCCATTAAATGCTCCGTTGTTTGAAGTAAAACGAAATCCGGCAACTTCGTCCATCCAGGGCTGGTCACCATCCGGGTTCCATTTCTTCTGAACATCATCAGAAGCAATGTCCTTCAGTACAAAATCGGGACGAATAACTGTTCCCTGGTTCCAGGCCCATTCTCCAATCAGGTTAAGAGTATTAGAAAGCATTTGATAGGAACCGTCAACGGAAGAGGTAATGGTACCTACCGTTGGCGCAGAACTAATCTGATCAGGAGTAATAAGTCCTATCGGATCCTTGTATAGTTCTTTTTCGCAACTCAGCATGAGAAACAATGAGCTGAGGAGCAGAGGTTTATATAGTGGTTTCATCTCGTTTAATTTAGAAGTTAACATTCAAGCCAAAAAGGAAAGCACGTGATTGCGGATAAGTCCCCATATCCACACTGCTGATCGTTTCCGGATCCAGCCCCGTATATTTTGTACTTGTATAAAGATTCTGTCCCGAAACATACAGCCGGACATTCTGAATTCCTGTCTTTTTACCCTTCAGGAAATTGCCTAATGAATATCCTATCTCCACATTCTTGATACGGAAGTAGGAGGCATCTTCTACAAATATGCTGGAGATCCTACTGCTTCCATTGTCTGTAAAACTTACTCTCGGAACCGTATTGCTCGAACCTTCGCCGTTCCAGCTGTTCAATGCGGCGGTAGTATAATTGAAGGGACGGGTGTCATAATCCAGGATCTTCTTTCCGTCAGTGTACTTATCGACGTCTTCTACGCCCTGCAAAAGGAACGAGATATCGAACCCTTTGAAGCTTCCCGAAAAGTTGATACCGTAGTTGATCTTAGGAATAGCATTTCCAATGAAGTTCCTGTCACCGTCATCCAGGATTCCATTCCCGTCCAGATCGCGGAACTTAACGTCACCTGGTTTCTCTGATGGACTATTCGTTCCGAACAGATGTGCCGTAATCTCTGCAGTGTTCTGATAAATGCCTTCCATTTCATATCCGTAAAATGCTCCCAAAGGTCGTCCTACAGCGGTCCGGGTATAAGTATCGCTGATATTCGGGTAGTTGGGGTGAAGCGCCTTTACTTCATTTTCCAGCGTAGCAAAATTGCCGTTGATACTGTATTTAAAGTCACCTATCGAATTCCGGTAGTTAATCCCAACTTCTAAACCCTTATTGCTTACCTCAGCGGCGTTCACATACGTTGGATTCACATTGCCGACAAAGCCTGGGAGCTGAATAGGCAGTAAGATACCACTTGTGTTTTTGGTAAAATAGTCCAGTGTAAAATACAGACTGTTCTTCGCAAAGCCGATATCCAGACCGATGTTATTCTGCGTTGTAGTTTCCCATTTCAGGTCTGGATTACCATATCTGTCCAATACATAACGGTCCCCATCCTTTCTTAGCAGTGTCAGATAAGCATAGTTGGGGATTTGCTGATTACCAAGCTTACCTGTACTGGCACGCACCTTCAGCTCGGAAAGCCAGCTGATATCTTTCATAAAAGCTTCCTCTGAAACAGTCCACCCTGCAGATATAGAAGGGAAGTAACCCCATTGATTGTTTTCTCCGAAACGGGATGATGCATCTGCACGAAGGTTAGCTGTCAGCATATATTTGGAGTTGTATACGTAGGTAGCTGAACCAAACAGGGAGAATAGCGCATATTCACTTCCGTTACCGCCGTTCCATAGATCAGTGCTCGTATTTCCAAAGTCGATATACTGGAAAGTTCCCGAAGTATAATCGAAACGTGCGCGGGAGGCAGAGAGGCCGGCAGCATCATTCTTGATAAATTCCGTTCCTACAAGTGCGTTGATTGCATGCTTGTCGAAAGACTTGATATAATTCAGCGTGTTCGTCCAGGTGACATTCAACTCCTGCGCACGTTCCTCGTTCAGCGAGTTTGGCCGGTTTTGTCTGCCCAGCCCCTTGCCCTGATCCAGCTCCGAACCTCCGTTGTCGTCGTCTCCAAAGTTCTGCCGGAAAGCTTTATTATGCAGGAAGTTCAGATCAATGCCCACATTAGTACGCAGCTTCAGAGAGTTGTCTTTCAGAAAAGCGTACTCTCCGTAAAAATTACCAAAGGTTTTATAGTTTATCCGCTTGTCGTTGGCGTAAGAAGCCAATGCTATCGGGTTAGATGTCTTTTCATAATTCTCGTCCCAGGCGCCCCGGTTCTCATTGTTAAGAAAGTAAAAAGGTAAATCTGTAAAAGGATCGTTCGCCTTATATGTAGGATCTGAGGGGTCCTTATACACTGGTATAACAGGAGGTCTCAAAAGGGCGTGCCGGATAATTCCCGGAGCATCACCACTGGAAGAAAGCCAGTCCTGGGTAGAGTGGGAGAGCTGCAGATTTGTTCCGACTTTAAGGCGCTCCGTCAGGTTAGCATTCACATTTGCACGGAAGCTGAGACGCTGATATTTATCATTGTCAAAGATCACTATGCCATTTTGCGAATAATAGCCACCTGAGAGTAAATATTGAACCTTATCACTACCACCGCTTGCAGTGAGCTGTGCATTCTGAGACATCCCGGTCTCAAATAGTTCCCCAAGCCAGTCCGTATCAGCCAGATCAGTCCTTTGCTTAGCAGCGGTATAAGGGTTGTTGGCATAACCGGCATTGTTCCATGCCTGCTCCAGGGTATTCAGATACTGGGAAGTATTCATCATAGTAGGCAGGTTTCTAACCTGCTGTACGCCGTTGAAATAGTTTAGTTCTATAGATGACTTGCCTACAGCACCCTGAGCGGTAGTAATCACAACCACTCCATTTGCTGCCCGGGATCCGTAGATCGCGGCTGATGCAGCATCTTTCAGGACTGTCATCGTTCTGATGTCCGCCGGATTCAAAAAGGAGATGTCCTTTGTCGGATTGCCGTCCACGATATAGAGCGGACTGTTATCCCCAATCGTGCCCACTCCACGAATGCGCACATCTATAGGATCGCCCGGTGCACCGGTTCCCTGCGTAACCTGCACACCCGCAACCTGTCCCTGGAGCACCTGCGAAACGCTTGGTACCCTCCGCGTCTCCACGTCACCCATATTGACGGTGCTGACAGCACCCGTAATGGAACCTTTCCGCTGACTGGTATAACCAACAACAACCACTTCATCAAGATTGGAGGTGCTGGTTTTAAGCTGCACGTTTATAGTCGCATTCCCCGTATATGCAACTGTTATCGGGTTGAAACCTACTGATGAAAATACAAGCGTGGAGGCCGCACCCCCATTCAGGACTATTGAATAATTTCCATCGATATCCGTAGGTACTCGGTTCTGCGTACTTGCCTGCTGAACAACTACACCGGGGAGGGGAAGGCCACTGTCATCAGTAACTTTTCCTGTAATCCGGATTTGCGCTGATAGAGTGAAAGAATATAGCAGGAAACATGTTATAAAACCATAAAATAGGTATTTGTATCGTTTCATATAGGTTATAATTGGTTGTATCAAATGTATCAGTGTTCCATCTTAAAACAGTTCACTATGATATCATTTTAGTGCACAACCGGTATATAAGCTATATTTTATGTGGTTTCATACTGCTTAGCCCGGTATTCGTTAGGTGCCAGCTGATATATCTTTTTAAACTCCCTGAAGAAATATGATTTGCTGTTAAAGCCTGTACGATAAATGATCTCCGAAACTGTAAATTGGGAGGTCAACAGCATATCAGCAGCATGCTTTAACCTGATCCGCTTGATGAACTCCGCAGGCGTCATTCCCGCTAAAGCCTTCAGCTTTCTGTACAGCTGCATCTTACTGATGAAGATGGCCTTCTCTATTGTCGTTGCGTTTAGCTCCGGATCATCCAGATGTTTCTCAATCACCTGGAGGATCGACTCCAGGAAAGCCTTGTCTGCATCCTCAATATCTGCGTACATGAACTGACTGCTGATGTTCTGGTCCTTAACCAGGTGTTGCATCCGTGTATAATACTCCAGCAGCTTGCGAACCCTTAGAAGTAAGTACGTAATATGGAAGGGTTTCGGGATATAAGCATCCGCACCCACTTCGTAGCCCTCATTTTTGTTTTCTTCTGTTCCCCTGGCCGACAGCATGATAAAAGGAATCTGCGCTGTAGCAGGAGTATTCTTGATTTCCCTGCACAATTCCATGCCATCCATCTCTGGCATCATGACATCCGATATGATCAAATCAGGATAACTTCTGTTTAAAATCCGGAGGGCCTCTATTCCATTGTTCGCTTCATAAACAATATATTGCTCCTGCAAAACCTGGCGGATGAGGTAACGAAGCTCAATATCGTCTTCTACAATAAGAATACTATGGCGGGACTTCTGATGCAGAGCGTCAATAACGCTACTTTTATTCTCTTCTTCGCTATTTGATAATGGCGGTTGCTCCTGATATTTTATCAGTGATTTATGTAAAAAAGAAGGTTCAGATGTAGCCACTTCGTTCTCCATTTTGATGGTCGAAGTGGATCCTACAGGTAAGGAAAGAGAAAAGCAGATGCGCCCATCCTGCAGATCGACCAAAATCTCCGAATCCAACAGACTGGCCAGCTCAGCAGCAAAAGAAAGGCCGATTCCGGTACTTGGCCGGTCGCTCGTAGTAGGTTTAGCATAAAACCTATGAAACAAGGTCTTAATCTCCTCTGGGTTCAATGTACAACCAGTGTTGCTTACCGAGATTCGGAGTTTTTTCACTTGCGCATCATAACTCGCATCAAAATAAACGCAATCTCCGGACCCCGAATGTTTGAAAGCATTAGACAAGAGATTAAAAAGAATTTTCTCCAGCTTGTCCTTATCCACAAAACCAACCATGCCATCCTCTATTTGCCTTATATACGGCTTTGTACTTTTTTCGCTTTCCGGTATAAACAACGCCGAAAGGCTGTTCAGCATTTTACTGATGTCGATGTAGACTTCATTCACCTGGAGATAACCAGCCTCGGCCTTTCTGAACTCGAGCAGTTGCTGGACGAGGTAGGTAAGCCGTATGGAGTGCTGATGAACAAGAGAAAGAAAGTAGCCTTCCTTATTCTTTCGTATAGCAGATTCGCTTGTCCTGATAAAATGCTCTATGGATCCCATAATCAGCGTTAACGGTGTTTGAATCTCATGAGCAATATTGGTGAAAAAGTTAAGTCTTTGCTGATGAATACTTTCATCTTTCAGACGAAGGTGATTCTCCATCTCCAGCTTATACCTCATCTCGATCTTATTTTTCCGGTAGCGATGAAATGCGTAGCCCGCACAAACGACAATAAAAGCGTAAAGGAGAAGTGCAGGATAGCTCAGCCAGAAATAAGGCTTAACCTTGATCTCCATCACCTTAATGGGTTCGGTCCATACTCCATCATCACTTGCCCAACGTACCAGCAGACTGTATTTTCCCGGAGGTACATTATTATAAACGATGCTCCCGTTCGCATCCGAATAACTCCAGATTTTATCATTTCCCTCCAACTTATAGGTAAATTCATGCTTAACCGGGTCGTTGAAGCGGAGGGGTTTCAATATCAGTCTGAAAAAGTTCATTTCCCGTTCTGTCTCATACGTGTAGAATTCAGCGGATTTCGCCTTCAAGACCTGAATCCTGTTTTCATTTACGTTTTTGCCACCAATCTGAATATGCGACACCAGCAGATTGGGAACATCTGAATCACCTTTCAGTGCCGAAGGAAGAAAGTAGTTAAAGCCGTAAATGCCCCCGAAAAAAAGCCTGCCGTCATCAGCCTTCCAGACCGCTCCATCGCTAAACTCATTGCTTTGCAATCCATCTTTTTCATTATAAGTAATTATAATGCCTGATCCGGGGCGATGTCTGGCCAATCCCTTATTCGTGCTAACCCAGATCTCGCCGGAGGCAGACTGCTCTATAGCATGGATGGTATTATTAGGAAGACCATTTTCTGTTGTGAACCTTCTGAACTCCGGTTGTTTCTTTAGCGACTCCGGATAGGGGAGGTAGTTCAATCCAAAACTCGTTCCGATCCATAACCCTTTTGAGTGATCGCAATACAAAGAAAGTACATCGTTATTGGACAGGCTATTCGGGTAGGTGAAAGCATTAAATGTTCTAAATCGTCCCGTCTCCTTATCCAATACACTTAAACCTCCATATCTGCACCCAATCCATAAATACCGGTCGTCTGTATTTGCCAGGGAATAAATGATATCATTAGCAAGGCCCTCCGTTTTATCGGATAAGTATTGCCTGAACTTTTCTACATAGAGCATGCCTTCTGCATCCGTTGCAATTCGAAGATGAATCAAACCACTTCCACTCGTACCAAGCCATAATGAACTGTCACGATCCTGAAGAACAGCGTAAACTGAACGAAACCGGGGCAGGCCGGATGCACCCCGAATATCTTTCCAGTTTATAATCTGCCGCTTTTCGGAGTGATACACCTGAATGCCTTCTCCATCAGTGCCGATATATACAAGGGGAGAAATTCCTTTTTTCAACACGAATACGGAGTTGTCAGCAGGATCTGATGAGATAGGTATGAATCTGCGGTCATTTATACCCAGGCCTTCGGTCCGGACATTGCCTAATTCCAAAATACCCTTTCCCTTTGTTCCGACCCATAACTTACCATCCACCTCAGTGAAGGCCCTGATAGGCTTGTTGATATCATACAAGCTTCCCTTTACCAGGCCGAAGTTGTTTCTCTTCGAATGAAGCTGTATCAGGCCATTGCCATCTGTCCCCAACCAGAGAATGCCATCCCCTGAAGAAGCAAGAGAGGTGATCCGCAGTCCTGAAAGCTTATTCATCTCCGCAGCCATTCTGCTGTTCTTCCTGAATTTAAGATCATAAACATCTACTCCAGCACTTTCTGTCAGAATGATATAACCTTCCTGAAAGTAAGATACAGCTCGAATCCCGTTAAAATTGCCCGGTATTCTTTTGAATGCTGATTCCCCGAAACTGCTAAACAGATTTCCGTTAGATTCCACTATAACGGCTTTATCTGCAAAGAAGAAGTTGTTGATACCCGACGAATGCCTGATGACACGTCTGATTCTCAGACCTTCGGCGTGTGGCTCAGTAAGTAGTAGATCGCCGTTCCCCTCGAGTACCCACAGCAATCCATCTTCATCCAGCTTCAGTTTTTTGATTACCCTGCTTTTTGGGAATCCCTTAACGCTTGTAAAAGAGTTGCTGCTACTGTCAAACTTCTTCAGGCCCTCGTCGCGACTGTAAACGTAAACCTGTCCTCGTTTATCCGCTGCAAGTTCATATTCCCTCTCTGTGATCCGGCGTTTTGGTTTGGTGCCGTAAAAATACTGGTGAATGGCACCGCTTTTCTTCTCAATGCGCGTTATGCCACCGATAGTATTTACCCATATATTGCCAGCGTATCCCTCGGTTACCTCCTGAATGACGTTATTACCGATACTTCCGGAGTCATGATTAGTATAATTAAACACTTTAAACTCCGTTCCGTCGAACATGTTCAGTCCATCCCAGGTGCCAACCCACAGAAGGTTCTCACTATCCTGAAATATAGAATTTATAGCACTGTTTGATAGCCCGCTGCTGTTATCCAGATATTGAAATACGTATTGTTCATCTCCAGGTTCAGCACTCAGGCGCTCAACAGTCCACAGAAAAGCAAGCAGATGTATTATCCAGAGGTACTTCATAATTGGTTAGAGCGGGACGCATGGTCCCGCCTCTAATGTATAAAGTACGGAAAATATCTATTTGTTGTAGTAAAACCAGAAAATATCTGTTTGTCCTAACTAGCTGTAAAGCACTTCGTTTAAAGAAATGATAGCCGGTTCGAAATGCTCTCTTTCTACCAGGAACTGAATGTTTACTTTCCTCAATGAAAAGCCCGCACTCATAATATTGATTCCCTTTCTAGTCAGGGCAGAAGCACTCTTTGCTAACAAGCCAGGCTCATCCATATTGGAACCAAGCAAGCATACCATAGCAGCCTTCTCCACTGTGATCTTTTCAAACTTCGCTTCCAGATCGCTGATGAGCTTTTTCTCAAAATCTCTTTCCCATATAACAAGTGAAATACAGTTGGCGCTGGTCGCTTTGAAGGTATAGCTGACGTTGTTGTCATAAAAGATCTGCATGATCTGCAGGTCACTTCCCACATTTCCGACCATCAGCGGATCATAAACATCGATAATAAGCAGCTTATCTGTACCTGTGATCACCTCGACGCGCTTCTGCTCACTGATATACTCTCTCGTAATAAGAGTTCCCGGATGCGAAGGATCGAAAGTATTTTTCAGCCGAAGGTTGATGCCATTAATCTCCAGAGGTTTGGTGGCCTTTGGATGTATAGCTTCCATTCCCACGTCCGCCAACTGATCAGCGATATCATAATTGGTATATCCAACCGGCATGCAGTTGTCAAGCCCTACAAGCGCCGGATCAGCAGTTGAGAGGTGATATTCCTTGTGGATAATAGCTTCCTGAGGCTTCAGCAGAACCGCGATCTTGCTGAAGGTAACTTCAGAGTATCCGCGGTCAAACTCACGCATAATACCCTCTTTACCCTTGGTATACCCCGTTACTATACAGATCGTCTTTTCGAAATCAATATTCTTAAACGCCCGTTTTATACGTTGATCAATGGTGTAAGCCTTAGGATCGTTAAATCCACTCAAGTCAACGAGAGTGGTGTTAATACCCATATTTTGCAGGATATTGGTAAAGTTGAATGCCGAGTGGCTCTCACCAATAGACGCCAGGATTTCACGCGCTGCCTGAAGTATTCCGGTTTTGCTCACATAACCCGACGCAAGAATGTTTGCGAGGTTGTCCAGCATCGTCTGAGCTTCCAGAACATGCTTCTCAATAAACTGATCAGCTGCCGCAAGGTCCAGGCCTAACGGTTCGTATTGCTTATTGATCGCTTTAAGTTTGACGATCAGGTTCTTAATAGGCTTATGGAAATCCTGAAGATTAACAATTTTATGGTAGACTCCCGGTTCGCCGGTTTTCTTGTTTTCCAATAACAAGTTCGTCACTCCTGAAAACGCGGAGACTACAAAGATCCTGTTGTAAAGCTGATCTCCCGTACGCTCAAATAAAATGATATTATTTATAACATCCTGCAGGGCACTCATGGAAGTGCCGCCTATTTTTTCTACTGTTAACATGTTTGTTTATATGCCCGCTATGTTTATTGCTCGTGCCCTTCTACAGAACACAGCCATATCTATAATCAAACCTACTAAAAAAAATAATAACAGCTTAGGGGATATAGCGCTCTATTGTATCAGTTGACAGGAAGGAATTCCTCACGTTCCTTCCTGTTTCCTACTTTAGGCCAAAAGGAGATCTGAACTTATAAATCCTGATTACACGCTTTCTTGCGAAGAAGAAATAAATAATTCCGGTAATCAGGTTGAAAAAAAGAAATCCTATCGTCCACATGATCTTTTCATTCAGCGTAATATTTTTCGACTTATATATCTCGATCAGCGCCATAACAATGAAAGCTGCGATCGCAATAAACCCTTCGAAGGCTACTTCTTTATCATACTGTATGGAAGTGTGGGTAATCTTTAATGCTGCAAATGCAAAAAGGATCGCGTAGCCAAAATAAAATACTGCCTTTACAAGGTTGTTGGGTGGCATCATGTTAATGCATTGAAATTGTTTTCAAAACGTCGAAGACATTAAGTCCGGACATGGTAGTCACCACCACAAAAGCAAATAGGTAAATTACAAATACGATTATTAAGAGGATTCCCATATAGACGTAGTGGAGCTTCAGATATCTTAAGGCATTAGCCAGTGACTCTCCGCTGAAAGTGTTTAAAGCATGCTTCGAATGGGATGAAAATTTATTGAGAAAGTAAATAGGGAAGAAGTAGATGGCCGCTAATAAGACCATCGGAAGGACAGTCATAACCTGGAAGCGGGTATTTCCTCCTTCGAACGCTTGCGAAAGGATCAGCACCGTGATGAGTACCACAAATGTTAAGAACACGAAACCAACAATCGACAAAAACTTAGTCCATTTACGTGTTACGTTTAACTGTTTAAAACATGAATCATCAAAGATAATAGAGTCAGGAGATTCCTTTGGAGATAGGTGTTCCATGGTGAAAGGGTTTAGGTTTATGCGTTAAAGTTAACAAATCTTTTACAACTTCAAATCAGCCTCTTACAATATCTTATCCTAAGACTCGCGTAGGGGCTTTCCCTTCATAATTACCGAAAAGAAGCTGCGAAAGTGGAACCGTCATACTGAGGTGAGTGGCTGGATAAGTTAGGGACTACGTAAATAATGGGATGATTACCAATCGGATGATCATACAAAAGATCGAACATATTCGTATTTTTGTCATTATGGCAACAATTACTATTCAGATAGCCGATAAGGATAAAAATCTTTTCGAGCAGCTTGCTAAACGGCTGAACGCTAAAATTATAAAGAGCGAAGACGACACCAGTGAGAGGATCCTTAATGCAACTACAATGAAAGCCATTGAGGACGCACGAAAAGGAAAAGTAAAAAAGATCGAGAACGTAGATGATTTCTTTGCCGCTTTGTGATGTTCATTCTTTCCTATACAAGTCAGTTCGAAAGAGATCTGAAACTAATCAAAAAAAGATCTGTCAAGGATCTAAATCTTTGTCTGGCGTTTCTGAAAAATGAATTGAGATGTAAAGGTGCCGTCGGACTTCCGCGAAAATACAAGGCTCATAAACTGACAGGCAACTACAAAAACAATTGGGAGTGCCACATCAAGCCGGATCTGTTGATTATATGGATTGAGGTGACAGATGACATGGAAATTAAACTAATCCGTATCGGAACGCACTCGGATCTCTTTTGAAATTTTTTTCCTGTATCAGATCAACCCCTTACAATATTTATCCCAGTACTCAAGCAAAAGCTTCTTTCCCTCAGGAGTAAAGTTCTTTCCCATAGCAGGGGTAGGAGTAAACTCTCCAAATACCGGCCCCTTGTCTGTAGCAAAGAAATCAATACGTACAAATATTCCGTATGCCTTACTGAGATGTTTCGCTTGTTCCAACATTTCCTGAAAACATTCCGGTTGCTCAGGCTCCTCTTTGCCGGGATACAAGTAATGAAGCTTTTTCAATTTATTCCAATCTTCATCATAAAAATGGCTATATCCAACTCGCGGACTAACACGATCTATCACCACGATTGCTGCCACCTCTCCATTGAAACACAAAAATTTGAAATCATTTGGGACGACATATTTGCCGTCTTCCGTTCGCACAAACTCCTCAAACAGGAATTCCAGGTCAGGTTGATTCTTTAGGTCCTGCTTTAAATTGTGTTTTATTGCTTCCGGTGTATAGCTCTTCTGGTCAAATAGATTCAAACCGTTATCCATCACATATACCCCTTTGGAGCACTTTCCGATAGTAGGTCTGATCACGTATTGATCTGGAAGCGATGTAAAGTCAATTCCATCAACTTCGCTTCCTTTCCAATACAGATCCGGCACCCGACACCCATTCAGTTTCGCAAATTCCCTTGCATTGTATTTATTGCTGAGTTTTCTCTGCCAATAAGGCCCCTCCATCCATTGCTCCAACGGTAGGCTCTCATCCATTTTCGAATTTCTGATTTTCTCAGCTTCCGGGTCTGTCCAAAAAGTTTGATGTCTTCTTCTGATCCTGGCGGGAAATTCACCAGAATTCCTAAAAAAATTTAAAATAGAGTTATACATAGAAGATGTTCGGAATAACGCTTTAACCAGACAGAAAGATAGGATTATAATGTTACCAAACTCTTCCGTATGCGTGTTTTGATACTTTGTTGTAAATGTTTTCACATTTTACACCATTCAATCCATAAGCTTCAACCGGAGGATGTTCATATCGTTGGTGATATACAGTGTCTTTTCATCTCCCGAGAAAGTGCAGTTAGAGGCTGGAGCTGACAGTCCACTCAGTTTGCCTATCAGCTTACCACTTCTGTTAAAGATCCAGATTCCTCCGGGAGCACTCGAAAACACATAGCCATCTTTATTGATCTTAAGACCGTCAGGCGCGCCCTTCAGGCCTTTGCTCTGGCCTTTGGCGCTATAGAAGATTCTGCCGTTGGTCAAGCCTTTCTCCGTCACGTCATAAATATACCAGTTCGGACTGGCCCCATCTGAATTAGTTACCAGCAACTGTTTGCCATCTGGGAAGAAAGCAATGCCATTTGGCCGGGTAAGTGAGTCGATGAGCAGCACTACCTCGCCATTCCTCTTTACCTTGTAAACTCCCTGGACCTTCATTTCTTTCAGAGGGTCATTTTCCTGACGCTCCAGACCATAAGGCGGATCTGTAAAATAAAGTTCTCCGGTATTTGAATACGCAGCATCGTTCGGGCTATCGAATTTCTGGCCATCATAACTGCCGGCGAGTGTAAAGAATTTTGGCTTTGGGGCATCTAAAGGGGTATCCATCCTGGCCATCCGCCTGTCGCCGCACATGCAAAGGACCAGGTTTCCGTTAGGATCTAGAAGCAATCCATTGGAACCCATTTCGCCCTTTCTCGGGATAGTGCCTGTATATCCGGAAGGAGTGAGGTATACTTCCTTGCCGCCTTTTTCGGTCCATTTCCAAACGGTATCCCGCGGAACGTCCGACCAAAGCAGCATTTTATGCTTTTCCACCCAAAGCGGACCTTCACTCCAATCCATCCCCTCAGCAATAATCTCAGCTTTTGCGCCCTGCATTATAACCTTGTCCAATTCAGGATCCAGGCGCTCAATGTGTCCTATGATTTTGGGGGAAGGCTGCGTCATCCCCAACGCAATTCCAGCAACGAGAAATACCATTAGTTTATAGTCCAATATTTTAGAAATGGAGCTATAGATGTCAGAGAGAAGAAGAGCTGTATTTCGTTCAGACATAAATCAGGGAGCGCTCTACATATGGTAAATAACCCGGTTTTATTGCCCTGCGCGAGACCATATCTATTTTGTGACTGAAAAGGTCTTCAAATTCATGGGCCAGGCGAATATAGTCAAAGCCGTCTATCCGGTCTTTGAAGTCGACGAGAATATCAATATCACTATTTTCATTATTGTCACCTCTCGCAAAAGAGCCGAAAAGACCTAACGATGACAACGGATATTTAGCAAATAAGATAGGCTTATGCTCCTTCAGGATAGCTATAATTTCGTTCTTTGTATACGACATATTACTCCCTTATCTAAGTTCCTATGTTTCTTCTTTCCGAGAAATGTTCCTTGGCCGTTATTTGACATAGCAGTCAAGATGAGCCTTTTAGCCGCCCGTCTTTGCTAGGTGAAAACAATGTCTCTAACAAAGATAAAAAAGAGAGCAAACATCGCAAGCGCATATGTGCGCAAAATCTGTCATCTTATTAGTACTTTTTGCCCGCTACGCATTGCCTGATAGATAGCCTGAAGATATACCACATCACGTCTTCCCATTTCACCCGGGAGACGAACAGGACTTTTGTGGATCAGTGAGAGCGCAAAATCATCCATTTGACGAGCCTGTTGATTTACAGCCGGAAAGCTGAAATTTCCCTCTGGTCCATTTCCGCGAATGCCATTATAATTAAATGCAGGCGCAAGTTCATACACTCCCCGTTCAGCCTCAACTTTAAGCGTGTTGCGACTATCCGCATAACTGGTAAAACCCTCAGCGTTTATTCCTCCCGGCATTTCAAATTGCCAGGTAAGTGATTGCTCCACCGTGGCAAACCTCTCAGGATCTGTTTTTTGTCCTTCCTGCGCTGTAACCGAAATAGGATTCTGACCGGTAACATAACAGAATGCCTGCACGCAATAAATCCCAAGGTCCATTAATGGCCCGCCCCCGGCCATCGTCTTGTCAAGCCGCCAAATTCCCTTTTGTGCGTTAAATGCGAAACCTGCTGACATGGTTTTAATATTGCCATGTATTTTTTGCTGGCCAAGTCTCATCATTTCCAGATGGTAAGGATCATGGTGCAAACGGTAACCAACCCCTAGCTTACGGTCCGCCTTTTTACAAGCTGCAATCATTTTATCACACTCATCAACTGTAATGGCCATAGGTTTTTCGCAAATAACATGCTTTCCGGCTTCCGCTGCTCTGATCACATATTCTGCATGCATGGAATTTGGAAGAACAACATAAATGATGTCGATATCCGGATTATTCTTTATCTGATCGAAACTTTGATAATCGTAAATGTTTGATGCCGGGATACCATATTGTTTTTTCCATTTTTCAGCCTTCTCAGGTGTCCCCGTTACAATACCGGCAAGAAAACAGTTTGATGTCTCGGTTAGAGCCGGCGCAAGCTGTCCGCCGGCGTAGCCGCCTAAACCTACCAGGGCGATGCCCAGTTTGCCTGATGCTTTTTCCTTCTTTATACGTTCTTTGCCAGAGTCCTCGTCATAGCTTTTAAAACCAGTAAAGGGTGACAGGGCTGAGATGCTTATGGATGCTATACCCAGATCATAAATGAATTTTCTTCTGGAGTGAAGCTTGAATGAACTTTCCATTAGTTTCATATTTTGGTTAGAATTAAACAAAAGTCAGCCCAATTTGCGAAAAGATAGAGCACCAATGTTCAGACCTATAGCAAATATGTCAAATCATCACATGTCGAATGCCTAGATCCAGACGCTCAATGTGAAGAGGGAATGGGCTCCTTTGGGTGAGTTTTTCCTTGCCTATCATAGGCATAAAAAAAACAAACTGTTTGTGGAGACGTAAAACTACTTGATAAGCGGACTTATTTAAGGGATTCGCGCAAGTTATATAAGGCCTCGGTATCTAAAAACTCTGTAAAACCTTTTTTAGCAAAGCCGTTGATCAGAGCCTTGTCTCCGCTCCAAATCTTGTAGCCAAAATTCAGGGCAAAAGCAACGTAAGAAATATCCTTCGGGTCAACATCATTCACTAATTCTTCGGCATGCATCCATGCGGTCAGCTTAATTTGTTCTTTCGAGATAAAGGTAATGTCTTTGTAAATTTGGAACTCGCCTCCTGGATTTTTCCAAGGGGGAGTTTGGAGATCTCTGTCAGCTTTGGGTAATGGTGCCTGATCTCCGTTCTTAAGAAATCAGGAGCTATAAATCTGAGTTGTGCTTTAAGGTTAATAAGCAAACGATCTTTCCGTAGTATTAATATGCCACTAAAGATGATATTGGCATCAACAATAATGTTCATTTAGTGAAGCGGCTTTTATTCTTGCTCCACCAGGATTCATTCACTTCATCAGCAAGCCGGTCAACTTTAGCCTGCTCTGCCTTACTGTCTGCTGTTGCCTCTAAATAATTGACATAATCAATCAGACGCTGCAAACCAAAGGTATCTACTGTTGAAGACAGCGTGATCTTGATTTGATTGTTCTCTATGCGTTCGATTACCATAATTGTAAATTTATAAAATTATTTCACAATAATCATACCCGGAAACCGCGATGTGAACTCCAGTAACCGAAGTTCTACAAACAGGATGGAGGTTTCAATGCGTGAGCTTATATTTAAAAGGAAACGCAAACGTAAATTACTGGGATTGTTTGTCTGAATTCGTTAACTTCAAGGATATGGACAATAAAAGGAAGAGAGATACTAAGCATTGGAAATGGGGATTGATATACTACAATCCTGAGGACCCCTCGTTATATGTTGATAAACGATTCGGATTGGGTCAAACTTTTAACTTCGCGCATAGAGCAGCGTGGTACCTTATGTTTTTTCTGTTGCTGTTTCCGGTCTTGATTTTTATCCTTCTGTTTATATTTACGTAGTGCAAAATGGAGATGGCTTTACGGAGGAAACTCTAAGTACATGAAATCTGTACTATTTGATATTATAAGTGACTGCGCAAAAGGAACGTCATTTATGGTGGACAGTTTTCAAGGTTCAAAAGGCCTCGAGGTCAATACATATTTCGGAGCAAAGCCTCTACTTGCTGTCTTGATATTGACGTAAACGTCCGTTTGTTTTATCGTCTGTAGATAAAGAATATGATAGTGTCATTTTTGGCTGGTTGTCTATTCATCAGAAGGGCTCATTCATTTATCGAAATCATCAATGGTTGAAGTTAGTGTCTACTTAGGTTGATCAATATCATCCCTTAATGGATTCCACCCAGTCTTTAATCGCTCAACCAGATCGATAACCAGTTTCTTGCCATCCTCCTTCACTTTTCTAATATCTTCGTCATTCTTCTTTACATATTTACGAATCCTCCCAGATTTATTAGTTTTGTCGTTCAAATGATAAAAGAAGACGAAAGGTTTATTACCTCCCTTGAAACTTTGTGGAATGTTCAAATAGAACTCATACGTTTCCCAAATGTGAATAAGCTGGGAGCGCTTTGTACTTTTCATAAAACGTGTTTTGTCGGCTCTTTTGTCGCCGGGTCTAAAAATGATAGACAAAAACACTCTCTACTCACTCTAAACACACAACATTCATGAATTATTGGTTAGTAAAAAGCGAACCTTTCAAATACAGCTGGGATAAATTTAATCAGGATGGCAGAACATTCTGGGATGGGGTACGCAACTACCAGGCGCGGAACAACATGAAAGCCATGAAAGAGGGCGATCTTGTGCTCTTTTACCATAGCAACGAAGGAAAGGAAGTTGTCGGAATCGCTAAAGTTGTCAGAGAATTCTATCAGGATCCAACGACAGACGATACCAACTGGGTTGTAGTCGACCTTTCTCCGGTGGAAACACTAAATAAACCGGTTACGTTAGAACAGATCAAAAAAGATCCGCGCCTGGAGAACATTGGCCTTGTAAAACAAGGAAGATTATCTGTAATGGGCATGAAACAGGAAGAGTTCGACCGTATCCTCGAACTAGCGAACGAGGAGTAGAGCAGAACCCTCACCCGGAGCTGCAATGCAGACACCCGAATAGAACTTGAAACTTTTTTGAAAAAGGCCGGGCCTTTAAACTTCCGGGAAGAATAACGCCTTTAGCTGAGTTGCATTCTCCGGTCTCATCTTATTCGCCAGGATCAGACGTAACTCTCTACGGGATAGTGCGGTCTCATACAATAACTTCTCTTCATCCGTTTCAGGAATAAGCTCTGGTACGCGCACAGGATTGCCCTGCTCGTCTAGGGCCACAAATGTGTAGTAAGCTTCGTTACTTTTGATTCTGCTGTTGGGTTGGATATTCTCTGAAAATACTTCCAGCCTGATCTCCATTGACGTACTAAAAGCACGCGTAACCTTCGCATGAATCGTTATTACATCCCCAAGCTTAACCGGATGTTTAAAAGACACATTATCCACAGAAGCCGTCACCACAATATGGTTGGAATGCTTCTGGGCTGAGATCGCCGCAGCAATGTCCATCAAATGGAGTAAACGTCCCCCCATCAGGTTATGAAGCGGATTCGTGTCATTCGGAAAAACAAGCTCATTCATAATAGTGAAAGAATAGCTTGCAGGCTTGGAGGTAACTGTCATATAGTATATAAATTAATTATTGAATTCCTGGAATCCCACCAGTTGATCCCATCTGGACCCCGGACGGCGATAATATAAGAATGCCTGATATTTGTTTTTTGTTTCAAAGAATGAGCCTTCGAATAAGGTATGATTGGATTTTTGAGGATTGGTCGCGGCAAGCCAAACATATTGATAGTCGTATAATCCCTGCTTCAAATAAAAAGAACCGTAAAATTGAGATCGTCCAGCATCATAGATTAACTTATTTTCTGCGCCAAGCCGGTAATCATTGAACTTTCCGACAACGTACACGTCGCCCGTTCCCTCAGGCCGTTCGGCTTCAAGGGTGAATGTAATATAGGCATAATCCGCATCCGTGGCAGGTTCATGACCATCCTGGTTCCTGATAAAGAAATCCCCGTTTTCATCAAAAGAATAGGAATAGTTCGAAGCCGTATAAGGCTGATCCGGCAGCAGCTGAACCGTATTAACCGAATCTTTGTAAATCTGCTCAACCCGCTCACTTTGCAAACGAAGCGTCCGGAAGTCGAACTTTCTGAATTCGTTCGAGCCGCTGAACTCCAGCGAACGGAGGTCATTGTAGACCAATACACCGGCTCTGATCTGATTCGGACGATCGACCGTCTGCTCTGCATCCGGGCGACCATTCTGTCTTACCACCAACTTGACATCCGTATAAGGGTTCTGGATGCTAAGCTGCGGATGCTCAATGGTAATATTAATCTTCTGACTGGTTTTTCTGTTGGATATCTGAGGGGAGGCACCAACTTCCGTCCGGATAATGACCGATGGGCTGAGTACATAGAATCTACGCGTCAGGATGATCTTATCCGGATATCCTTCTTCGTAAACCTTCAGCACGTAATTTCCATCGATTTTAGGCCTGATAACCTGGTTGGGCAGGGATAAGCTGTAATGCATATATCCTTGCAATGTGTTTAGCGATATAGTATAATCGTTAATCCTATCTTCAGTGAATCCGTCCAGATAGTCAATAGGAGAGAGCCCGCTGCTCTTCCAGTTCATATCACAATGTTCAATAGTGTATGCACAAGAACGGCCTCCCTGCCTTAAATCGTCGAAATGCAAGGACAGCTCCTCCGAGGAGTTTAATGCAATCAGGGGCAGCGACTGTTCTTTAGCAGCGTTATAAAATTCAACCGAACGGATGGCCGGATGGTAAACCCGATCCACAAATACAGTCTCCTGCGCCGATGCCGGAAAAGCAAAGTAAAATAAAACAGCCAGGACTATCGCGAAACGCGTAGCTCCTGGCTGCTTACAGTGTATTTTGAATAAACTATTCAAGTTCCATGATTTGCTCGGCCAGACTCTCCCAATCCGCCTGATAGGCCTGAAGTTCCGTCTTAACCGATTGGTAGTGCTCATTTGCCGCCGCCAGCTTCTTCTGGTCCTCATAAGTATCTTCCTGCCCCAGTACCAGCTCTGCCTTCGCCAGCTGCTTCTCCAGCTCTGAAACTTTCTCTTCTACCTGCTGAAGCGTTTGGTTCAGCTTCTTGATCTGCTTACCTTTATCTTCCGTTGGCGACGCTTTCTTAACCGGCTTCTCTTCCTTCTTAGGCGCGGCAGGCTGAGGTTTTGCTACCTCAACCGGACGCTTAGACTGCCATTCCTCATATTCAGCATAAGTACCCGGATACTCCTTTATCTGATGATCTTCGATAAACCAGATCTTGTTCGCTACATTATCCAGCAAATACCTGTCGTGTGATACCACGATAAATGTACCTTCAAACTGATTCAATGCCTGAATCAGGATATTCACCGATGCCATATCCAGGTGGTTGGTCGGCTCATCGAGAATCAGGAAGTTAGCATCAGCAGTAAGTGCTTTCGCCAGGGCCACACGGGATTTTTCACCTCCGGAGAGTACCTTGATCTTTTTGAATACATCATCTCCTGTAAACAGAAAACTTCCCAGTATAGAACGCAACTCCGTATCAGTATGCTTAGGCGCAAAGGCCTGCAACTCTTCCAAAATGGCATTCTCCAAATGCAATGATTCCAGTTGATGCTGAGCAAAGAACGTCTGGGTTACATTATGACCTGTGATGCTTTCACCCTCAAAAGACTCAACTCCGGCGATGATACGTAACAGGGTAGATTTACCTCTACCGTTTGCTCCGATCAACGCAATCTTATCGCCCTTCTCAATTACTGCGTTCGCATGCTCCAGAATAACATTGGAAGGGTAGGCTTTGCTCACATCCTCTATGCGGATTACGTGTCGGCCAGACTGCTTGCTGAATTTGAAGGAAAAGTTAACGCTTGGGTTTTCATCGTCCACATCTTCAATCCGCTCCATCTTATCCAGCATCTTGATACGTGACTGTGCTAGTTTTGCCTTGCTGGCTTTCGCACGGAAACGGTTGATCAACTGTTCTTCCTGCTTGATCTTCTGCTGCTGGTTTTTAAACTCGTTCTTCTGAATTTCGCCGCGTAACGCTTTTTCCTCCAGATAGAAGCTGTAGTTGCCGGCATAAGGGGTCAGCTTTCCTTTGCGCGACTCAACAATACGGTTAACCACCTTATCTAAGAACCACCTGTCATGCGATACAATAACGATCGCACCTTCAAATGCCAGCAAATAGGTTTCAAGCCATTTGATGGAAGGAAGATCAAGGTGGTTGGTTGGCTCATCGAGTAACAAAATGTCAGGAGCTTGCAAAAGGATCTTCGCAAGCATAACACGCATACGCCATCCTCCGGAAAACTCGCCGAGCTGGCGCTTCTGATCTTCTTCGCTAAAACCAAGCCCGGCCAGGATCTCATGCGCTTTGAACTCAATATTATATCCGTCAAGTGCATCAAACTCATGCTGTTTGTCGCTCAACTTATGTAATATTTCTTCCGAATAATCTGTCTCCAGCTTCTTCAAAAGCTCTTCGATTTCAGTATGTAACTGATTCTGACGAGCAAAGGCTTCCATAGCCACGTGCAGAATGCTCTTGTCTGACTGATAGGAAAGTAGGTCCTGATTTAAATATCCGATCTTGATGTCTTTAGACATCGAAATGGTACCGCTCGTTGGCTTAGCATCGCCAACTATTAATTTGAGTAAGGTTGTTTTTCCTGTACCATTCGCACCGATCAGACCGGTTTTGTCACCTGGCTTGATGTGCCAGTTTGCTTCATCATATAACGCCCTCGAACCGATCTCGAAGGTAAGGTTGTTTATTGCAATCACTTTGCAAAATTACAAAATTGATTCTATCTGAGGAACTTGATTATCACGATTGTTTATTTCAAGTCTGGATATTGAAAAAAGTCTAATATTCTCCGAAAGTCTGACTGTTTCCATTCGAGCAGGAAGATCTTAAAGCTACCTTATAATCTTTTGATAAACATTTTCCGCTAAATGCCTTATTTATTGAACCACCTTGCAAGGCGGTCGAGGTGGAGAATCTGAAATAGTATGACTTCAACGATGTTATGTGAACGATGTTTCATTTAAGTTAACCACATGTTATATTCACATTAACTAAAATGCCTCGTTTTTATTGTCGTAGGTTATAATTTTTGACTTGTTCAGACTCTTCAAATACATAAAGCCCATGCTTCCTGCAAGTATTGATGCAATCAAAATGGAGAACTTGGCTTCAGACTGCAGGAGCACGTCGTCAAAAGACAGGAGTGAAATGAAAATCGACATGGTGAAGCCGATCCCTCCGAGAAGTCCTACTCCTGCAATGTGCGTCCATCGGGCCCCGGAAGGAAGTCCCGACCATTTTAGTTTTACAGATAGCCAGGAGAAAGCGAAAATGCCCAGGGTCTTGCCCACAATCAATCCGAAAATAATACCCATTCCCAGTGAGCTCGCCAGCCCTTCTACCATTCCGCTTTCGAAGCGGATCAGGGTGTTTGCAAGTGCAAAGATGGGCATAATGAGGAAGTTCACTGGTTTAGTCAGACTATGCTCCAGTTTTTCTAACGGCGATTCCTCGTCACTCGTATTGGTTGGAATGGTAAAGGCAAGCAAAACTCCTGCAATAGTCGCATGTATTCCTGAGTGGTGAACAAAATACCATAAGAAGACGCCTGGAATCAGATAGAAGAGCAGGTTTTTTACCCTTAGTTTATTAAAGGCTACCAAAAGCGCCATAATACCGGCTGAGTATAGCAGCTGATCAGTATGGAGCTCATTTGTGTAAAACACCGCGATAACGACGATCGCACCAAGGTCATCGACAATCGCCAACGCCGCCAGAAAAATCTTGAGCGAGGAAGGTACCTTATCGCCAAGCATAGAAATGATCGCCAGCGCGAAGGCGATGTCTGTAGCCATCGGTATTCCCCATCCGGCAGCCGTTTCGGTACCCTGGTTAAACATCGCATATATTGCAGCCGGGAAAAGCATACCTCCCAAAGCAGCAAATACCGGCATTGCAGCTTGCTTAATAGATGATAACTCTCCTTCTACAATCTCTCTTTTAATTTCCAGTCCAACGAGCAGGAAAAAGATAGCCATCAGACCATCGTTGATCCATATTTCGGTGGAATACTGAAGATTGACAGATCCAAGAACAAATCCAAGTTGATGGTGCAGAATGCTCGCAAATGATTCATAAAGCGGACTATTTGCGATACTCAATGATACCACTACAGAAACAAGAAGAAGTATTCCTCCGATTTGCCCTGACCTAAGGAAGTCTTTAAATGCTTGGAGGTTGATTTTACGAGCCATAGAGCGAAGTTAAAAAAAATACGTTCAATGGTATTTGATGTTTCTCTGCTATGGAACTATGGAACGCAGCGATTGTTAAAAGAAAGACCTTTTATGGGCTATTCAGGAACTTGTTTTAATAATTCAGTCAACTCTGCATCTGTCAAATTAGACTTTTCCGATTTGTCGTAAATGCTTAGCAGGTATACGGCGTTATTTTCAATAACCAAATTTGCGATTACCCTGGCGCCACCTGATTTTCCCTTACCTTTAGATTCGATGGCTAACCTGACTTTATAGCATTTGTTACTTATGGCTGTGCCCTGCTTAGGATTGATCTCCAGAGATTCAATTAGCTCAATATATTCCTTTTTTAGGGAAGGATACTTCCTGACGAGCCTTTTGAGTTGTTTCTCAAAGGATCTTAAGGTAAATACATTATAACTCACGGATAAGATCTCTTGCCGGACGAGCTTTTAGTTTACCCTGGCGTATCAATTTAAGGTCTTCAACTGCTTCTTTGATCTCGTCAACCAGAACAGCATTTTCATCAGAAAGAGGCCTGGCCTTCACAAAAGACAGGTTGCTTAAAAGCTCCATAACAAAGGCTGCCTTGCTGTCCTTAATATCTAGCATTACTTTCATGGTCTGTGTTTACAGGGGTTATGTTTGCAAAGGTAGCTATATGTTTGCAAACATAAAAGCAAATCGATTTGAGTAACTTTCCTTGCAGATCAGCGCTTCCTTGCTCTATTCTATATCTCTACAGATAATCTTCCAGCTGTCCCTTACCTTCCCTTAGCACCGTAAACTCCCCGGTGGTACAATCCACAACCGTTGATGCAACGTTACCTCCGTATCCTCCATCGATCACTATATCCACTTTGTCTTCAAACTTCTCGTGGATGAGCTCCGGATCTGTAGAATATTCCAGAATGTCGTCATCGTCCCGGATCGAGGTGGATAAAATAGGGTTGCCAAGCTGTTTTACAATTTCCATCGCTATGGCGTTATCCGGAACACGAATACCCACAGTCTTTTTCTTGGAGCTGAGTAGCTTAGGAACGTTGTTCGACGCGTTAAAAATAAAGGTGAACGGGCCGGGAAGCGCCTTCTTGATCAGTCGGAATACCGATGTATCGATCGGCTTAACATATTCGGAGATGTTTTGCAAATCGTGGCAAACGAACGAAAAGTTAGCTTTCTCCGGTTTTATCCCTCGTATCTGGCAAATCTTTTCAATTGCCTTATGATTAGTAATATCACAACCCAGTCCGTAAATCGTGTCGGTAGGGTAGATAATTATTCCGCCGTTTCTCAGCACATCAACAACTTGTTGAATAGCCTTAGGATTAGGATTTTCGGGATAGATACGTATCAGCATAACGATTATATTAAAAAGGCCTGAATCATATAAACCCAGGCCTTTTCGAAATGTTGTTGATTATTTAAAATTCAGCGTTGTTCGGTGTGCGCGGGAAGGCGATCACGTCCCTGATATTGGTCATACCTGTTACGAACAAGACCAAACGCTCAAAGCCTAATCCGAAACCGGCATGCGGCGCTGAACCGAATCTTCTGGTATCCAGGAACCACGACATCTCTTCAACCGGAATGTGCATATCATGCATCCGTTTTTCCAGCTTCTCCAGACGCTCCTCACGCTGAGAACCACCCACAATTTCGCCGATTCCAGGGAAGAGGATGTCCATCGCCGCCACTGTATTTCTGCCCAGCTCGTCAGGTTCATTCTGACGCATGTAAAATGACTTGATATCAGCCGGGTAATCTGTAAGGATCACCGGCTTTTTGAAGTGCTTCTCGACGAGATAACGCTCATGCTCCGACTGCAGGTCTGCTCCCCACTCATCAATCAGATACTTAAATTGTTTCTTTTGGTTTGGTTTGGAGCTTTTCAGGATTTGAATCGCTTCCGTATAAGTAATACGCTCAAAATTGTTCTCCAGACAGAATTGCAATTTAGACAGCAAATCCATATCAGAACGCTCCGCCTGCGGTTTTTGCTTTTCTTCTTCCTGCAGACGAGCTTTCAGGAATTCAAGTTCCTCACCGCAATGGTCAAGCGCATACCGGATAACGTACTTCAACAGTTCTTCAGCCAGATCCATATTATCATGGATATCGAAGAACGCCATTTCCGGTTCAATCATCCAGAACTCAGCCAGATGGCGTGTTGTATTGGAGTTTTCTGCACGGAATGTAGGACCGAAAGTGTAGATCTCGCCAAAAGCCATAGCAGCAAGTTCACCTTCAAGCTGTCCGGATACGGTCAGGTTAGTGGACTTTCCGAAGAAGTCTTCCTTATAGTTTACCGTGCCGTCTTCATTGCGCGGAACATTGTCAAAATCAATAGTAGAAACCCTGAACATTTCGCCGGCACCTTCAGCGTCCGATCCGGTGATGATAGGGGTATGCATATAAACAAAGCCCTTTTCATTGAAGAACTGGTGTACAGCAAACGCAAGGGCGTGTCTTACCTTGAATATAGCGTTGAACGTAGTAGTACGGAAACGCAGGTGAGCGATTTCGCGCAAGAATTCCAGGCTATGTTTCTTTGGTTGTAATGGATATTTTTCAGGATCACTGTCGCCCAGGATCTCCAGATTCTTAACTTTTAATTCTACGCGCTGACCCTTACCCAAAGATTCAACAAGAGCGCCGGTTACCGAAATAGCGGCACCAGTGGTAATTCGCTTTAATATGGCCTCATCCGTATTATTGAAGTCTACAACAGCTTGTAAATTATTGATCGACGATCCGTCATTGATAGCAATGAACTGATTGTTTCTGAACGTTCTTACCCAGCCTTGAACATTAATCTCCTGCCCAAAGTCAGTCGTATTTAAGAGGTCTTTGATTTTTGTGCGCTTCATATAGGTACAAATCTATAAAAAGAAACAAAATCAGTACGTTATTTCTTCGTCAAACAGGGCCTAAAGTTCTAGAGGCTGATAGTAGATTTGGTTATTTTCCCCTTAAACAGATTCTGTCCATTCCTAAAAACACCTTACAAAAATCGGACTAATGATTAAATTAGAAAGACCATGGAAGAGTTAGGAAAATTCAAGAAGCCGGGATATGAGAATATCTATGAAGACAGTTTTAAGA
>Ga0160433_100187_pt1 | contig 50871 bp, 51 predicted proteins | sample HID1972K_E0MG_FD_108235 | JGI IMG/M metagenome (GOLD analysis project Ga0160433, IMG submission 108235) | Enriched pill bug-associated microbial communities from UW Madison campus, WI, USA - HID1972K_E0 MG | ecosystem: Host-associated > Arthropoda: Insects > Digestive system > Unclassified ...
CTTGGGCGCCCGGCCGGCGTTGCCACTCCTCGCCATAGCCCTGCTATGACTCGTCGCGGCGCCTTGGCCGAACACCCAAGCCACTCGCCAAAAGAGAACGTATTTCCGAGACAGGACACTAGTAGCGTCAACGCGCCTGTCCCCAGGTGCGCTCGCGCAGGGCTTTACGCACCTGGCCCTCTATCGCGTAGGCCGGTGCTTCGATGCTGTCGTAGTCGCGGGTATAGCGGCGGGCGAAGACTTCCACGCCCCATTGCTGATATTGCTCGACATGCTTGAGCTCGTGCGCCCACAGAACGAGGTTGTCCTGCGCGTCATGGGCATGGCGAAAGATGATGGTGTCGATCAGGGTCACGGCATTGACGTCGGGGTTGTGCAACAGCACGTTGGCGGCGCTGAGCTGCTGTGCATCGCCGACCCGGTACCGCGCCGCATCGAGCACGGCGAAGTCATACCAGGGCTCGAGCTGAGCGCGGATATGCAGCGGTATCGGCTGGGTGCCGCGGCTATCGGCTTCGTCGCGGGCCTGCTGCAAGGCCAGGGCCAGGCTGCTCGAGGCCATGCGCTCGACCTCCTGCAGTACCTGGCCGGCCTGCCCGGGATCTACCGGCGAGCAGAAACAGGCGCCGAGGCAGACCGGGTACTGCCCGACCGGGCATGCCTGTTCGGCGCTGACCGGCAGCGCCAACAGCAGCGCCAACAGGCTAGCGTTCCTCATGCAGCGCCTTGGTGACCAGCTGTCGGCTGGCCTCGAGCACCTGGCGCTGGACCTGCTCGCTGGCCAGCATGCGTCCGACTACTACCGCGCCCACGCACTGGCTGATCAGTGCCCACGCCAGCTCAGGATCTTCCAGAGTTGCTGCCCATGCCTGGTGCAGGCTGACCAGCCAGTGTTCGGCCTCTTCGCGCACGGCATGATCGGCGCGAGCGATCTCCACGCCCAGCGGCGGCAGCGGGCAGCCACCTTCGGGATTGTGCAGGTGGGCTAGGCTCAGGTACTGCTCCAGGCAGCGTTGCAGGCGCGCACGGTCGGCGCCTTCGCGGGCCAGGCGAGCCAGCGGGCTGTTTGACAGCTCCTGGCGCACCACCTCGGTGAACAGGTCATCCTTGGAGGGGAAGTGGTTGTAGAAGGCCCCACCGGTCAGGCCGATGGCCTTCATCAGCCCGGCCACGCCGGTGCTGGCGAAGCCGCCACGTTTGGCCAGCGCGCCGCTGCTGTGGAGCAGTTTCTGCCGGGTCTGTTCCTTGTGATCAAGGGTGTAGCGCATACGGGCGAGCTCCGAAAGCGTGGCTTGACGTCCCGCGGATCATAGCATAGCGTTCGTTAACTGAATGATCGTTCACCAATGGAGGCGCCATGCAACAGCACGACAAGGTGGTCCTGGTGGTAGGGGCCGGCGATGCCACCGGCGGCGAGATCGCCAAGCGCTTCGCCCGCGAGGGCTACATCGCCTGTGTTACCCGGCGCCAAGCCGATAAGTTACAGCCGCTGGTGGACGAGATCCGCGCCACTGGTGGCCAGGCCCATGGCTTTGCCTCTGATGCGCGCGACGAAACGGCGGTGGCCGAGTTGGTCGAGACCATCGAGCGCGATATCGGCCCGATCGAGGCCTTTGTCTTCAACATCGGCGCTAACGTGCCGTGCAGCATCCTTGATGAAACGCCGCGCAAGTACTTCAAGATCTGGGAAATGGCCTGCTTTGCCGGCTTTCTTACCGCCCAGAGCGTGGCGCGGCGCATGGTCACCCGTGAGCGCGGCACGATCCTGTTCACCGGTGCCACGGCCGGCCTGCGCGGCGCGGCTGGCTTTGCCGCGTTCGCCGGGGCCAAGCACGGCATTCGCGCCCTGGCCCAGAGCATGGCGCGAGAATTGGGGCCGCGGAACATTCATGTCGCTCACGTGGTGGTCGACGGTGCCATCGATACCGCGTTCATTCGCGACAGCGTCCCCGAGCGCTATGCCCTCAAGGACCAGGACGGTATTCTCGACCCGGCGCACATCGCCGACAACTACTGGTACCTGCACCGCCAGCCGCGCGATGCCTGGACCTTCGAGCTAGACCTGCGCCCCTGGATGGAACGCTGGTAAACCCCCGCACTTCGCTGCCATAAGGACCGCTTTATGAGCAAGACCGTCGAATATTTCTTTGACCTCGGCAGTCCGGCCAGCTACCTGGCCTGGACCCAGTTGCCCGACCTGTGCGCCCGACACGGCGCGGCGCTGGTGTACCGGCCAATGCTCCTGGGTGGGGTGTTCCAGGCCACCGGCAATGCCTCGCCGGTGATGGTGCCGGCCAAGGGACGCTACATGCTCGCCGACTTGCAACGGTTCGCCGCGCGCTATGGCGTGACCCTGGCGCTGCCGCCGGGTTTTCCGGTCAATACCCTGACCCTGATGCGCGCCGTGGCCGGCACCCAGTTGTCCGCCCCGGAGCGTTTCGATGACTTGCTCACGGCACTGTTCACCGGGCTTTGGGTCCAGCAACGCAATCTGTCCGAGCCCGGTCAACTCGCTCAGACTCTGGGCGAGGCCGGCTTCGACCCTGATGCCTTCCACGCGTTGGCCGGTCAACTCGAGGTCAAGCAGGCGCTCAAGCGCACCACCGAGGAGGCGGTGGCGCGGGGTGTGTTCGGCGCGCCGACCTGCTTTGTCGGCGAGCAGATGTTCTTCGGCCAGGATCGCCTGGACTTCGTCGCCCAGGCCCTGGCCTGAGGCCTCAGGCCCGCCACACCGGCTGCAGCCGGTCGTCCAGGGCCCAGTGCCCCTGATCCGGCTGCAGGCGTACACCGCCGACCCAGCGTTCGCTGCCGATCAGGTCGAAAGCGTAGGCCTCGCCTGCCAGCACGCGTTCGGCCAAGGGCGTCAGGCTCAGTGGCCGTTGTGGCCAGGGCAGCGCTTTGTCCGCCTCGTGGATCAACGGATTGGGCGAATCGATCAAGGGCCGCAGCAAGGCGTGGAACATCATGTCGCCGAGAAAAGGCAAGGGCTCGCGCCGCATCATCAGCTCGCCGAAGACTCGGCCGAACGGTTGCGGACCAAGGTCGTGCAGCGCCTGCAAGGTCAGGCGCTCGGTCAATGACAGGCCATCGGCCAGTCCAGGCAGTTCCTGCAGTTGGCGCAGCAGGGCCGGGCCCAACAGCGGCAACGGGTCATGGCGGGCGTGGGCCAGCGCCGCCCAGGCCAGCGGCGAAGGGGCGCAATAGGCCGCCCACGCCTGGCGGGCGAGCTGCAGCATGGCAGCATTGACCGGCCGCCGCTGTGGCCACAACCAGGCCAGCACCTGCGGCGCCAGCTGACCGATGCCGATGAAGCGCTCGATGCCTGGGATGCGGTCAGCCTCGATCAGGCTCAGGTTGGCCGGTACCTCGCGTAAACCAGCCAGCACGCGGACCAGGAACAGCTGGTCGTAGGCATCGGCCTCGCACCAGAGTACGCCGGGCATCTGTCCATCGAGCAAGGCGAGGCTGTCGTATTCGCTGTCGGTGCGCTGGCGAGCCTGCAGTGGATCGATGTCGAAGGCCTGGCTGACAAAGCTGCTGCGTACCGCACGGTAGTTCTGTTCCGACAGCGCCGGTACCGGGCCCATGCACAGGGGGTCGGCGAGCATGTGGAAGCGGCCCTTGAACCCCGCCAGCTTCAGGCTGTGCTGGATATCATTGCCGCAACGCCAGTGACAGGTGTCGGGTGTGTCGTCAGCGACGAAGCCGGGATGGCGCGCCGCGAAGGCCAGGGCATCGCAGTGAGCCTTGAGCTTTGGCCAACTGCTGAACCCCAGCTCGCGGGCAATCAGCCACTGCGCATCGGCCAGGCGCGGCGGCCGATGCGAGGCGAGCTGGGCTTGCTGCGCGGGCGCCTCGCCGTTGTGCAGGCGTTGCAGCAGGTGCTTGGCGCGTTTGCGTTGCTGGTCGAGGTTAAGACGGCCGTCGAGGACCGGGGCAGGGCGAGGTGCAGGCATACGAACTCCTTGGCGAGCCTTGTCCGCTGTCAGGCCGGAGTCGTCATTGGGCGATTGGCGATGCAGGCACCTGGGCGCAGCCCTTTCCGCGGACGGGAGGCGTGGAGCACGCCGGCAAGGACTATAGGCGGTTCAGGCGGTCGGGGGCAACTGCCGGACCCGCCTTTCGATCTGCTGCAGTTCCCAGATGCTCAGCAGGTTCACCGGGTTGGTGCCGTAGCGTTGCCAGGCCTGCAGGTCGGCGTGGCGATCATCCGGGCTGCGGGCGCTGGCGCAATGGGCCAGGCCCTCGGGGTCGAGCTGCAGGGTCAGCCGCCAGCCATCGATCTCGACCTCGACCAGGCCATCAGCTTGTTGGCCGCGCACCACCAACGCGCTGATGCCCAGGGCGGCATCGCGCAGGCACTGATAGATTTCGCGGCTGGTCGGCACGGACATGGCAGGTGGGGATCAGAAGTTCGCCGGGGTGTTGGCGCTGATGATTTCCGCCTCGTCCGGACCGATGTTCTTGAAGCTGTGCGGCAAGGTGGTGGGGAAGTAATAGCCGTCACCGGAGCTGAGCACGCTTACCTGGCCGTCGACCCAGAGCTCGATGGTGCCACGGGTGACCAGGCCGCATTCCTCGCCTTCGGCGTGGACGATCGGGTCACCGGAATCGGCGCCCGGCGCGTACAGCTCGCGCAGCATGCGCATCTGCCGGCCCTCGACGCTGGCGCCAACCAGCAGCATGCGCAGGCCATTGCTGCCCAGGTCCGGCTGTTCGCCGGCGCGGAACACGTAACGCTCTTCACGGGGTGGCTCGTCGAAACTGAAGAACTCGGCCAGGCTCATGGGTATGCCTTCGAGCAGCTTTTTCAGGGAACTGACCGAGGGGCTGACACGGTTCTGTTCAATCTGCGAAATCGTCGAGTTGGTCAGGCCGCTACGGCGGGCCAGTTCCCGTTGGGAAAGGTTGTTGCGTTCACGCACCAGTTTGAGTCGTGTCCCGGTGTCCATAGCCGCCTTGTTGTCAAGAAAGAAGAGGTGTCAAAAATAATGAGCGACGCATTAAAACACACTCCAGGCGCTGTGGCGCTGTGCTTCTCAGGTTCGCTGCGCGGCGCTGGCCGCGGGCATCGGCCAGAGCCCGACCAGTAGCAGCAGCACGGCAACCGCCACGAATGGCAGGCGGGGGTCCATGGCATAGACCAAGGTGCCGGCCAGAGGCCCGATCACCGCGCCCATGCCCTGCGCCGCACCGATCGAGCCTGCGGTCGCGCCTTGTTCCGAGGCGCGCATGGCATTGGCTGCCAGCGCCGAGAAGGCCGGGAAGACAAAGCCCATGCCAGCGGCGGCGACGAAGAAACAGACCCACAGTTGCGGCGCACTGCCGACCAGGCTGGCGCAGGCAAACCCCAGCGCCGAAACGCTGGCCCCGACGCGGATCATGCGCAGCGGCGGCCACTCCAGCTTGCGCAGCAGCACTTGCGCGACGATCAGCGCCACGCCCACGGTGGTCAGCGCGATGCCGGCCGCCTGGGCCGCCTCGCCCGGCGGCAGTTGCAGGCGGTCCAAGGCAAAGAAGCCGACCGTGATCTGTGACGCCGTTACGCTGAGCATGGCCACGAACGCCACCAGCAAGGGTCGGCGCAGGCGTGGGTCACCCAGGCGCACCGGGCTGGGCGCATGGGCCAGGTGCAGCGGTTGCGGCTTGAGCTTGAGCAGCAACACCACGAACGCCGTGGCTGGCAGCAGCGACATCACGTAGAACGGCAGGCTCAGGCTGTGGCGCGCGAGCAGGGCGGCCAACGCCGGGCCGAGCACCAGCCCGACGGCGTTGGCGGCGCCCAGCGAAGCCAGGGCGCGGGTTCGCCGTTCGGGCTCGACGTGGTCGGCGATCAATGCCGCGGCGCCGACCGGCAGCGCCGCATAGAAGGCCCCGATCAGGCCACGCGCCAGCATCAACCCAAAGAACGCCAAGGTCGCCCCCGGCAGCCAGCGCAGAGCCCCGTCGATGAACAAGCACAGCACCCAGTACGCCACCGTGAAGCCGGCGCTGCCCAGCAGCAAGATGCGACGGCGCCCATAGCGGTCCGAGGCCTGGCCCCAGGGCCGCGCCAGCAGCACCCAGACGACCCCCGCCACGGTCACCGCGGCCCCCGCTTGCCAAGTGGCCATGCCCAACAGGCGGGCGATCGGGCCAATCAGCGAAACGAAGGCCATCATCGACATGGTGCAGGCCATGTTGACCAGCAGCAGCGGCCGCAGGTCGAAGGCGTTGCTGGCGGCGAGTGGTGGTGAGGCAGGGTCCTTTGCAGCGTTCATAGGCAATCCAGGCAGTGAGGGAAGCGAGACGCAGCGAAGAGAAAACCGGCGATAGCAATACTTATCTACATCTGTCGACCTTCGACGCTGTCGGCCACATGCTACGCAATACCCCGTCGCGGCGCACCAGCGCGTGCACCAGCGCCGCGCCCAGGTGCACCAGAACCGTGGCGAACAACAGATAACCCAGCACACCGTGGGCCTGACGCAGCAGCGCATGGAGCTGCAGGTCGTGGGGTGCGATGGCGGGCAATTGCAGCGGCAGCGGGTAGCCACCGGCCGACAACATGCCCCAGCCCAGCAGCGGCATGGCCAACATCAGGCCATAGAGCAACAGGTGCGAGGCTCCGGCGGCCCACCGTTGCAATGGCGGTATGTCTTGAGGCAGCGGCGGATGCGCCAGGCTCAGGCGCACGACGATGCGCAGCAGTACCAGCACCAGCAGAGCCAGGCCGGTGGCCTTGTGCAGTTGAAGGAAGAGGGTGTGGCGCGGTGTCAGGTCGCTGACCATGCTCACACCGATGAACAGCATGGTCAGGATCAGCACGGCCATGAGCCAGTGCAGCGCGCGAGCCAGGGGATGGAAGACAGCGGATACGGATTTCATGGCGGTGCACTTCATGGACGGGCTCCGGGTGACAAGGATTCGCGGCTGCGATGCTTGAAGGATTCGGCATAGGCGGCGGAGCGGGCGGCGAGGATCGGATCGGCGGAAGGCTCGATGCCGCGGGGCAGGATCAGCGGGTCAAAGTTCAGGTCGCGGCAGGCGCCCTGCTCAGGCGCATCCACCCGCTCGATGACCAAGGTTCCGGCGTCGACGCTGCGCCGCTCGGCAGGCCAGGCGCGTGCCGGATCGTCGATCGGGTCGCCAGGCTCGGCGAGGCTCAGGCGCAGGGTCCAGCGCAACGGCGCCTGTGCCAGGCGTTGATTAAGGTCGTGCTGCAGGAACTGCTGGTCGTCGACCTGGGCGGGCAGCGCGGCGAAAGGGGCCTGCGCTACCAGGCGCCAGCGTACCGGATGGGCCTGGCCCGCGGTGTCAATCAGGCGGAAGGCATTGAGGCTGTTGTAGTCGGTGTTGGCGAAACTGTCGCTCGGCTTGTAGACCGCGGCCCACTGCCGGAAGGCCGCGCTTTGCGGATGGGCGGCAAAGAATGCTTGCAGCCTGGCGGGGTCTGGCTTGCCGGTGACCGGGTCGGGCGTCGCAGCCAGGACTTGCTCGTAGAAGGCTTCTGGCGTACTCACCGCCAATACCGGAGGGCTGTTCATGCCAGTGCGCCAGACCTGGCCATCGTCGCTGCTCAGCTGGATTGCCAGGCTGCGGGTCGGCACGCTGGTGTCGGGGCTGTGGGGGTTGGCGCCGCCGATGGCGAACCGGCCGATCACCGGGACCCGCGGCTGGCTGAACACCCGGGCGCTGGACAAGGATGCGGCCAGGCCGCTGCTCTGGAAATAGCCGCTGACGCACAGGCCCTTGGCGTGGTTCTTGCGAAAGCCGGGGTAATGCCCGGCCTGGGCCTCGAAGGTGTCGATGATGCGCTGCGGGGTCAGGTGCGCATGGCCGAACCCGCCAGCGGCATAGACGAAGAGGGCGCCCAGGGCGGTCAGGCCAAGGCCGATGGCGGCCAAGCGCACGGCTTTGGCGGGGCCGTGAAGCGGAGTGCTCATGGGAATGATCCATCAGTGAGTGAGCCGGTACGACGCGGCAGGGGAAAATTTATTCCATGGCGTTGGAATAAATGCGTCGCCGCGACGTCTGCTTCGTACACTGATCGCCGAATGCCCGGAAGCTCGCCATGCACGACCTGGACGACCAACAATGGCGCGAGCTGCTCCAACGGCTGCGCCGCTTTGCCCTGTGGCTGACCCGCGACGCCAGCTGCGCCGACGATCTGGTCCAGGCCACCGTCGAGCGCGCCCTGAGCCGCGGCGGCCAACGCCGCGAGGCTGACAGCCTGCGGCCGTGGCTGTTTTCCATCCTCTATCGCTTGTTCATCGATGGCAAACGGCGCGAGCGTCGACACACTCGCTGGCTGGCCTGGTTTGGCCGCGCTGAGCAGAACGCGGTTGGGCAGGGCGGCGCCGAGACTGAAGCCATCGTCCAGGCTCAGGCTGGGTTGCAAGCCTTCACTCGCCTGCCCACCGAACAGCGCGCGCTCTTGCTGCTGATCAGCGTAGAAGGACTGAGTTACAAAGAGGCCGCCCAGGCTCTGGATGTACCCATCGGCACCGTGATGTCGCGCTTGTCGCGCGCCCGCAGCGCCTTGCGAGAACTGACCGAGGGCAGCCCACCGCCACCGGCTTTGCGGAGACTGAAATGACCCGCCTGATCCCCACCGAGGAAGAACTGCACGCGTATGTCGATGAGCGCCTGGACAGCGGCCGCCGGGCACATGTCCAGGCCTGGCTTGCGGCCAATCCGCAGGAGGCGGCGCGGGTCGAAGGCTGGCGTGCCGATGCTCGGCACTTGCGCGCGGCCTTGGCTGGGCTGAACGAGCAACCGTTGAACCCGCAGCTGGACCTGCAACCCCTGCGCCAGCGACTGCGCCAACGCCGCCATCGTCGCCTTGCCAGTGCTGCGGTGTTATTGCTGGCGCTGGGCCTGGGCGGCCTTGGCGGCTGGCAGGCGCGCAACATCACCCTGATCGCCAACATCGCGCCGATGGCCGATGCGGTGCAGGCACACCGGCTGTTCGCCGATGCCACGGCGCTGGACCTCAAGGCCAGCGCCCCGGCACAGCTGCAGGCCTGGCTCGATACGCATTTCAACCAGATCGGCCCATTGCCCGACCTGGGCAGCTATGGCTTCGAGCCCGTAGGCGCGCGTCTGCTCAGCAACGAGCAAGGCCCCGCAGCGCTACTGGTGTTCCAGGACCTGCAGGGCCAGCGCATCAGCCTGTTCCTGCGCTCACCCAGCGCGCGCTTCGAGCGCATGCCCAGTGGCCAGCGCACCGAGGGTCAGTTGCAGGCGCGCTACTGGTCACACGGCGCCTACAACTTCGCCCTGGTCAGCGCCGCCGGGGATGTGCGCGGCGAAGAAGTCCGCAAGGCCTTGGGCGTCAGCCTGTAGCTGCAAGCTGCAAGCTGAGCGAGTCGGTAGCAGTATCGCGGTCACGCTCGGAGCTTGGAGCTTGGAGCTTGGAGCTTGGCGCTTGGCGCTTCAGCCCAGTTCGAGCCAGATCGGCGCATGGTCCGAGGGCTTCTCCATGGCGCGCAGGTCGTAATCGACACCGGCGGCCTTGACCCGCGGCAGCAGGCCGTGGGAAGCCATGATCAGGTCGATGCGCAGGCCGCGCTTGGGCTCGTCCTCGAAACCGCGGCTGCGGTAGTCGAACCAGCTGAAGCGGTCACTGACCTCAGGGTGCAGGTGGCGGAAGCTGTCGGTCAGGCCCCAGTTCTTCAGACGCGCCATCCACTCGCGCTCCTCCGGCAGGAAGCTGCATTTGCCGGTCTTGAGCCAACGCTTGGCGTTGTCGGGACCGATGCCGATGTCGCAGTCCTCGGGCGAGATGTTCACATCGCCCATCACCACCAGCGGCTGGTCGTTGCTGAACTGGCCTTCGAGCAATGCCTGCAGGTCACTGTAGAAACGCTGTTTGGCCGGGAACTTGGTGGGGTGGTCGCGGCTTTCGCCCTGCGGGAAGTAGCCGTTCATGATGGTGACCGGCGTGCCATCGGCGTCGGCGTAAGTGCCCCAGATGAAGCGGCGCTGGGCGTCTTCCTCATCGGTGCCGAAGCCCTTGTGCAGGCTCAGCGGCGCCTGGCGCGAGAGCAGGGCGACGCCGTAATGACCCTTCTGGCCGTGGAAATGCACGTGATAGCCCAGGGCCTGGACGTCGGCCAGCGGGAACTGATCGTCGCTGACCTTGGTTTCCTGCAGGCCAATCACATCCGGCTGGTGCTTTTCGATCACCGCCGCCAGCTGGTGCGGTCGGGCGCGCAGGCCGTTGATGTTGAACGAGACGATCTTCATGGCAAACACAATCCTGGTAAAACAGGGGATGCTAGCCGACATCGGCGATGGCCACCAGCGATGGCGCCATCGACGGCTCGCTGCTAACGTGCCAGTGGCGGTGAACGTTGTGTCGCGCCACACCTCAAAGGCCATGAGTGCCCTTTCCAGGAGGTCTGCGACAATGCCCGAATCCACAGCCAGCCTGGCCCGTATCTGTCAGCTCGACGACGGCTACAGCCGCGAGGCGCGTATGCTGCTCTATCACGCCTACCGCCATGAGCCGACCTTTGCCTACCTGTTCGAAGCCCAGCGTCCCGGTTATGAGCGCCGTCTGCGGGCCATGGTCCGCGAGCGGGTGCGCCAGCACTTCTACATGCAGCTGCCGGCCATCGGTCTGTTGCTTGAGGACCGCTTGATCGGGATTGCCTTGATCGTCCCCCCGCACCGGCGCCTCGGGGTCACCGACAGCTGGGCCTGGCGCCTGCGCATGATGCTCGGCACTGGCCTGCGTTGCACCCGTCGCTACCTCGACTACCAGGCTGCGTTGGCCAACTGCCTGCCTACCGAGCAGGTTCACGTGCTGCCGTTGCTAGGGATCGATCCGCAGTTCCAGGGGCAGCACCATGGCGAGCAATTGCTGCAGGCCGTGCGCGACTGGTGTGCGGAAGACCCGAACACCCAGGGGATGGTGCTGAACACCAGCAACGAGCATTACCTGGCCTTCTACCAGCACCAGGGGTATGAAGAAATCGGTGAAATTGCTGTCGGACCGATCCGTGAGCGAGTGTTTTTCCATCCTGGTCCCGCGTCCTCCCGAATGGCAATGGTCTGAACCCAGTGTGTCGCGGCCGCCAGCTCTGGTAGCATGCGCCGCATGACGCATTCAGGAAAATTTGCCTGGGGCCTTGTTTTCATGGTCGCCAGCACTGCAGGGTGGGCACAGAGCGAATTGCTGGTCCGGGTCAAACCGGCCAACAAGGCGCTCCAGGCCAATGTCGAGGGTTATATCGGCGGCCTCGGGAACCGCGACGAAGATGCGCTGCTGCGCTTCAGTCGCGGCGCCGAGGAGCAGGCACGCAAGGCGGCGCAGGCATTAGGCTATTACCAGGCGAAGATCGATAGCGAGGTCAGTTCCCCCGCCAAGGCCGGCCAGTCGCCGCGGCTGATCATCACCATCGAGCCGGGCGAACCGGTGCGCCTGCGCAACGTGACGGTACGCATCGAAGGCGAGGCCAGTGAGCTGCGTACCTTTCGCGTACCCGACAGCAAGACCTTGCGCCCTGGCGCTGTGCTCAACCACGGTAACTACGAAGATGCCAAGCGGCTGATCCAGAACCAGGCTTCGCGTTATGGCTTCTTCAGCGGACGCTTTGCTCGTCAGCGCCTGGCGGTCGATCCCCGGGCCGGTGTCGCCGATATCGAACTGATCTACCAGAGCGGGCCGCGTTACCGGCTGGGCGCCGTCACCTTCGGCGGGGACACGCCGCTGGACGACGACCTGCTGCAGCGCATGGTGCCTTTCAAGGCCGGCACCCCCTACGACTCCGAACTCATCGCCGAACTCAATAACGATCTGCAATCGAGCGGCTACTTCGAAGGCGTGCGGGTCGATGCAGCGCCCACGGCCGCGGTCAGCCAGCAGATCCCCGTGGCGGTCCAACTGCAGACCCGCAAGCCGCGGACCATGGGCCTGGGCCTGGGCTATTCGACCGACGTCGGCCCGCGCGGCAAGGCCAACTGGACCCGCCATTGGGTCAACCCCCAGGGCCACAGCTACGGTTGGGAAGCCGAGCTGTCGGCGCCGCGGCAGAACGTCGGCCTCTGGTATGACATCCCGTTGGATCCGCCGTTGACCGACAAACTGCGCTTCGCCGGCGGCTACCAGAACGAAGAGATCGCCGGCACCGACACCCTCAGCAAGCTGCTGACAGTCGGTCCGGAATGGCACAGCAAGCTGCCCAGCGGCTGGCAGCGGGTGATCTCGCTCAAGTACCAGCGCGAAGAGTACCGCCTGGGCGATGATTCCGGGCTGAGCAACCTGCTGATGCCGGGCATCAGCTACTCCTACCTGCGCAGTGACAACCGTATCGACCCGAACAATGGCTACCGCCTGCAGTTCGATGTGCAAGTGGCCAAGGAGGGTCTGGTGTCCGACACCAACCTGCTGCACGGCAATGTGCTGCTCAAGGGCCTCACCACTCTGGGGCACAATCACCGGCTACTGGGCCGTGTGCAGTTCGGCGGCAGCGCCACCAACGGCTACCAGAACAACATTCCGCCATCGCTGCGTTTCTTCGCCGGTGGTGACCAGAGCGTGCGCGGCTACGACTACCAGACCCTGTCGCCGAAAAACAGCGACGGCGACCGCATCGGCGGTCGCTACCTGGTGGCCGCGAGCGCCGAGTACCAGTATTCGATTGCAGAGAAGTGGCGCGTGGCAACCTTCATCGACCAAGGCAACGCCTTCAATACGCTGGAACTGCCCAGCCTCAAGACGGGCGTCGGTTTCGGCGTGCGCTGGGTGTCGCCGGTCGGGCCACTGCGCCTGGACCTGGCCAAGGCGCTGGACGACGACGGCGGAATCCGCTTGCACTTCTCCATGGGGCCGGAACTGTGATGCGCCTGCTCAAACCGCTCCTGCTGACGCTGTTGGCCGTGTTGCTGCTTATCATGCTCACCCTGGCCTTGCTGCTCGGTACCCAGGCCGGCAGCCGCTGGGCGCTGGGCCTGGTGCCAGGCCTTGAGGTGGACGATTTCACGGGGCGCCTCGGCGGCCACTGGCAAGCCAGTCAGCTGCGCTGGACCCAAGGCGAGGATCGGGTCGAGCTGGTAGCGCCGCGCCTGGACTGGTCGCCTGCGTGCTTGCTGCGCTCGACCCTGTGCATCGACCGCCTGGAAGCCGAGCGAGTCGACATGGCCTTTGCCCCCGGCGCCGAGAAGACCGACAGCGGCCCGTTGCAGTTGCCCGCCCTGCGCCTGCCGCTGGGCATCGAACTGGGCGAGGTGCGGGTCGGCCAGTTGCGCCTGGACGGCAGCGACCTGCTCGGCGACCTGCAATTGGCCGCGCACTGGACCGGCGATGGCCTGCGTATCGACAGCCTGCACCTGCGGCGCGATGACCTGCAGCTGGACCTGCAGGGCATGCTGCAACCCGAAGACGACTGGCCCCTGCACTTGACTGGCAAGGTGCAGCTGCCACAGGTAGAAGACAAGCCCTGGCAACTGGCCCTGCAGATCGACGGCCAATTGCAGAAGACCTTGGCCCTCAAGGGCGACAGCAGCGGCTACCTCAACGCCCAGCTCACCGGCGAGGTGCAGGCCCTGGCCGAGCATCTGCCGGCCAGCCTGCAGATCCGCGCCGACGCATTCAAACCGGTCGGTACGTTGCCCGACACGCTACAACTGAACCAGCTGCAACTCAGCGCCCGTGGCGATCTGCTCAAGGGCTACCAGTTGACAGGTTCGGCCAGCCTGCCAGCCGAACAGGCGCCCATTGCCCTGGTCCTGGCCGGACGAGTGGATGCCAAGGGCGCGCAGCTCGGCGCGCTGGACTTGAACGCCAGCGCTGAGCAGCGGCTCAGGCTGCAAGCCAACGCCGACTGGCAGCAAGGGCTGAGCGCCGACGCGACCATCGACTGGCTGGATTTCCCCTGGTTGCGCCTGTATCCACTGGAGACGGCGCCGCAGGTCGACCTGCGGCGATTCACTGCCCAGGTGAAGTACCGCGACGGCAATTATCAGGGCACCTTCAAGGGCGACCTCGATGGCCCGGCCGGCGCCTTCAGTGTGGCGAGCCCGTTCGACGGCGACCTCACCCAGGTGCGCTTGCCGCAGCTGGCGCTGACCGCCGGACAGGGCAAGGCCGCTGGCAGTGTCGCGCTGCGCTTTGCCGAGCAGTTGGCCTGGGACGTCGATATGCAGCTGTCGGCCCTGAATCCCGCCTACTGGGTGGCCGAACTGCCAGGCACCCTGGCGGGCCCGCTGCGCAGCAAGGGCGAGATGAAAGACGAACAATTGCGCCTGGAGGCCCAGCTCGACCTCAAGGGACGTCTGCGCGGGCAGCCGGCAGTGTTGAAGGTCCAGGCCCAAGGGGCGGGGGACAACTGGACCCTGGGAAGCCTGGCGGTGCAGTTGGGGGACAACCGTATCAACGGCAGCGGCAGCCTGCAGCAGCGCCTGGCCGGACGGATCGACCTCGACCTGCCACGCCTCGGCCAGCTCTGGCCGCGCTTGCAAGGGCAGGTCAAAGGACGCCTGGATGTCGCTGGCACCCTGGCGGCGCCTCAGGGCACGCTGACCTTGCAGGGCCGGCAACTGGCCCAGGCCGAGAACCGAGTCCAGCGCCTGGACCTCAATGCCAGCCTGGATAGCGCCCAGCGCGCATTGATCGCCTTGAAGGTGGGCAACATCCGCGTGGGCGAGACGCCCCTGGGCGACCTGCTGGCCAATGGCAAGGGCGACATCCGCCAACACGCCCTGACCCTGGCGCTCGACGGCCCGCAACTGAAGGTCGACCTGGGCCTGGACGGCACCCTCGACAAGGGCAAGGGCGACTGGCGCGGACGCCTGGCGCGCGGGCGGATCCAGGGCGGCGGCCAGGACTGGCAGCTGCAGGCGCCGGCCCGACTGCAGCGCCTGGCCAGCGGCCAACTCGATTTCGGTGCCCATTGCTGGCGCTCGGGCCAGGCCAGCCTGTGTGGCGAAGACCAACGCCTGGCACCCGAACCGCGGTTGCGCTACCACCTCAAGCAGTTCCCGCTGGAGAGTCTGGCCCAGTGGCTGCCCAAGGATTTCGGCTGGGAGGGCCTGCTCAATGCCGATGTCAACCTCGACATACCGGCCAGCGGCCCCAAAGGCAACATCGTTGTCGATGCCAGTGGCGGCACCCTGCGCGTGCGCGACAAGGAGCGCTGGCTGAACTTCCCGTACCAGACACTACGCCTGGACAGCACCTTCAGTCCGCGCCAGATAGATACTCGCCTGAACTTTGGTGGCGAGCGCCTGGGTGAACTGAACCTGAACACGCGTATCGACCCAGTGGCCAGCAACAAGCCGCTCTCCGGCGACTTCCGTCTGGCCGGCCTGGACCTGTCGATTGCGCGGCCCTTCGTGCCGATGGTCGAGCGCCTTGCCGGTCAGCTCAATGGCAGTGGCAGCTTGTCTGGCACGCTGCTCGCGCCGCAGGTCAACGGCAGCCTCAAGCTCAGCGGCGGCGAGGTCAGCGGCGACGAACTGCCGGTCAGCCTGCAGGACTTGTCGCTGCAGGCGCTGATCGCTGGCGAGCAGATCCAGCTCGACGGCAGCTGGCGCAGCGGCGCGACTGGTCGCGGCCAGCTCGGTGGCAGCATTACCTGGGGCCAGGCGCTGGCCGTCGATCTGCGCCTGCAGGGGCAGCAGCTGCCGGTCACCGTCGAACCCTACGCGGTTCTCGAAGCGGCGCCTGACCTGAACATTCGGCTGATCGACGACAAGCTGGCGATCACCGGCAAGGTGCAGGTGCCCAAGGGCCAGATCACCGTGCGTGAGCTGCCGCCGTCGACGGTCAAGGTGTCCGAAGACACGGTGATCGTTGGCCACCAGACCGAAGAGGGCAAGACGCCGATGGCCATGGCCATGGATATCGATGTCGAGGTAGGGCGAGACACGCTGTCCTTCAGCGGCTTCGGCCTGACGGCCAATCTGCTGGGTTACGTGCATATCGGCGACAACATGGACACCCGCGGCGAACTGAGTCTGGCCGATGGTCGCTACCGCGCCTACGGCCAACGCCTGACCATCCGCCGCGCGCGGCTGCTGTTCGCCGGTCCTATCGATCAGCCTTACCTGGACATCGAGGCCATCCGCCAGGTCGATGATGTCATCGCGGGCATCCGCTTGAGCGGCAGCGCCGAGCAGCCCACCACCCAGATCTTCTCGGAGCCGGCCATGAGCCAGGAGCAGGTGTTGTCCTACCTGGTGCTCGGCAGGCCTGCGGGTGCCTCGGGCGAGGACAACAACATGCTCGCCGAGGCGGCGCTGGGCCTGGGCCTGGCGGGCAGTGCCGGCTTTACCGGCAGCCTGGCGTCGAACCTTGGGATCGAGGACTTCCAGCTCGACACCGAAGGCAGCGGCAACAGCACCAGTGTCGTGGCCAGCGGCAACCTGACCGAGAAGCTCAGCCTGCGTTATGGCGTTGGGGTGTTCGAACCCGCCAACACCATCGCGCTGCGCTACAAGCTGAGCAAGAAGGTCTATCTGGAGGCCGCCAGCGGCTTGGCCAGTTCACTGGACATCTTCTACAAGCGCGATTTCTAAGGCCAGCCGTCTCAGCGGACGGTTGCCGCCTCGATGAATTCGTTGTGGTCCGGGGCGCAGGGTAGCGGCGATTCGGTGTGACGCTGCGGACTGATCAGGTTGGTGTACTCCTCGATCACCCGGGCGAGCGCTTCGGGTGGCTCGCAGGCTTGGAACTGCATGCGGATCTGCACTTCGTCCGGATCGCGGGTATCGCCGCGCCGGCCGTGTGCCCCGACGGTCACCTGAAAGCGCGCACAGGGATTGGCATCGCCCGCTTGCTTGCACGCGGCGGTGACCGTGTCAGTACCCTGCACGCGCACCGACAGATCGACCTGCATGCGTTCGAGCGCCAGGCCGCGGGGCGAGACCAGGGCGATCAACGGCACCCGTAGGGTGTGCTGCTCATCCATGGCCACCTCGACCATCTTGGCTTTCATTGGCGTGCCGAGGGCTTCGGGATCGTAGTCGAAGAACTGGTCGAAGAGCTTGATGTATTGCTGGGCGATCAGGTTATTGGTGGCGGCGGCCGCTTCCTGCAGGCCGCGGGTGATGTCGCAGAGGTCGCTCGAGGTCATGGGGGCTTGGCCGGTCTTGCGAGATTCCAATGGTCAGGCTCCTGTGCAGTCCACCAGCCCGGCTCGCGGAGCGGGGCTGGGCAATCGATGTCGGAGGGCAGCGGTCAGGCTTGTGGCGAGGCTTCTTCGGCGGCTGCCTGCCGTTCTGCCGGTTGTGGTACTGCCTGGGGTGATGGCTCGGGTAGGGCGCTGACACTGGCCGCGACGACCGGCTTGGTGGCGGCGTCGGTGAGCAAGTCCATGACCCGCCTAAGGGCTTCCGGCGGTTCCTGGCGGCGCACCGTGGTGCTGAAAGCGTAGCGGGCGCGGGTATCGGTCTTGCGGGTCTGCTCCGACTTGTGGCTGACGCTGCCCTTGACGTTCAATTTGAAAGGCCCCCAGCCCAGCTCCGCACTGCCCGCGGCGTCGGCCTCGGTCGCGGTGCGCTCTTCGGCCATCTGGTTGATGGTCATCTCGAACTCCACCTTGCCCTCCTCGATGGCGATGTTGGGGTGGGTGAGCGCCGCCATCAGTGGGATCTTTATCGATCTGGAAAGGGCTCCCTGCTGCTGACCCTGTTCATCCACTAGGGTTTCGTCGTAGTTGAACTCGATGGCCACGGCCTTGCCATCCTGGATGCACACCTGCATGAGGAAGTCCGCGTAGGACTTGCTCGCCGTGACCTGGGCCTGGATCATGGCCTGCAGGGGGCCCGCGATCATGCGGTCCATGGGCAGGGCGTTGATCACCGAGCCGATCAGGGTGTTGTCGATATCTGCCATTGGTTGCGATTTCCTTATCTATCAGGGTGACGGCGGAAGGCATCATGGCGTCCGCCGGTTCGCGCGTTCAGCGCGCGTGGTTGTCCTGGCGACGGATGTTGCCGATCTGTCGCAGGCTCAGGCCGTATTTGTCCGCCAACAGGCTGCGTGACAGCCCGTCGGCGCTTTCCTTCTGGATCTGCTGGTTACGCAGCTGGCGCAGGAAGTGATCGGGTTTGGGGATTTCCAGCGCCATGCCAGCAAAGCGCTTGATCAAGGCGTCCAGAGCGTCGGCTGGCAGAATGTCGATCAGCCGGGTGCGCTCGCGGTGCTTGGGGATGTACTTGGGCCGGCCGCCATAGGCGCAGGTGAGGCGGTAGGCGTTCTCGATGCCGATGCATTCGATCAGCGACTGCAGTGAATGGGGCAGTTGCGCGACGTCGATGCGGGTGAGGTCATGCAGTTCCATGGTGACTTCCTTGGGCGGAGGTGGGGCAGCGCAATGCTTGGGCATCCGTGCCGAGCGTGAAGAACCACCACTCATTGTGCTGCGAAGTGGCCTGAACCGATTCTCGAACAGCACCCGTAGGCTTGCTAGGGGCCAAGCGAACCGGTGCGTGTAGCCACCTTGGTCAGGGTTTGCAGGCAGCGATTACTACCAGCGTAGGACTTGGCTCCGCAACTACCCCGCAGGCCTTGATTTGTCTAGCGGCTTGCCCGTTTGTGCTGCGTTGGCTCGTGCACCCAGTTCAATCGCAGGGGTAGCTGCGCAGCAGGCCAACCAGGCCCAGGTAGGCGTTCGGGGTGTCGAGCTGCGGCGCTGGCAATGTGCGCCAGTCGACCTCCAGGCACAGCGCGCTGATCTCGCGGGTGCCTTCCCTGCCGATGACCAGGGGCGTGAAGTCATGGCGATAGCGGGCGCGGGTTTTGCCGAACGCGTCGACCTGGTGGGCCTGGGCCAAGGTCTGTTGCGCGAGCCCTGGTAGCTGCGCCTGGGGCAGGCTGAAGTAGGACCGCTCAGGCTGCTTGGCGAAACGTCCCTCGCGGCGAGTGTTCTGCCATAGCTGTTGCCACTGGCTGGCGCCGGCTTCAGCGGCCAGGCGCTTGCCCAGGGCCCGTAGCTGGCTTGCGCTCAATGCTTCGGTTTCCAGCGCATGGCAGGGCAGGGCGGCGCACACGATCAGCAGCATCAGCACTCTTCGGGTCGACATGGTCAGGCTCCACTGGGCGGGAGCGTATGCTGGCAACGACCCGAGGCAGGCGGCAGCGGGAAATGCTCCGCCCTTTGTGGGTGACGTTGTATGATGGCGGCGGCTCGAAACGAGCCTATTGTCCCTGATGTCGCAAGGATCTTTCGATGACACACGTGCAGCGCCTGAAATACTCCCTCCTGATCATCCTGGTAGTGCTGGGTGTCATGCTCGGTCTGTCCTACCTGCAGAAGCAGGGGGTGATCACCGAGCAAATGTTCCAGTACTTCGCCATCGCCATCGCGGTGATTGTCGTGGTGATCAACGGTATCCTTCGGCGCAAGGTGAAACACTGAGGCTACCCCATGGCCTGGCCGGCGCATGCCGGCCGATCGTTCAGCGCGCCAGCGGCTGCTCCAGCGCCGCCCGTGCCTGAGGACTGAGGCTGTAGCATTTGTCGTTGCCCAGGCTGATCACGCCCTCGGCGCACAAGCGTTTAAGCACCTCGCGCACGCTCAGGAACGACAATGGGATATCCAGCTGTTCGAGCTGGGTGTGCACGCCGCGCACGCCGATGCTACGACCGTCTCGGTCGGCATGATGCAGCGCGTCGATGACCTTCAGGCGAATCAGGCTGGTACGCAGCCCATAGACCCGCAGCAACTCGCGGATCTGTTCATTGCCCACACGCTCATCGGTGCTGGCGGTTTGCCTTGCCTTTGCCTTGGAGGGGCTTTCGCCACCGTGCAACGCGGGTTGAGAGTTGTACATGTGAATGCTCCTTTTCGTGGACTGTCCCGAAAAACGGTGGGGGCCTCACTTAATAAGACGAATGAGTCCGAGAAAACTGCAGTTTCGGATGAAAAAAAATTGCCACGTCCTGTTCAAGACGTTCCAGGCGCGTCCGTGGCGTAAAATTTTCAGGGTGAACTTCGTCTGATCGGGATGACCCTTGAATCTGCAGGAGTATCCGTGAGCACCCATTTTCGCCCCTTGGTGAGCGTTGGCCTGGCCGTCGCCCTCGTTGCCTCGAGCCTGGCCGTGCATGCGCGCGAGGCCCGTGGTGAGGCCTCGGCAGAAATTCGCCGTACCAGTTTCGGTGTCCCGCATATTCTGGCCAAGGACGAGCGCGGCCTGGGTTACGGGATCGGCTACGCCTATGCGCAGGACAATCTGTGCCTGCTGGCCAACGAGATGCTCACGGTCAACGGCGAGCGCTCGCGCTACTTCGGCCCGGACAAGACCACCTTCGAGCGGCGCAAGAACCTTGGCAGTGACCTATTCTACGCCTGGTTGAACACGCCCACGGCGGTGTTCGGCTTCTGGCAGGCGCAGCCTCAGGAGGTGCGCGCGCTACTCGAAGGCTATGCCAGCGGCTACAACCGTGCCTTGGCCGAGCGCAGGGCCCAAGGCCTGCCGGCCGAGTGTGGCGAGGGGACGTGGGCACGGCCGATCACTGCCCTTGACCTGGTCAAGCTGACCCGACGGCTGCTGGTCGAAGGCGGTGTTGGCCAGTTCGCCGAGGCACTGGTGGCCGCGACGCCGCCGAAGGTCGCCGCGCAGCGGTCAGATACCGATTTCGGCGCGCTCGCCGCACGCCAGGCCAGCTTCGCCCTGGAGCGCGGCAGCAATGCAGTGGCTGTAGGCACCGAGCGCTCCGCCACCGGACGTGGCCTGCTGTTGGCCAACCCGCACTTTCCCTGGATGGGCGGCATGCGCTTCTATCAGATGCAGCTGACCATCCCGGGCCAACTCGACGTGATGGGCGCGGCGTTACCAGGGCTACCGATGATCAACATCGGCTTCAACCAGCACCTGGCCTGGACGCATACGGTCGATGCCTCCAGGCATTTCACCCTCTATCGCCTGCAACTCGATCCGAAGGATCCCACCCGCTACCTGCTCGACGGCAAGTCGCTGCCACTGGCCCGCCAGCGCGTGAGCGTCAAGGTCAAGGGGCGGGACGGCCGCCTGACCACGATCGACCGTGAGGTCTACAGCTCCGGTTTCGGGCCGATAGTGCAGTGGCCGGGCCGCCTGGACTGGGACCATCAGTACGCCTACAGCCTGCGCGATGCCAACCTGGAAAACACCCGGGTGCTGCAACAGTGGTACCGCATCAATCGTGCCGACAGCCTGGATGCACTCAAGGGCACTGTGCAGCACCTGCAGGGCATCCCCTGGGTCAATATCCTGGCGGTGGATGCTGGCGGCAATACCTTGTACATGAACCAGTCGGTGGTGCCGTACGTCGACCAGCAATTGCTCGACCAGTGCAGTGATCCGGCGGCGCAGTCGCTGGTAGTGCTCGATGGCTCGCGCAGCGCCTGCCAGTGGAAGAGCGACCCGCAGGCGGCGCAGCCGGGCATCTTCCCGGCCGCGCAGCTGCCCACGCTGGAGCGTGGCGACTTCGTGCACAATTCCAACGACTCGGCCTGGATGGCCAACCCGGCGCAGCCACTGACCGGCTTCTCGCCGCTGGTGAGCCGCGCCGAGCAGCCACTGGGCATGCGCAGCCGCTTTGCCCTGCAACGCCTGAGCGGCACGGCCAGGATCAGCGCCGACGACCTGCAGCGCATGGTAATGGACGATGAGGTGTACACCGCTGGGCTGGTCTTGCCTGACCTGCTGGCTTGGTGCAAAGGTGTCGAGCCTGCGCTGCAGCCGCTGTGTGGCAGTCTGCGCGCCTGGAATGGCAAGGCTGACCTGGACAGCGGTATCGGCCTGGTGCATTTCCAGAACATCCTCCTGGCGGTCCAGAAACACCCCGAGATGTGGCGTGTGGCATTCGATCCGGCTGACCCTCAGCACACCCCGCGCGGTTTGGCGGTGGAGCAGGCAGCGGTGCGCAAACGGTTGACCGAGGCTGCCAAGGCTTCCCAGCAAGCCGTGACCAAGGCCGGGCTGGGGGCTGACAGCCGCTGGGGCCAGATCCAGCAGTCCGCCGATGGCACCCCGGTGCACGGTGGCCCGCAGGGGCTGGGGGTCTACAACGCGATCCAGAGCGTGCCGCGCGGGCAGGGCAAGCGCCTGGTGGTGAGTGGCACCAGCTACCTGCAAGTGGTCAGCTTCACCGACAAGGGCCCGCAGGCCAAGGGGTTGTTGGCGTTTTCACTGTCCAGCGAAGCCGCTTCCAGCCATGCCAGCGACCAGACCCGCGCCTTCTCGGCCAAGCAGTGGCAGCCAATCCCGTTCACCGAGGCGCAGATCAAGGCGGACCCGCAATACCGTCAGTACGTGATCAGCGAGGGTGACGAGGCCGCGATAGCGGCTAGTGAACCGTGAAACCTTAAGAGGGCACGACGCTGCGCCGGTGGGCGCAGCGCTGCGTCAAGCCAGATCGAACGGGGCAAGTTGCAGGCCCTGCTCGTCCACCTGCAGGGCCCAACCCTGGCGGTCCCAGTCACCCAGCACGATGCGCCGGGCTGGCTGGCCATCGACCATCAGCTTGTGAATGGCCGGACGGTGGGTATGGCCATGCACCAGCGTGCACACGCCATGCTGGCGCATCACCCGCGGGACTTCCTCGGGGGTGACATCGACGATCTCGGTAGCCTTCATCCGCGTTTGTGCGCGGCTTTCGCTGCGCAGCTTGCGCGCCAGTTTGCGCCGGGTGTTCAGCGGCAGGTGCCGCAGAATCCACAAACTCAGCGGGTTGCGCAGGTAACGGCGCATCTTCATGTAGGCAAGATCGCGGGTGCACAGGCTGTCGCCGTGCATCAGCAAGACCGCCTCGCCGCCCAGTTCGACCACGCTGGGGTCGGCCAGCAGCGTGCAACCGGCGGCTTCGCAGAAGGCCTGGCCGATCATGAAGTCGCGGTTGCCGTGCATCAGGTAGATGGCCGTACCGTTGTCGCTGAGCTGGCGCAGGGCCAGGCAGATCTCCTGCTGGAAGGGTGTCATGGCGTCATCGCCAATCCACGCCTCGAAGAAATCACCAAGGATGTACAGCGCACGGGCGTGGCGAGCACGCCCGTCGAGAAGATCAAGAAACGCCCGGGTTATGTCCGGGCGTTCTTCTTGCAGGTGCAGATCGGAGATCAGCAGAATCACTCAATGATCTCGGCTTTCTCGATGATCACGTCGTCCTTCGGCACGTCCTGGTGGCCGGACTTGGAGCCAGTGGCGACACCTTCGATGGCATCGACGATTTCACGGCCTTCGGTCACTTCGCCGAACACTGCGTAGCCCCAACCCTGCACATTCTTGCCGCTGTGGTTGAGGAAGTCATTGTTGGAGGCGTTGATGAAGAACTGCGCCGATGCCGAATGCGGTTCCATGGTACGGGCCATGGCGATGCTGTACTTGGTGTTCTTCAGGCCATTATCGGCTTCGTTCTCGATGCTGGCGCGGGTTTTCTTCTGGCTCATGCCAGGCTCGAAACCGCCGCCCTGGATCATGAAACCTTTGATCACGCGGTGGAACACGGTGTTGTCGTAGTGGCCTTCCTTGACGTACTGAACGAAGTTCTCGACGGTCTTGGGCGCTTTCTCGGCGTTCAGTTGCAGGACGATGTCGCCGTGGTTGGTGCTCAGTTTGACTTTGGACATGCTGAATTCGCTCTTTCAAGGCATTCGGAATGGGTGCGAAGCTTCGCGTACAACCACCTGACGCACAGTCGGGCGGCGACGACACAGGACACGCGACGGTTATTTTGCACAGGCCACGATAAAACGCGCCAGTTTGTCGGCGTCGAGCTGTCAGCAGCTTGACTGCTTCGGCTATGATAAGCGCTTTGATTCAGTCGGCCTACCCAGGCCGTGTACCCGTATTCAAGGATCCTATGAGCAAGCCCACAGCCGACACCGCTCCCAACGCCGCTGCCAAAGGCGCCCCAGCCGTCCCTGCGAACTTCCTGCGCCCGATCGTGCAGGCCGACCTGGATTCGGGCAAGCACAGCAGCATCGTCACCCGCTTTCCGCCTGAGCCCAACGGTTACCTGCACATCGGCCATGCCAAATCGATCTGCGTGAACTTTGGCCTGGCCCAGGAGTTTGGCGGTGCCTGTCACCTGCGCTTCGATGACACCAACCCGGCCAAGGAAGACCAGGAGTACATCGACGCCATCCAGAGCGACGTCAAGTGGCTGGGCTTCGAGTGGGCGGGTCCGGTGCGCTATGCCTCGCAATACTTCGACCAGTTGCACGACTGGGCTGTCGAGCTGATCAAGTCCGGTAACGCCTACGTCTGCGACCTGACCCCGGAGCAGGCCAGGGAATACCGTGGCAACCTGACCGAACCAGGCCGCGACAGCCCGTTCCGCGAGCGCAGCGTCGAGGACAACCTGGACCTGTTCGCGCGCATGAAAGCGGGTGAATTCAAGGACGGCGAGCGCGTGCTGCGGGCCAAGATCGACATGGCCTCGCCGAACATGAACCTGCGCGACCCGATCCTCTACCGCATCCGCCATGCCCACCACCACCAGACCGGTGACACGTGGTGCATCTACCCCAACTACGACTTCACCCACGGGCAGTCGGATGCCATCGAAGGCATCACCCACTCGATCTGCACCCTGGAGTTCGAAGGCCACCGCCCGCTGTACGAGTGGTTCCTGGACAACCTGCCGGTGCCGGCCAAGCCGCGCCAGTACGAGTTCAGCCGCCTCAACCTGAACTACACCATCACCAGCAAGCGCAAGCTCAAGCAACTGGTCGACGAGCAGCACGTGCAGGGCTGGGACGACCCGCGCATGTCGACCCTGTCGGGCTTCCGCCGCCGCGGCTATACCCCGGCCTCGATCCGCAACTTCTGCGAGATGATCGGCACCAACCGCTCCGACGGCGTGGTCGACATGTCGATGCTCGAGTTCAGCATCCGTGACGACCTCGACCGCACCGCTCCGCGCGCCATGTGCGTGCTGCGTCCGCTGAAGGTGGTCATCACCAACTATGCCGAAGGCCAGGTCGAGCAGCTCGAACTGCCGCGCCACCCGAAGGAAGACATGGGCGTGCGTGTGCTGCCCTTTGCCCGCGAGATCTACATCGATCGCGACGACTTCATGGAAACGCCGCCCAAGGGCTACAAGCGCCTGGAGCCAGGCGGTGAAGTGCGCCTGCGTGGCAGCTACGTGATCCGTGCCGACGAGGCCATCAAGGACGAAGCCGGCAACGTCGTCGAACTGCGTTGCTCGTACGACCCGGACACCCTGGGCAAGAACCCGGAGGGGCGCAAGGTCAAGGGCGTGATCCACTGGGTGCCCGCCGAGGGCAGCGTCGAGTGCGAAGTGCGCCTGTATGACCGTCTGTTCCGTTCGGCGAATCCGGAAAAGACCGAAGACGGCGGCAGTTTCCTGGACAACATCAATCCTGATTCGCTGCAGGTGCTCACCGGCTGTCGCGCCGAACCTTCGCTGGGCCAGGCTCAGCCCGAGGACCGCTTCCAGTTCGAACGCGAAGGCTACTTCTGCGCCGACCTCAAAGACACCCAGCCAGGCCGTCCGGTGTTCAACCGCACCGTGACCCTGCGCGATTCGTGGGGCAGCTAAGGAACCATCGTGCTTACCATCTACAACACCCTGAGCAAGACCAAGGAAGTCTTCAAGCCGCTGGACGGCAACAAGGTGCGCATGTACGTCTGCGGCATGACCGTGTACGACTACTGCCACCTGGGCCATGGCCGCAGCATGGTGGCCTTCGACCTGGCTACCCGCTGGCTGCGTTTCAGCGGCTACGACCTGACCTACGTGCGCAACATCACCGACATCGATGACAAGATCATCAACCGCGCCAATGAAAACGGCGAGGCGTTCGACGCCCTGACCGCGCGCATGATCGATGCCATGCACGAGGACGAGCGGCGCCTGAATATCCTGCCGCCGGACCAGGAGCCGCGTGCCACCGATCATATCGCCGGCATGCACGCGATGATCCAGACCCTGATCGACAAGGGCTATGCCTACGCCCCGGGCAATGGCGACGTGTACTACCGGGTCGGCAAGTTCGTCGGCTATGGCAAGCTGTCGCGGCGCAAGATCGAAGACCTGCGCATCGGCGCGCGAATCGAGGTTGGCGAGGCCAAGCAGGACCCGTTGGACTTCGTCCTGTGGAAGGCCGCCAAACCGGGCGAACCGAGCTGGGAATCACCCTGGGGCCCCGGCCGGCCGGGCTGGCACATCGAGTGCTCGGTGATGTCCACCTGCTGCCTGGGTGAGAGTTTCGACATCCATGGCGGCGGCAGCGACCTGGAGTTCCCGCACCACGAGAACGAGATCGCCCAGAGCGAGGCCGCCACCGGCAAGCCGTACGCCAACGCCTGGATGCACTGCGGGATGATCCGCATCAATGGCGAGAAGATGTCCAAGTCATTGAACAACTTCTTCACCATCCGCGACGTGCTCGACAAGTATCACCCTGAGGTGGTGCGCTACCTGCTGGTGGCCAGCCACTACCGCAGCGCGATCAACTACTCCGAAGACAGCCTGCGCGACGCCAAGGGCGCCCTGGAGCGCTTCTACCATGCGCTGCGCGGCTTGCCGCGGGTGGCGGCCAAGGGTGGCGAAGAGTACGTGGAGCGCTTCAAGGTCGCCATGAACGACGACTTCGGCACGCCTGAAGCCTGTGCCGTGCTGTTCGATCTGGTACGCGAGATCAACCGCCTGCGCGACAGCGAGCCGGACACGGCCGCCGGGCTGGCCGCACGCTTGCGCGAGCTGGCCGATGTCCTGGGTGTGCTGCAGCTGGAGGCCGACGACTTCCTGCGTGCCGGTGCTGAAGGCAAGGTCGATGCGGCCGAGGTCGAGGCACTGATCCAGGCGCGCCTGGACGCGCGCTCGGCGAAGAATTGGGCCGAGTCCGACCGGATCCGCGACCAGCTGACCGCCATGGGCGTGGTGCTGGAAGATGGCAAGGGCGGGACCACCTGGCGCCTGGCTGACTGACCGGCGGCGCCTGCTTCGCGGGCAAGTCGGCGCCCCGACTTGCCCGCGAAGCAGGCTAGCTGGCGACACCAGTGGGGCAGTGCAACACCAACCTCGCCCCACCCAATTCGCTACTCCCCACTTCCAACGCAAACCCATGCAGGTCGACAATCGCGGCAACGATCGACAACCCCAGCCCGAACCCTGCATGGCGGTGGCCTTCCTCGCTGCGATAGAAACGCTTCAATACCGCCTCGCGCTCATCCTCGGGAATCCCTGGGCCACTGTCCTCCACGCTGATATGCACGCCTGAAGCATCCTGGCGGGCGCGCACCCGCACCACGCCGCCCTCGGGCGTGAACTTGATCGCATTGCCGAGCAGGTTGGCCAGCGCCTCGAACAGCAACTCCCGATCACCATGCAGCGCCGGCAGCGCCGAGGGTTGCTCCAACTCCAGGTGGATCTCGCCATCCTCGGCCAGGGGCAGGTAGAAATCATGCAGTTCGGTCAGCAGGGCATGCGGGTCCAGGTCGACGAAGCCGGCACGGCGCTGGCGGTCTTCCAGTTCGCTGATGCGCAGCAGTCCACGAAAGCGCGCCATCAGGGTATCGGTCTCGCCGATGGCCTGCTCCAGCGCTTCGGCCTGGGGCGCGTCATCGCTGCTCTGCTGGCGGATCCGGTAGAGCTGGGCGCGCAGGCGCGTCAGCGGGGTGCGCAGGTCGTGGGCAATGTTGTCGCAGACGCCCTTGACCTCGTGCATCAAGCGCTCGATACGGTCGAGCATGACGTTGACGATGGCGGCCAGCATGTCCAGCTCGTCGCGCCGGGCCGACAATGGCAGGCGCCGGGTCAGGTCGCCGGCGACGATCAGCTCGGCGCTGGCCTGCACCGCGCGGATACGCTTGAGCGGACGCCGGCGCAGCAGGTACCAGCCGGCGAATCCCGGGATGATCGTCAACGACAGCCCCCAGAGCAGGGCATGCAGGATGATCCGCGTGACCACGAACAGCGAACCGTTGTCGCGGACCAGTACCAGCCAGCGGCCATCATTGACCTTGATCGCCACCGCATCGCAGCTATCGCGTGGCAGGTGGGGGTCGTCGGCGTCCAGGCAGCGCTTGAGCTCATGGACCTTGCCATCCAGGCCAAGCTCTGCCGGGATCTGGCGGATGCGCCCACCAATCGGGTTGAGCTTGGCATCGAATAGGCCGTAGGCATCGAAGCTGCGCTCCTCGAAGGCCTGGCTGGCAATCAGCGCGTCGTCCAGTTGCTTGCCGCTCATGTGGGCGAACAGGTGCTGGCGTTGCAGCATGGAATGGCGGGTGAGCTTGTTCAGGTAGCTGGACACCTCGAAGTACAGCACGCCCATGAGGATGCTGCTCCAGGTAACGAAGAGAAAGCTGTACAGGGCCAACAGGCGGCTGGTCGACGAGCTCCAGCCTTTAGACGGGTTCAGCAATGGCATAGCCCGAACCCCGCACGGTGCGAATCAGCGGCGTTTGGCCGGGCGCGTCGATCTTCTTGCGCAGGCGACCAATGTGCACGTCGATCAGGTTGGTGCCCGGGTCGAAGTGATAACCCCAGACTTCCTCGAAGATCATCATCCGGGTGATCACCTGGCCGGCGTGGCGCATCAGAAATTCCAGCAGCTTGTATTCAGTGGGCAGCAGGTTGAGGGTGCGCGCGCCGCGGCGGGCTTCGTGACTGATCAGGTCGAGCTCAAGGTCCGCGACCTGCAGACGGGTCTGGGTCATCGGCACGCTGTTGCGGCGCAGCAATACCTCGACGCGGGCGGCCATCTCGTCGGAGGCGAACGGCTTGGTCAGGTAGTCGTCGCCGCCGGCGCGCAGGCCGCGCACTCGCTCATCGACATCGGAGAGGGCGCTGATCATCAGGATTGGGGTGGTGATCTTCAGGTTGCGCAGGGTGGTGACGATGGTCAGGCCATCGACCTGCGGCAACATGCGGTCCAGGGTGATCAGGTCAAAGCCGCCGGCGATGGCCTTGGCCAGGCCCTCGCGGCCGTTGTCCGCCCACTCCACCTCCAGCCCGTGGCTGGTGAGCTCGGCAACGATTTCCTGGGCGGTGACGGCGTCGTCTTCGATGGTCAGTACGCGGGGCATGCTAGTACCTGGGCAGCGGGTAGAGTCCTGATTGTGCCAAAGAATAGACAGCGCCCGGTTTAAGAAAAATTCATCTGGCCCGAAAAGCAGCGCGGGGCAAGCCAGTGCGTCGAATCGACGCCCCAGCTTGCCCCGCGATGGCGGGCGAAACGCGATCAGTCGACCTTGACGATCCAGCCCGCAGGCGCTTCGACGTCGCCGCTCTGGATGCCGGTCAGCTCATTGTAGAGCTTCTGGGTCACAGGACCGACTTCGCTTTCGCTGTAGAACACGTGCAGCTTGCCGCTGTACTGGATGCCGCCGATCGGAGTGATCACGGCAGCGGTCCCGCAGGCACCGGCCTCGGTGAACTTGCCCAGCTCGCCGATCAGCACGTCGCCCTCGATGACCTTCAGGCCCAGGCGCGATTCGGCCAGCTCCATCAACGACAGGCGGGTGATGCCTGGCAGCACGGACGCCGACTTGGGCGTGATGAACTCGTTGTTAGCGGTGATACCGAAGAAGTTGGCCGAGCCGACTTCCTCGATCTTGCTGTGGGTCAGCGGGTCGAGGTAGATGCAGTCGGCGAAGCCGGCTTTCTTGGCCTCGTAGCCTGGCTGCAGGCTGGCCGCGTAGTTGCCGCCGACCTTGGCCGCACCCGTGCCCTGTGGCGCGGCACGGTCGAACTCGGAGATCAGGAACTTGTGCGGGGTCATGCCGCCCTTGAAGTACGAGCCGACCGGAATGGCGAAGATCGAGAAGATGAACTCGGGCGCGGTGCGCACGCCGATGTTGTCGCCTACGCCGATGACGAACGGACGCAGGTAGAGGGCACCCTTGCCGTACGGCGGAATAAAGCGTTCATTGGCCTTGACCACCTGCTTGCATGCCTCGATGAACACATCGGTCGGCACCCGCGGCATCAGCAGACGATCACAGCTGCGCTGCATGCGCAGGGCGTTCTGGTCAGGACGGAACAGGTTGATCGAACCGTCCTTGCAGCGGTAGGCCTTCATGCCTTCGAAGCATTGCTGGCCGTAGTGCAGGGCGGTCGAGCCTTCGCTGATGTGCAGCTGGTTGTCTTCGGTCAGGGTCCCCGCGTCCCATTCGCCGTTGCAAAAGTAGGACAGGTAGCGCTTGTCGGTCTTGATGTAGTCGAAGCCCAGTTTGTCCCAGTTGATCTCGTTGCTCATGACACCCTCTTTTGTCTTGCAGATGCCTGATCGCTCAGGCCGCTATTATTTGCGCACCTCGCCACGATAATACATCCGTCGCGGATCTGAAACGGCCAGTAATGAATTGGACGGTGGTGGAGGCTCGGTGGACGGAGCGCGCGAATACATCAGCTGCTTCACGCCAGGTTTTCACGGTTGCTGTCGCACGTGCCATAGGCGCTGGGTGGTCGAGGGGCTTCAGTTCTCCAGCTGCTCACAAAACCGCAACCGATTCCCAAACGGATCGGCAATCTCCATCTGCAGCCCCCAGTCAACCCGCTCTGCGTGCGGTCGCGAATAACCGTACTGCTTATCCTGCAACTCACTCGCAAGCGCCTGCAGGTCTTCAACCCGGGCAAACACCGTCGAGCCTGGTGTGGCATCGCCATGGTGCTCGCTCAGGTGCAGGATCAAGCCGTCGCGATGGATTTGCGCATACAGCGGCAAGTCGGGAGAAAAACGGTGCTCCCAGTCCAGCGTGAAACCCAGAAAGTCCAGGTAGAACTCCTTGGCCTTGTCGACGCTGAAGATGCGTAGCACGGGGATGGCGGGGGCGAGGTGCATAACGGACTCCTGTCTGATTGTGCCAGCGATTGTGCCTCAGTCATGTCCGGCATGACCAGGCGGCTGTGCGGCGCGGTCATGGTGCATGCCTGCACCGTCATTGTCGGGGGATGCGCCTCGAAACGGGGCGCGTGGCAAGTTGGCCCGCAACCTGCAAAGCCCAACCTGTCGATTACTGATCGATAGGTCAAACATGCGCCCTTGGGCGGATGTGCGTTGTTCAACCGAGGCGGCATCGCGCCGTAGTTTATCGGGACTTTTAGGCATGTCGCTGCCGGAACTCATTACCGATCTGGATGCCCAGCAGGGCTGGAGCGCCGAGCTCAAGCTGCGCTTCGTGCGCCGTGAGCGGGAGACCCGGATTGGTGCACGCAAGCATTTCGGACCTCTTTTGGTGCAGCGGCCGTTCTACCCAGAAGGCGCGCCCTGCCACGTCTATGTCCTGCACCCACCGGGAGGCATCGTCGGGGGAGATCGGCTGACGCTGGATGTGCACCTGGAAGCAGGCAGCCATGCCTTGCTGACGATGCCGGGGGCCAGCAAGTTCTACCGCAGCGCCGGGTCGACTTCGCGACTCCAGCAGCATTTTCGCCTGGAAGAGGGCAGCACCCTGGAGTGGCTGCCCCAGGACAGCATTTTCTTCGCCGGTGCCCGTGCCGCACTGTACAGCCGTTTCACCCTGGCCCCCGGCGCGCGCTTGCTGGCCTGGGAGACCTTGTGCCTGGGCCGGCCGGTGATGAATGAAACCTTCGATCACGGCGCCCTGGACAGCCGCCTGGTGATCGACATGCCCGACGACCCTGGGCTGCATGAGCGCCTGCGCCTGGATGGCGGCCAGCTGGACAAGCTCGCCGGCCATCCGTTGCTGGCGACCTTCTGCGCCGCGCCAGCCGATGCGGCGATCTTGGACCTGGTCCGCGCCGAGCTGGAAGGTTTGGCCACCCCGGCCGGGGCCACCTTGCTCGGGCAACTGCTGGTGATCCGCCTGCTCGATCACGACAACCAACATCTTCAACGCACCCTGCAACGCCTGTGGCATGTGCTGCGCCCCGCCGTGATCGGCCTGGCGCCGTGCCCGCCGCGTATCTGGGCCACCTGAGAGAAGCACCATGGAACTCACCCCGAGAGAGAAAGACAAGCTGCTGCTGTTCACCGCGGCGCTGCTGGCCGAGCGTCGCCGCGACCGTGGCTTGAAGCTCAACTACCCCGAGGCGGTGGCGCTGATCAGCGCGGCGGTGCTCGAAGGCGCGCGCGACGGCCGCACCGTGGCCGAACTGATGAGCCTGGGCCGCGAGGTGCTGAGCCGCGATCAGGTGATGGCCGGGGTGGCCGAGCTGATCCACGACGTGCAGGTCGAAGCGACCTTCCCCGACGGCACCAAGCTGGTGACCGTGCATGACCCCATCGTCTGACAGCCCGCAGGAGCGCAGCATGATTCCCGGAGAAATTCAGGTCGCCGCCGGCGACATCGAACTCAACGCCGGCCGCCCGACCCTCAGCGTCAGCGTCGCCAACCATGGCGACCGGCCCGTGCAGGTCGGCTCGCACTACCACTTTTTCGAAGTCAACGACGCTCTGGTCTTCGACCGCGCGCCAGCCCGCGGTTACCGCCTGGACATCGCCGCCGGTACCGCGGTGCGCTTCGAGCCGGGCCAGGCGCGCACCGTGCAGCTGGTGGCCTACGCCGGCAAGCGCGAGGTCTATGGCTTCCAAGGCAAGGTCATGGGCGCGCTGGAGGAACAGGCATGAGCCGCATCTCCCGCCAGGCCTATGCCGACATGTTCGGCCCCACCGTCGGCGACCGCGTGCGCCTGGCCGATACCGCCCTCTGGGTCGAGGTGGAAAAGGACTTCACGGTCTACGGCGAAGAGGTCAAGTTCGGCGGCGGCAAGGTGATCCGCGACGGCATGGGCCAAGGCCAGATGCTGTCGGAGCAGGCCATGGACCTGGTGCTGACCAACGCGCTGATCATCGACCACTGGGGCATCGTCAAGGCCGACATCGGCGTCAAGGGCGGACGCATCGCCGCCATCGGCAAGGCGGGCAACCCCGATGTACAGCCGGCGGTGACCGTGCCGGTGGGGCCCGGCACCGAGGTCATCGCCGCCGAAGGCAAGATCGTCACCGCTGGCGGTATCGACTCGCACATCCACTTCATCTGCCCGCAGCAGGTGGAAGAGGCGCTCACCAGTGGCATCACCACGTTCATCGGCGGCGGCACCGGGCCTGCCACTGGCACCAATGCCACCACCTGCACGCCGGGCCCCTGGTACCTGGCGCGCATGCTCCAGGCCGCCGACAGCCTGCCGATCAACATCGGCCTGCTGGGCAAGGGCAACGCCTCGCGCCCCGAAGCGCTGCGCGAGCAGATCGACGCCGGTGCCGTGGGCATGAAGCTGCACGAGGACTGGGGCTCGACCCCGGCGGCCATCGACTGCTGCCTGGGCGTGGCCGAAGCGATGGACGTGCAGGTGGCCATCCACACCGACACCCTCAACGAGTCCGGCTGCATCGAAGACACGTTGGCAGCGATCGGTGATCGCACCATCCACACCTTCCACACCGAAGGGGCGGGCGGTGGCCATGCGCCGGACATCATCCGCGCCGCCGGCCAGGCCAACGTGCTGCCGTCCTCGACCAACCCGACCCTGCCGTATACGGTCAACACCGTCGACGAGCACCTGGACATGCTCATGGTCTGTCACCACCTGGACCCGAGCATTCCCGAAGACGTGGCCTTCGCCGAATCGCGCATCCGCCGCGAGACCATCGCCGCCGAAGATATCCTCCACGACATGGGGGCCTTCGCCATGACCTCGTCGGATTCCCAGGCCATGGGCCGGGTCGGCGAAGTGGTGCTGCGTACCTGGCAGGTCGCGCACCAGATGAAGCTGCGCCGCGGGCCACTGGCCCCGGACAGCGACTACAGCGACAACTTCCGGGTCAAGCGCTACATCGCCAAGTACACCCTCAACCCGGCCCTGACCCACGGCATCGCCCATGAAGTGGGTTCGCTCGAGGTGGGCAAGCTGGCCGACCTGGTGCTCTGGTCGCCAGCCTTTTTCGCGGTCAAGCCGGCGCTGGTGATCAAGGGCGGGATGATCGTCACAGCGCCCATGGGCGACATCAACGGTTCGATCCCGACGCCGCAACCGGTGCACTACCGGCCCATGTTCGGCGCCTTGGGCGCGGCCCGCCATGCCACGCGCATGACCTTCCTGTCGCAGGCCGCGATCAGCCGCGGGCTGGCCGAGGAACTGGGGCTGCGCAGCTTGATCGGCGTGGCCAAGGGCTGCCGCCAGGTACGCAAGGCCGACATGGTGCACAACAGCCTGCAGCCGGTGATCGAAGTCGATTCGCAAACCTACCAGGTGCGTGCCGACGGCGAGTTGCTGGTGTGCGAGCCGGCCAGCGAGTTGCCGCTGGCCCAGCGTTATTTCCTGTTCTGAAGGAGTCAACATGATTGTCCTCACTCGCCGAATCACCGAAGGCGCCGAGACCACCGGCAGCGTCACCCTGAGCGTCGACGCCCGGATCAAGAGCCGCCTGCGCGTGCGCCTCGACGATGGCCGCGAGGCCGGGTTGATGCTCGAGCGTGGCCACCTGCTGCGCGGTGGCGAACTGCTTGGCGACGCCCAGGGCGCGCATGTGATCCGTGTGCTGTCGGCAGCCGAGGCGGTGTCCACGGTGCGCTGCGCCGATCCGCTGCTGCTGGCCCGCGCCGCCTACCACTTGGGCAACCGTCACGTACCGCTGCAGATCGAACCGGGGCTGCTGCGCTACCAGCACGACCATGTGCTGGACGACATGGTGCGCGGCCTGGGCCTGGACGTGCAGGCCGAACAGGCCCCGTTCGAGCCCGAGGCTGGCGCCTACCAGAGTGCGCCGCACGGCCACGGTCCTGACCAGGCTCATCCTTTCGTGCGCCTGCCTGGCCATGCGCATTCTTGACCTCCCTCTGAACAACTACAGGAACACCCCCATGAAGAAGACCCTCGCCCTTGTCCTGTTGCTGGTCGCCCTGCCAGCCTTTGCTCATCCGGGACACGACAGCAACCCCCTGCAGGACGGCCTGCTGCACCCGCTGACCGGCCTTGACCACCTGCTGATGCTGCTCGGCACCGGTGTGCTGGCGGCCCTGACTGGCCGTACCCTGGCATTGCCCCTCATGACCTTGGCCGCGATGTTCAGCGGTGCCTTGTTCGGCCATCTGTTCGGTGGCGTGATCGGCATGGAACAGATGATCATCGGTTCCCTGCTGGTGGCCGCCGCCGCCTTGCTGCTGCCTGGCCGGCAACCGCTGCTGGCCTTGGCCATGCCGCTGTTCGCCCTGTTCCATGGCTGGGCCCATGGCGTGGAGGCAAGTCCAGGAGCGTTCTGGCTGTTCAGCGTGGGCTTCGTCGCGGTCAGTGGCCTGCTGCTGGCGGCAGGCTTCGGCGCCGGTTGCCTGCTGCGCCGTCACGCCGGCCTGCAGAAGGCCTTCGGTGGCGGCCTGCTGGCCGGCGCCGCGCTGGTCCTGGCCGGCTGATGAAGAGCGACCTGGCGCTGCTGCGCGTGCTGCAGCTGGCCAGCCCCGGCCTGCCAGTGGGTGGCTTCACCTACTCGCAGGGGCTGGAATGGGCGGTCGAAGCCGGCTGGGTGCGCGATGCCGCAAGCTTCTGCGCCTGGCAGCGCGAGCAGCTTCACGACACCCTGGGTTGCCTCGACTGGCCGGTGCTCGCGCGCCTGTACCAGGCGTGCCAGGCCGTGGATGCCGAGGCGTTCGCCCACTGGAGCCGCTTTCTCCTGGCCAACCGCGAGACTGCCGAGCTGCGTCTTGAGGAGCGTCAGCGCGGCAGCGCCCTGGCACGCCTGCTCGACGGTTGGCACCTGGCCCAGGACCCGGCCTGGCGCGATAGCCTGGCGCTCAGCCAGCTCGGCGGCATGGCCTGGCTGGGTGCGCACTGGTCCATCCCGCTGCGTGATCTTGCCCTGGGCCATGGCTTCGCCTGGCTGGAGGGCGCGGTGATGGCGGGGGTCAAGCTCGTCCCTTTTGGCCAGCAGGCCGCGCAGACGCTGTTGCGTGACCTGAGCGAAGCATTGCCCGGCGTGCTCGACCACGCCCTGGCGCTGGGCGATGACCAACTGGGCGGCAGCCTGCCGCTGCTGGCCATTGCCTCGGCGCGGCACGAAACCCAATACACCCGATTATTCCGCTCTTGAGGACTGCCCTGATGCAAAGCTACCAACAACCCCTGCGTGTCGGCGTCGGCGGCCCTGTCGGCTCCGGCAAGACCGCGTTGCTCGAAGCCCTGTGCAAGGCCATGCGCGATCACTACGAGATCGCCGTGGTGACCAACGATATCTACACCAAGGAAGACCAGCGCATCCTTACCGAAGCCGGCGCCCTGGCGCCCGAGCGCATCGTCGGCGTGGAAACCGGGGGGTGCCCGCACACCGCCATCCGCGAGGATGCCTCGATGAACCTTGCGGCCGTGGAAGACCTGGCGCGCAAGTTCGGCAACCTCGAAGTGATCTTCGTCGAGAGCGGTGGCGACAACCTCAGCGCCACCTTCAGCCCGGAACTGGCCGACCTCACTGTGTACGTGATCGACGTTGCCGAAGGCGAGAAGATTCCACGCAAGGGTGGTCCGGGCATCACCAAATCGGACTTCCTGGTGATCAACAAGATCGACCTGGCGCCTTATGTGGGTGCTTCGCTGGAGGTGATGGAAAAGGACACCCAGCGCATGCGCCCCGAGCGGCCCTGGAGCTTTACCAACCTCAAGACCGGGCAAGGGTTGCAGGCGGTGATCGACTTCATCGTCGAGCGCGGCATGCTGGGTGTGCGCGGCTGAGGCCAGGGGACTTGGCTGCCTGCCAGGCCCCTCGCTGACATTGCCAGTCACCGGACTTGCACCGCTGGGGCTGCACGACAGCCCCTGACGGCGAGATTTAGAGAATTGGTTTGCCACCCGTCACGCCATAACGGGTGCCGGAAATGTAGCTGCCTTCGTCCGACGCCAGCAAGACATAGATCGGGGCCACCTCGACCGGTTGGCCCGGGCGGCCCAGCGGCGTCTGGCTGCCGAAGTTGACGACGTCCTCCTCAGGCATGGTGGCGACGATCAAGGGTGTCCAGATCGGCCCTGGGGCCACGCTGTTGACCCTGATCCCCTTCGACCCAAGCATCTGGGCCAGACCGGCGCTGAAGTTGGCGATCGCGCCTTTGGTGGTGGCATAGGGCAGCAACGACGGCGTCGGAGAGTCGGAGTTGACCGAGCTGGTATTGATGATCGAACTGCCGGGTGCCATCGACGGCAGGGCCGCCTTGCACAGGCGGAAGATCGCGGTGATGTTGACGTCGAAGGTGCGCTGCCATTCCTCGTCGGAAATCTCTTCGAGGGTGTCGTGGCTCATCTGGTAGGCGGCGTTGTTCACCAGGATGTCGATGCGCCCGAAGCGCTCGACCGTCTTGGCAACCAATTCGTCGCAGTGGGCTTTTTCCGCAAGGTCGCCTGACAGCAGCAGGCACTGGCGCCCGGCCTGTTCGACCCAGCGCGCGGTCTCGCGGGCGTCCTCGTGCTCGTCAAGGTAGGCGACTACCACGTCTGCGCCTTCGCGGGCATAGGCGATCGCCACCGCGCGACCGATGCCACTGTCGGCCCCGGTGATCAGCGCGACCTTGTCGGCAAGCCGGTGGTGGCCGACGTAGCTCTGCTCGCCGCAATCGGGATAGGGCTCCATCTTGCTCTGTTCACCAGGCACGGGTTGGGCTTGCTTGGGGAAGGGTGGGGTGGGGTAGTCACGCATAGCGTTGCTCCTTTCGCAGGATTGAAATGCTGTTCCCTAGTTGAGAAGCTCACCGCGCCAGGCCGTTGGATCGGACTGGCGCCCGACGCGACGAACGGACGCCCTAGAGCCCTTTGCTCACGTCGCTCGGATGCCCCTGGATGTGGCCTTCCAGCTTCAGGCGTGTGCCATCGACCAGGGTCAGGATGAGATCGGCGATGGTCCCGGCGAGGCGATCCGGGAAGATCGGCTCACCGTCCGGGTCGACATCGTCATAGAAGAAGCGCTGGCCTTCCAGCCAGCCGATGGCGGTCTTGAGTTCCGGGCCGAGGTAGTACTTGCCGTCCAGGAAAAAGCCTGAAAACTGCCAGGTGCGTTCCTGGTTATCCACGGTGTAGCGTTCGCCGGGTTGCATGCCGGTGGCGGGATCGAGCATGGCGGGGTCTCCTCTGTGTTTAGGGTAGAAAGTGGCTGGCCGGCAGGGTTCCTTCGAAGACACCGGAAGCGTTTCCCGCTTTTTTTGTTCGCGCTCAATGGAATCGAATGGCCACGCCCAGGGTCCCAACCTGGAATATGTTCCTCAACCAATGGAGAAAACGACATGAAAGCAGTGGTATTGACCGCATTGCTGGCCACGGCGGGCATAGCCCAGGCACAAACCGTCGAGCTCACGCTGGCCGGACCGGATGGTGTCGGCAAACCGATCGGCAGCATCAGCATCGAGCAGAACAAGTACGGCACCGTGCTGACGCCCGACCTCAAGGACCTGCCACCCGGCGTGCACGGTTTCCACTTGCACCAGAACCCCTCCTGCGACGCGGCCCAGGATGGCGGCAAGACGGTGCCGGCGGGCGCTGCTGGCGGCCACTGGGACCCGGGTTCGACCAATGCGCACAAGGGCCCTTATGACGACAGCGGCCATAAAGGCGACCTGCCTGCGATCTATGTCGGCGCTGACGGCAAGGCCACCTATCCCGTGCTCGCCCCGCGGCTGAAAGCCGAGGAGTTCAAAGGGCATGCGCTGATGGTGCACGCCGGCGCGGACAACCACAGCGATCACCCCGAGAAACTTGGCGGCGGCGGGGATCGGATTGCCTGTGGCGTCGTGAAGTAGCGGCGCGGCGCGGGGCAAGTCACACCGCCGCGCGGCGGGTCGCGCGGCGTGCGCTCGGCGCAGCATCAGAGGCCGAGGCTTGCCCATGAAAAATATGCTCCAGCCTTAGGTAAATCCTTTGCCGGCCAGGCGCCCGGCATCCCGCCGCTAGGGTAATGTGACAGGCATCCCGACTTGACCTGCGCTGTGCTGAAGCGCCAACGAGGTGCCTGTGGCTTCCTATACCCTGCGACAACTCAAGTATTTCGTGACCACCGTGGAGGCGGGTAGCGTGGCCGAGGCATCGCGCCAGCTGTACATCGCCCAGCCGTCGATCTCCACGGCAATCAAGAGCCTGGAGGAAAGCTTTGGTGTACAGCTGTTCATTCGCCACCATGCCCAGGGCGTGTCGTTGACACCGAGCGGCAAGCGGTTCTACGCCAAGACCAAGGCGTTGTTGCAGATGACCCACGAATTCGAGCAAAACGCCCTGGCCGACAACGACACGGTGGCCGGACAAATCGACATCGGCTGTTTCGAGACCGTAGCGCCGCTGTACCTGCCCCGGCTCATCGCCGGTTTTCGCGAGCGTTACCCGGGGGTGGACATCCGTCTGCGCGACGGGGAACAGCAGGACCTGATCCAGGGACTGACCGCCGGCACCTTCGACCTCGCGTTCCTCTATGACCACGACCTGGATGGCACCATCGAGGCCGAGCCGCTGATGCCGCCGCACAAGCCTTACGTGCTGCTGCCCGAGAAACACCGCTTTGCCAGTCAGGCCCAGGTGTCGCTGCGCGACCTCTGCCCGGAGCCGATGATCCTGCTAGACGTGGCGCCCAGCCGCACCTACTTCGTCAGCCTGTTCAACGAGCTGGGACTGACGCCGAACATCGTCTTCAGTTCGCCGTCGATCGAGATGGTCCGCGGCATGGTCGGGCAGGGCTTCGGTTTTTCGCTGCTGGTCACCCGCCCGCATTCGGAATGCACCTATGACGGCCAGAAGGTGGTGACCATCGACATTGCCGAACCGGTCGCCACCTCTGGCTTGGCCGCGGCGCGGCTAAAGCGGGTACAACTGACCAAGCCGGCGCAGCTGTTCGTGGATTTCTGCCGAGAAGAATTGGCGAGGATGTAGGGCCAGTGATAGCGGGGCAAGCGACCCGCGACCTGACCCTCTCCAACGCGCGTACCGACTGAGGCGAGGCGGGCCTAGACGCCCTCACCCTCACCCTAGCCCTCTCCCGGAGGGAGAGGGGACCGACCCTGTCGTCTGGTCGTGCATGGACTGTCTGATCGACCCTCACCCCAACCCTCTCCCTCTGGGAGAGGGTTGGGGTGAGGGTCGCGGGCACTCCCGGTATCAGGATCAGTCCTCAAGCCTAGGGCGAGGGGTCTGGTCATGCCATGTATATGCGCTCACGGCCCTGTTTCATCACACCTCGTCCGGCACCACCGCGATGATATCGATCTCCATCAGCCACTCCGGTTGGGCCAGGCCGGCCACCACCAGGCCGGTGGAAATCGGAAAGACGCCCTTGAGCCACTTGCCGACCTCCTGGTACACCGGCTCGCGGAAACGTGGGTCAGTGATGTAGGTGGTGGTCTTGACGATGTGCGACATGTCCGAGCCGGCTTCCTCGAGCAACTGCTTGACGTTCTTCATCGCTTGCTCGGCTTGCGCACGCGGGTCGCCCAGGCCGACCAGGCGGCCTTCGAAATCGGTGCCGACCTGGCCGCGCACGTAGACGGTATTGCCGGCCCTCACGGCCTGGCACAGGTCGTTGTCCAAGGTCTGGTTGGGGTAGGTGGCTTTGGTGTTGAACATGCGGATGCGGGTATGGGTTGGCATCAGTTGACTCCCAGGGCGCTGATTTTCTTGATGGACGGTTCGGTGCTGCGCGCTTCGGCCTGGCGCTGCGCGCCGTCGCGGTAGGCCAGGTAGGTGCGTTGCGTGGCGATGTGCCCGGCGACGTGCTTGGCGTCGTGCCAAACGCCCCAGATGAACGAGGAGCCGCGGCGCGACAGCCACGGCAGGCCGACGAAGTACACGCCCGGCTCGCTGGACACCCCGCGTTGATGCCGGGGCTTGCCGTTGGCGTCGAAGGCATCGACCTGCAGCCAGCTGAAGTCAACCGCGTAGCCGGTGGCCCAGATGATCGAGCTGACCCCCGCCTGGGCCAGGTCCAGTTCGAGCAGCGGGTTGCTTACGCAGGCAGGGTCCGGATGACGGCGACGGGCCTCGGGCTCTTCCGGCAGGTCCAGCCCGTTGCGTTCGATATAGGCATCGGCAGCGTCCAGCAGGGCCAGGTAATTCTCGTCGCCGCGGTTGAGGTTGGCCGCCAGGTCATCCTGGAAGCTCACCACCCCGCCGTTGAAGGCCTTGGTCAAACCGACCAGGGTCATGCCCTGGTGGGCAAGGCTGCGGAAGTCCACGGTATGGCCACCACGGGCGCCGCTGACGGCAATGGTCACATGCTCGCGACCCGGCTTGGCGATCTCGGCATCCCATTCGCCGAGCACCCCCAGCCACCAGCAGAAGTCACGGTTGCGGTAGGCCCGCGGCGGACGGTCGTGGGCACCCACCGACAGGTAGACCTTGCGCCCGGCACGCATCAGCTCCTCGGCGATCTGTACGCCCGACGAGCCGGCACCGACCACCAGCACCGCGCCTTCGGGCAGTTGCTGCGGGTTGTAGTAGGCGGCCGAATGGATCTGGTGCAGCGCGTCGCTCCTGGGGGCGATCGCCGGGATGACCGGACGCTGGAACGGGCCAGTGGCCGCGACCACGCGGTTGGCCTGGATCACGCCCTGGGAGGTCTCGATGGTGAAGCCAGGCCGGTCGGCGTTGCGCGTCACCTTCTTCACTTCCACGCCAGTGCGGATCGGCAGGTTGAATTTATGCGCGTAGGTTTCAAAGTAGTCTGCCACCTGGTCCTTGCCTGCGAAGGCGTCGGGGTCAAGGTCGAATTCCAGGCCAGGAAAGCGGTCGTGCCAGGCTGGGCCGTTAGCCACCAGCGAATCCCAACGACCGGTGCGCCAGGCTTCGGCGATGCGGTTGCGCTCCAGCACCAGGTGAGGCACGCCGAGTTTGCTCAGGTGCTCGCTCATGGCGACGCCAGCTTGGCCTGCGCCGACTACCAGCGTATCAATTTCGGTCTTGTCGATTGTCATGTCTGAGCCCTTGTCGAAGGCGGTTCTAATCAGGTCGGTATCGCGTACCGCCTTTGCCTGGAGCCAGACTAGGGAAGGGCATCAAAGGGTTAAATTAGTATTTAGCTAGCACTTGCCCATAAATATCTGAAGGCCCCGTGTCCATTGGCTTGTACGTACTTTGTTAAGCGCTTTTGCGGGCGTTTTTTCTGCGCTGTGGCGCGCATTAGTTTTTTCCTGCCCAGCGCCCATAAAAAAGGTGGTTTCGCTGCTGTCGGGTGCTCCCCAGAATGCACTCGAGGAAGTTGACTAACGCGGCCGTTGCAGTGCCCGCGACCTGTATCCAACGAAAAAAGATCAAGGAGCAGAAAATGACGTTCTCCATCATCGGTCGCTGTCAGGAGACCGGCCAGCTCGGCATCGCCATCAGTTCGTCAAGCATCGCTGTCGGCGCCCGTTGCCCCTGGGTGCGCGCCGGGGTCGGTGCCGTGGCTACCCAGAACATCACCTTGCCGGCCCTCGGCCCACAGCTGCTCGATGCCCTGGAGCAGGGGCAACTGCCGGCGGCGGCTCTGGCCCGGGTACTCAGTGCCAATGGCTGGAGCGAATACCGTCAGGTCACAGTGATCGACAGTACCGGCCGCGTCGCGTTGTTTACCGGACAGCAAGCCCTAGGGGTGCACAATGCCGTGGCCGGCGAGCAGTGTGTGGCAGCCGGCAACCTGCTCTCTAGCCCGCCTGTCATCGAGGCCATGGTCGCGGCCTTCGAGCAGGCCGATGGCCAGTTGGCCGAGCGTCTGCTGGCGGCCATGCACGCGGCGATGAAGGCCGGTGGCGAGGCCGGGCCGGTACACTCGGCAGCGCTGAAGGTTGCCGGGGAATTGACCTGGCCGCTGGTCGACCTGCGCGTTGACTGGGCCGAGGAAGACCCGATCGGCCAGCTCGACAGGCTCTGGCAGGACTACCGTCCGCAGATGCAGGACTATGTGAGCCGCGCCCTCGATCCCACCACTGCCCCGAGCTATGGAGTGCCGGGCGATGAGTGAGCCGTCCAGCCGCGACCTGCTCGAGCGACTGATCGGGTTTGCCACGGTCAGCCGCGACTCCAACCTCGAGCTGATCACCTTCATTCGTGATTACCTGGCCGGGTTCGGTGTCGACAGCGAGCTGTTCCACAACGCCGAGGGTACCAAGGCCAACCTGTTCGCCACCATCGGTCCGCGCGACCGTGGTGGCGTGGTCCTGTCCGGGCACACTGACGTGGTCCCGGTGGACGGCCAGGCCTGGACGGTCGACCCGTTTCGTCTCACCGAACAGGACGGCCGCCTGTACGGCCGTGGCGCCGCCGACATGAAAGGCTTCATCGCCTCGGTGCTGGCGGCGGTGCCGGCGTTTCTCGCCAGGCCGTTGAACCTGCCGGTGCACCTGGCCTTTTCCTATGACGAGGAAGTGGGCTGCCTGGGTGTGCGCTCGATGCTCGCCGAGCTGCACAAGCGTGCGCACAAGCCGCGCTTGTGCCTGATCGGCGAACCCACCGAGCTCAAGCCGGTACTCGGGCACAAAGGCAAGCTGGCCATGCGTTGCCAGGTCCAGGGTGCCGCCTGCCATTCGGCCTATGCGCCTTATGGGGTCAACGCCATCGAGTACGCGGCGCGGTTGATCGGCAAGCTGGGCGAAATCGGCGCGGCGCTGGCCCAGCCTCAGCAACATGACGCACGTTTCGATCCGCCGTTCTCCACGGTGCAGACCGGTGTGATCAAAGGGGGCCGGGCATTGAACATCGTCCCGGCCGAGTGCGAGTTCGATTTCGAGGTCAGGGCCTTGCCCGCCTTCGAAGCCCAGGTGGTGGCCGACGAGCTCGAGACCTTTGCCCAGGCCGAACTGGTGCCGCAGATGCGCGCGGTGCACGCCGAAGCCGGCATCCGCTTGCAGCCGTTGAGCGCCTATCCCGGCTTGGCCACCGCGGCCGACAGCGAGGCGGCGCGGGTCTTGGCATTGCTCAGTGGCTCTTCGGTGTTTGGTACGGTTGCCTTCGGCACCGAGGGCGGGCTGTTCGAGCAGGCCGGGATTCCCACGGTGGTCTGCGGGCCGGGGAGCATGGAACAGGGGCACAAGCCGGATGAGTTCGTCAGCCTGGAGCAGCTGCAGGGCTGTGATGCGATGTTGCTGCGGTTGGTGGAGTATTTGCGCGAGGCGGGGTGAAAGGCGGCACCGCTGTATACCAATCCAGATCCGTGACCGGATCTGGATTTTTTTATGCGGTTAAAGGTTGTCTTGAGGTCGGGTGATGGCTACTGGGTGCTTGCCTTGGGCTTTTCAGCGCCCTTGAGATCGATCACCGCCCGCGTGGCGCTCGATCTGCGCAGAGAAGACTTACAACAGGCCCAGCTCCTCGGCAGTCCGGTCCAACGCCCTGCGCGTCTTGCTCACCAGCTCATCGATCTCACCACGGTTGGCGACCAAGGCGGGGGCCATGATCAGGCGGCCCAGGGTCGAGCGGATGATGACGCCTTCTTCGAAGCCCAGGGTGCGGCAGCGCCAGGCGATGTCATTCTCGTTGGCGAAGCGCTTGCGCGTGGCCTTGTCCTCGGCCAGCTGCAAGGCGGCGACGAAGCCGGCGCCCTGAATATCGCCGACCAAGGGATGGTCGCCGAACACTTCGCGCAGGCAGTGCTGCAGATAAGGGCCGGTGTCGTTCTTCACCTGGCTGACAATGCCCTCGTCACGCAGTGCCTTGAGGTTGGCGATGGCCACCGCGGCCGCTACCGGGTGGCCGGAGTAGGTCAGGCCGTGGGCGAAGACGCCGCCTTGCTCGACCAGTACCTGGGCCATGCGCTTGCTAAGGATCAGGCCACCCATCGGAATGTAGCCGGAGGTCAGGCCCTTGGCGATGGACAGGGTGTCTGGCTCGAAGCCGAAATACTCATGGGCGAACCATTCACCCGTGCGACCGAAGCCGCCGATGACTTCGTCGGCGCACAGCAGCACATCGTACTGGCGGCAGATGCGCTGGATTTCCGGCCAGTAGCTGGCCGGCGGGAAGATCATGCCGCCAGCGCCCTGGAAGGGTTCGGCGATGAATCCGGCGACGTTCTCGGCACCCAGTTCGAGAATCTTCTCCTCCAGCTGGCGCGCGGCCTGCAGGCCGAACTGCTCGGGGGTAAGGTCGCCGCCGTTGGCGTACCAGTAAGGCTCGTCGATGTGCGCAATGTCGGGAATCATCCCGCCCATTTCGTGCATGAACTTCATTCCGCCCAACGCCGTGGCCGCCAGTGTCGAGCCGTGGTACCCGTTCCAGCGGCCAATCATCACCTTCTTCTGCGGCTTGCCGAGGATCTGCCAGTAGCGCCGCACGGTGCGGATCAGGACCTCGTTGGCCTCGGAGCCGGAGTTGGTGTAGATGGCATGGCTGTAGTGACCGGGCAGCAGGCTGAACAGCAGCTCGGACAGTTCGATCACCGCCGGGTGGGTGGTGTGGAAGAACATGTTGTAGTAGGGCAGCTGCTCGAGCTGGCGGGTCGCGGCGGCGGTGAGGTCCTGACGGCCGTAGCCCAGATTGGTGCACCATAGGCCGGACATGCCGTCCAGGTAGCGCTTGCCGTCGCTGTCCCACAGGTGCAGGCGCTCGCCACCAACGATCACCCGCGGGCCTTCGGCGTTGAGCGCCTTCTGGTCGAGGAAGGCGTGAATGTGGTGCGCGGCATCCGCTGCCTGGTAGTCACGGGTCTGGCGTTGCGGCTTGAAGGGGACGTTCATCTCGCTTTCTCCTTGATTCCCTTGCGGGGGTACAGATTCTCGTTGTGGGGGACGGCGGGTCATTCGACCTGCTCCAGGGGTTCGGGGCGAAACAGCGGCTTGCGCATCACACACGTGATCCACAGCACAGCGATCAGTGACACCAGCGCCAGCACCACACCGGCGGTGCCGTAGATCCTCAGGCTCATCTCGGGGCTGGGCGAGGCATACCAGATCGCATAGAGCATGCCGCCGATGCCAAACAGCTGCGGCAGCGGGTAGAAGGGCGTGCGGAACGGCCGGGTCAGGTGCGGATAACGGCGACGCAGTGCAATCACGTCGAGGTGGACGATGATGTACGCCAGCAGCCAGGCCAGCGCGGCCGCGAGCAGCAACAAGTTGATCGAGGCAGCGTCCTGGCCCATCACCAGCATCGGCAGGCCGGTGATCGCCGCGACGAACAGCACCGCCACCCAAGGCGTGCGAGCCTGCGGGCTAAGGCGCTTGAATGCTGGGAAGGCCTGGCCGTTCTGCGCCATGCCGTAGAGCATGCGCGGGATGGCGGCCAGGGAAGTGTTGAGGGTGCTGCAGGTGGCGGTAAGGGCGGCGATGACCAGGAATACCTCGCCGGTCTTGCCGAACACCGTGGTGGCGAACAGGTAATGCGGCAGGCCATCGCTGGCCAGGGCCTCGCGCGGCACCAGGAACAACGCGCCCAGGCCGTACAGGCCGATGGTGGCGAAGATTACCGTGAGGCCGATGATCATCGAGCGGGGGATGTTGCGTTCGGGCTGGCGGGTTTCCTCGACCAGCGAACAGACGAACTCAGCGCCGACGAAGCCCCATACCGCCAATGCTGTCAATGCCAGGACCCCAGCACCCATGGGATTCCAGTCACCTTGCAGCAGAGTGATGGCGGTGCCGTCGGCCGTGCCCTTGGCCACCGCGGCCAGGCCCAGCACCAGCAAGACGATGACCATCACCACGGCCATCGCGCTTTGCAGCTTGGCGAAGATGTCGATGCCCATCAGATTGAGCACGGTGAACAGACCCAGCACCCCGAAGGCGACGGTAAAGGGCGGGAACACGCCCGGGTAGACCTTGGCGACGATCAGGTCGAGCAACAGCAGCTCGGCCGACAGGGCGAACATGGCCACTACCACGTAACCTGAAAAGGTCGCCAGGATGGCCGGGAAATGCCCCAAGGCGACCTCGGTGTAGCTCGACAGGCTACCCGCCCGCGGTACCAGCAGCGCCAGTTCCGAGAAGGAGCAGGCGTAGCTCAGCGCCAGCAGGTAGGCCAGTCCGAGGGGCACGATGAACCCCAGCCCCGCGGCCCCGGCCCCCTGCAGCATCATCACCATCACGCCCTGGGACACCACCAGCCCGACCGCCACAGCGAGCAATGATCCCAGGCCCAGTACCCGGCGGAAGCCGGCTTCCCTGACCTGCCCAGCGGCAGGCACAGATACGCTTGCACTCATGACACTCTCCTAATCTGTTCTTGTTGTTGGAAAGCGAATCGGGCATCCACCGCGGGCGGCGGATGCCTTGCAGCGTGCTCAGCGCAGCTGGAACCAGGTGGTCTTCAGCTGGCTGTACTTGTCGAACGAATGAAGCGACAGGTCACGACCGAAACCGGACTGCTTGCCGCCACCAAACGGCACCGTGACGTCCAAGGCATCCACCGTGTTCACCGACACGCTGCCTGCCTTCAGGGCGCGGGCGACGCGGTGGGCGCGGTTGAGGTCGTCGCTCCAGACAGACGCGGCCAGGCCGTAGACGCTGTCATTGGCCAGCGCCACGGCCTGGGCTTCGCTGTCGAAGCTGCTGATGGCCAGCACCGGGCCGAACACTTCCTCCCGGGCCAGTTGCATGTCCGCACCCACGGCGCTGAACAGGGTCGGCTCGATGAAGTTGTTCGAGCCGTTGAAGCTCAGCTGCCGCCCGCCGCCGAGCAGGCGCGCGCCTTGCCCTTGTGCCTGTTCGATGAAGCCCATGATCCTCGCGGTCTGCCCGGCATCGACGATGGCCCCGGCGCGACTGGCCGGGTCCAGTGGATCGCCCGGCAGCCACTGCCGGGCTTTGGCCAGTAGCCGCTCGATGAATTCGTCATGGATCGAGCGTTGCACATAGAGCCGCGAGTTGGCCGAGCAAACCTCGCCCTGGTTGAAGAAGATGCCGAAGGCGGCTTTCTCGGCGGCCAGGTCCAGGTCCTGGCAGTCCTCGAACACCAGGTTCGGGCTCTTGCCCCCGCATTCGAGCCAGACCTGCTTGAGGTTGGAGTGCGCCGAGTACTGCATGAAATACTTGCCGACCTGGGTCGAGCCGGTGAACACCAGGCAATCCACGTCCGGGTGCAGACCCAAGGCACGTCCGGCCTGTTCGCCAAGCCCTGGCACCACGTTGAGCACGCCTTCCGGCACGCCGGCTTCCAGCGCCAGCTGGCCCAGGCGCAGGGCCGAGAGGGGTGATTGCTCGGCAGGCTTGAGCACCACGCTGTTGCCGGCGGCCAACGCCGGCGCGAGCTTCCAGGCAGCCATGTCCAACGGGAAGTTCCATGGCACCACGGCGCCGATCACCCCCAGCGGCTCGCGGGTGATGGTGGCCAGGGCATTGGGCGCGGTGGGGGCGACCTGGTCGTAGAGCTTGTCCAGGGCCTCGCCGTACCAGGCGAAGACGTGGGCGGCGCCGGGCACGTCGATGTTGTAGGCATCCATCACCGGCTTGCCCATGTCCAGCGAGTCGAGCAGGGCCAGTTCCTCGCGGTGGGCCAGCATCAGCTCGGCCAGGCGCAGCAGTATGCGTTTGCGTTCGGCCGGGGCCATGCGCGCCCAGGGGCCATGGTCGAAGGCTTGTCGGGCGCTGCGGACCGCCAGGTCGACGTCCGCGTCGCCGCAGGCGGCGACCTGCGCCAGGCGCTGGTTGGTGGCTGGATTGATGGAATCGAAAGCCTCACCGGACAATGCCGCCACCTGGCGGCCGCCGATCAGTGCCTTATCGATGAAAGACAACCGTGCAGCTTGCTGCTGCCAGTAACCGAGATCGAACACGCTGCAATTCCCCTTGACCGTCTGAGCAGTCCGTTTGTTGTTGTGGGCGGGCAGATACTGCGGCAGGGTGGCGAGAAGGAAAATTATTAAAAATGTGGTTGAGTCATATGAAAATGCTGGGTTGCGCGCCTGTGCAGGGCTATGCACAGCCAATCGTCGGCAAGTCAGGGCGCCGAAGCGCCTGCGACTTGCCCGCGATCAGGACGCGTCGGTCTCCAGGAGATTTCAGTGCCCGGCTGCCAGCCTCGCGCCCACCTGACGACGTCGGTAGGCGCTGTCACGGGTCGCCAGCCAGTAGTACAGCGGTGAAGTCACCAGCAGCCCGACCAGCCACGACAGGTCCGCGCCGTTGATGTGCTCGGCCACGGGGCCTACGTACAGCGGGGTATTCATGAACGGAATCTGCACCAGGATACCGATGGCGTAGGCCAGCAGCGCCTGGGGGTTGTAGCGCCCGTAGATACCGCCATCGACCTTGAAGATCGACTGGATGTCATAGTCGCCCTTATGAATGGCGTAGAAGTCGATCAGGTTGATCGCCGTCCAGGGCACCAGCACCACCAGCAGTACCAGGACCATGTCGACGAAGTGGCCGATGAAATCCGCAGAGGCGGATACTGCTACCACCGAGCAACCCAGCAGCACGGCCAGCGACAACACGGCGCGGCTGCGGGCGGTAGGGATCCAGCGGTACGCGAAGGTCTGCACCAGGGTGATGATCGACAGTACCGCACCATACAGATTGAGGGCGTTGTGGCTGATCACGCTAAGCAGGAACAGCACCAGCATGAGCGGGCCGATGGCCCCTGTGGCGAGCTTGACCGCATCCATGGTGTCCATGCCTGCGGGAATGGCCAGCACGGCGACCGCGCCGAATATGAAGGATAGGCTCGAGCCCAGCGCGGAACCCAGGTAGGTGGTCCAGAAGGTCGCCGCCACCGGAACGTTGGCCGGCAGGTAGCGCGAGTAGTCCGACACGTAGGGAGCAAAAGCGATCTGCCACAGCGCCGCCAGTGACACGGTGGCCAGCCAGCCGGAAATGTTGAAGCTGCCGCGGGTGAGGAAATCATCGGTCTGGATATGCGTGAGGATGTAGCCGAAGCCCAGTACGATGCCGATGCCCAATACCCACGTGCCGATGCGGTTGAGCACGTGGATGAAACGGTAGCCGATGATGCCGATGATGCCCGACCCCAGCGCGCCGACGACGATACCCACCGGTACCGGCACGCTGTCGATCACGCCATGCAGGGACTTGCCAGCCAGGACGATATTGGAGGCGAAGAAGCCGATGTACATCACTCCGGCAATGACCACCACCAGCAGCGCGCCGAGCGAGCCGAACTGGGCGCGACTCTGGATCATCTGTGGAATGCCCATCTGCGGACCCTGGGCCGAGTGCAGCGCCATCAGCACCCCGCCGACCAGGTGGCCGACCAGGATGGCGACGATGCCCCACACCAGGTTCAACTGAAACAACTGCACGCCCAGGGCGCCGGTGACGATGGGCAGCGGGGCGATGTTGCCGCCAAACCACAGGGTGAACAGATCCCTTACCTTTCCGTGGCGATCTTCTGGAGGCACGTATCCGATCGTGTGCTTTTCAATGAGTGGTGCCGATGTTGCTGCGCTGGTCATGACGGACTCCAAGGCAAGGATGAGTACGAGGGCGTACTTCGGTGAGCGTCGACCGGGGACGACGCCTTCTTGTAGGAGCGATCTTGAGCAGTGGGCGGGGAAGAATAAATTAGTAAATATGTACCCATAAACCTTAAAAAACTTAAGTCCGGAAAACGGTCGAAGGGTACCTACAGCAACGTACATGCCAGCTGTGTGAAGGGCTTGTGGCATGCCGCTTGAGGCGCAGTGCCCTGGCCCTGGGTGGTTTTGGCAATACCGCAACGGTGCGCATTTTTTTCTACTGCCCCGCGATGGAGCGCTCCGCCGATCATGCCGTGCGAAGCGAGATGGGTGCCCGTAGGTGTGTGGGCCCATGCAATCTTTGCAAACCCCGCGCAGCGGTCGCAAATGCGGCGCACGCGTTCATCCTGCCACACCACGAATGCAGGTTCTGGGGTCGCTGCGCGGCCCATCGAAACTGTAGGAGCGGGCTTGCCCCGCGATCGGCCGCGCAGCGGTCGCAATCCGACGCACGCGTCTTCCTGGCACACCGCGAATACAGGTTCTGGGGCCGCTGCGCGGCCCATCGAAACTGTAGGAGATCGCCCAGCCCGCTGGGCTGCGCTGTCGCGCAGAGAACAAGGCTTGCAAGCGCGGCTCACCACCCTGTAGGAGCTGGCTTGTCCTGCGATCGGCTGCGAAGCGGCCGTAAAGC
>Ga0160433_100188_pt1 | contig 50861 bp, 41 predicted proteins | sample HID1972K_E0MG_FD_108235 | JGI IMG/M metagenome (GOLD analysis project Ga0160433, IMG submission 108235) | Enriched pill bug-associated microbial communities from UW Madison campus, WI, USA - HID1972K_E0 MG | ecosystem: Host-associated > Arthropoda: Insects > Digestive system > Unclassified ...
ATGGGGCTCAACACGCTATTGCTTGATGCAAAAGAAGTGCTTCCCAAAACAAGTACAGCTAATACCTGGCCTGCCGTAATTCTCATTACTTTGTTCCAGTTAATAGGTTTTTGTAAATTAAGATTCATAGATTTTTTTTTTCGGTTTGAAATTAAAATAATTAGATCCTCACCCTGAATTCTCAGGGTTTTCATGGGAATTAAAAATCAGCCTTGTTATTACAGGACCGACATGGTTTTAAATCAGTTTGTTTTTCTGTCATAGAGTTTATTTAGTTTAGTGGTTAATTGATGATTATAATTGGTTAATAATTAAAAAAGCATTATAACAATCTTAACGTAACTACTTAACAGTAATTACGTTAATTGTTTATATCGATAAGGATTAAGATATTAAGCACCTAATGCTTTTCTTGCGTATTCAACACACTTCGCAACTTCTTTTACAGCATCTGAACCGGCAGGAATTTCATATTCCAGCTCAATCGTAGCAGGGAAATGATATTGATTTTTCGAAATCAGGTTAAGAACTTCAATGATAGGAGTATCACCTTGTCCCCAAACAACATTCTGACCGCCATTTGCTTTATTCTTTCTATCCTTCGTGTGCATACTGCAAATATGAGACGCACGTGCATTGATAAACTCAATCGGATCAAATCCTGCAGCAACATAATGCCCCATATCAAAATTGGCAGCATTATTAGCAGATTGAATAAAGGATGCATCCCACATATCAAAAGTTTGCTGTAAATGCCCATGATAACCAACACGCATATTATTTCTATAAGCAATATCTCCCAAACGTTTCGTTTGAACAGAGCTCGTAGGGAATTCTACAGTAACCTGATTAGCACCCAATGCTTTACCAGCACGCATAGCGTAATCTATTTCTGCATCCGTATTATTTACACCTAATGCACTTGGTTTAAAACCATAGATAGTAACACCGGCATCATTGTACATTTTGCGTAATTGCTCGAAACGTGTCATAGGTACACTTGCACGCCACTCGGCTAATTTTTTAGCATATTCAGCCTGCGCAGCTACTTGCTCAGGAGTTGCTTGCGGACGAGGTTGACCTGGAGCAGGTGCAGCCATTTGCGGACGAGGAGGAGCAGCAGGAACTCCTGCAAAAGCTTCCGGAGCTTCACCCATTAACTCAATTGCGCTTACATTCGCATCCAGACAATACTGAAGAATTTGTTCAGCACTGCTAGGCATACTTCTAAAAGAGTAGGTAATACATCCTATTTGAACGCCATTAAATAAAGAATTTGGTTTGCCTAAATTCTTGATATAAGCAGGTGCTCCAAAGGTTGATTTGGAGGCTACAGCCATACCAGCTACTGCAAGAGTACCGGTGCCAAGAAACTTACGCCTAGATAGGTAGTTGTTTTTCATAATTATAAATTGGTTGTTTATTGATTGATTGTTTATTGATCTAATAATTGTCTAATATCTATAAAACAATTGTAAAAAAAAAATTACTATCATAAAAATATTGCGTTTGTAAAAAAAATAATTTCTACACTTTATATTTAAAACTTAGATCGAAAATTAGTAGTAGTATGCCTGAGGCGACTCAGCAAAGCACAATAAATTCATATAAAGAAAAAGTCCCGAAAGTTAAACTTTCGGGACTTTTTCTTTATATGAATTTAGCAATTACTCTTCTCTGAATTCAACACCATTTAGTGTCAATAGAGGTTGTGTAGCTCCTGCTTCTGCATTTTTAAATACGAAGTAAATATCTTGTGGGCCTGTTAAAGCCTTATCCAATTTGATAGTAACTTCAGGAGGTGTATTAGCTGCTCTAGCTGCTGCTTGTGCTGCCGCAATTGCTTTTTCAGCTGCTGCTTTATTACCACCTGCATCTTGCAATGCTTGTTCCATGGTAGGCATCTGACCTCTTGGAGGAGCGATAAATAAAGCAATAGTTGCTTGTCCGATCAGGTCACCGGTCGCAGAACCAAGATGTGCTTCAATAGTAGCACCAGCATTATTTTCTCTTTGAGTTGCTGTACCATTGATACGTAAAGATTTGACACCGGTCAGATCCAATCCCTTGAAACCAACGCTGGTACCATTCAATGGTTTAATAACCTTACCGCCTCGTCCGTTATCCGACATTTCACCCCCCTGAATATCATCGGCATCACCTGAAGGAACCAATGGGCTGCGTAACCTTACGATGCTTTCAACCGTCTGAGCAGGCGCTGTTCCAGCTCCTTTATCAGTATATCCGGCTTGAAGAATATAAGATCCACGACCATTATCGCCATCAGGAACTACTGCATTAAAGTTACCTTTTACAGGTAAACTCTTAGAAGTTTCATCCGTAACATGCATGATGTAGTTTAAGATTGTACTAGCATCATTCGCTGATACACCTGGATTTGCCGGCATTACAGCTTCACCCCATACACCGGTACCACCATTACGTATTTTATTATTCAATCTTTCCCACTCTGAAGGTGTGTTTTTATATTTCTCAGAAATCTTAACCAAAGCAGGTCCGATTGAAACCTGGTCTAAATTATGACAACTGGTACAGTTGTTTTTAGCCATTAATGCTTGTGCAACATTCAAACCAGCCGACATATTAACACTTCGTTGATTTTGAATTACTTCAGCCCAGTCAAAACCTTCCGATACGTATTGAATCGAAACAGAAACATGATCCGGAGTAATTTTACCATCAGCTAAGCTTCCATCTTCAGCATCACTTAAATTCACCTGATAGTTAAATGGTTTACCAGGGAAGAAGAATGTTTTATTACCCAATACATCAAAAGATATCTCAGGTGCAGTATTACCAGAAATGATTTTTACAGATTTAGAACTGCTTTCTCCGGATGGATCAGTAACAGTCAATGTAGCTGTAAATACGCCTTCTTTATCAAAAGTAACCGAAGGATTTGCCTCAGTAAACGTTTGTACAGAAGCACCAGCTTCATCCGTAACTTTCCACTCATATTTCAACTCATCACCATCCAGATCGCGTGATCCTTCTGCAGAAAGTTTAGTAGTAAATGGAACCGGCCCACCATTTTTCTCAACAGAAGCTTCTGCGATAGGTGTACGGTTTCCTGCATTATACTCTATTTTCACTAATTGAGAGTTCGGGCTTTTAGCAAACCAGGTACTTCCATACTCTAAAACATATAGATCTCCTTCTGGACCAAATTTCATATCAATCGGTTCTACCGGATGATAGCTTGGTAAGAAACGTTCCATAGATTCGTAATCGCCATTTTCTTTCATAGTAATTGCCATAATCCAACCTCTTGAAAGATCGGTAGCAAGCCATTTGCCTTCATAGTAAGAAGGGAAAGGACGTTTAGCATCTTCCTTGAAATCTGCTCTATGATAAATTGGGCCTCCTGTTGCACTACGGCTACCACTACCTACCAATGGAAACTCTTCTGAAGGACCATATGGATAATAGATAAATGGCTTTGCAACCGGCGGTAATAACTCAAGGCCAGTATTATTTACCGAAGTATTTGTATAATTATTTGGATCTTTTGGTTCTAAAGGAACATCTTTTTCGTAATCAAAATAAGGGAAAGCCGCATTCGGACCGACGAAGAATGGCCAGCCAAAGTTACCTGGGCCACGTGCCTGATTTAACTCATCATATCCGCGTGGACCAATTTCGCTATCTACGCTAGCATCCGGACCAACTTCTCCCCAATAGACATAACCAGTCTTGCTATCTACAGAAACTCTCCATGCATTACGATGACCCATGGTATAAATTTCAGGACGGGTCTTTTCAGTTCCTTCCGGAAATAAGTTACCTTTTGGAATAGTGTAAGTACCGTCATCTTCCGGATGAATACGCAAGATCTTTCCACGTAAGTCATTGGTATTCGCTGCGTGAGCCTGATCATCCCAACTTGCACGTCCTGGTCTTTCATCTGTATGAGCAGATAGCGCATTTCCTGTGTTGTTTCCAACAGTCAAGAATAAGTTACCATCTTTATCCCATGTCATACCACCACCTGTATGACAGCATACTTCACGCTGGGTAGTAACTTCCAATAAAACCTTTTCTGAAGACTTATCTAATTTTCCGTCAACAAAATCCCAACGGGTAAGAATGTGCTTCTTTTCGGTTGGATGAGCATAATAAATATATACCCAATGATTTGTTTCAAAGTTCGGATCTAAAGAAAGGCCTAACAAGCCTTCCTCTGCTTCTCTAACAACTCCCTCTGCACTCGTATATTTTGTGTTAACATTAATATGAGTAATTAATACAGTTGTATCCTTTGCTGCATCATACATTTTGATATCCCCTTTACGTTCAGAAATAAGGACATTCCCATTTTCCATTACCGCAAAGGTATTTGGTTCATCAAGGTCCTGTGCCAAAACAACAGGTGTGAAGCGACTATCATCTGGCTTCTCTCCATTATCTACCATACCGTTATTTCTGGAACAACCAGCCATCACGACAGTAAACAAAACGAGAACCAGACCCATGAGCTTCATAAATTTAAAATTTCTCACAGTACAAATTTTCATAAAGTTTAGTTAATTAAGTTTATTGATATTAAGATTATAAATTAGTTGCGCATTCATTACAAGGTGTCATACACACACACTTGTGCAATTGAATCTCAAAAGTATATAATAAAAACTTTAGTTCCTATACATTTTTTATTTTCTGCAACAAAAAAAATATTTCATAACAATGTCAAAATTAGTGGCAATTTTGCAAGCACACCGTAACAAAAATGAGGCTCTCAATCGATCCAAAGATCAAACAAGAGCCTCATTTCTATGAAATAAGAGTACTATTAGATTCCACTCAATTTCCAAGGATCTCTGTAGTGACCCTTCACATATTGATTCACGATATCGACATTGGTAACCCGCATGTTTTTAGCATCCCACAATAATTTCTTTCCTCTTGAAGGATACGATTTACGCATCGGACTGCCGGCAGGCGCATTAGCAGCAGGTGGCACATCAACCGATGTAGTAAATCCTCTGATTGCAAGATTCGCAATTAACATAGCCTCAGTTAATAAAGCAGCTTTTTCAAATGGAGAACTCACTTCCATATTGCCATAACCTGCTAAACAAGCTTGTACCCATTGCGCATAGTGACCATTAGCACCATCAGGAACACGAGCATATTTTACCGGAACATTTATATCCTTCATTCTCGATTCTGGCAATAGCCTTGCATTATTAGAATAGGTTTCTGCCATCATTTTTCCTTTGGTTCCAATGAAAAGAGAACCATTAGTCGGCCATATTTCATCTGGTTCTATTTCATCCGGACGAGAAGGAATAATACCACCATCAGACCAATGTACTTTCAATGCTTTTTTCGTTTTGCTTGTTGGAGCAAATGTTAAGGTAGAAGTAGTAGCAACCGGCCCACTTTCATCATTTGTATATAAAGTAGAAACACTTGATTCTACAGCAGTTACTTCTTTTAAGTCAAATACATTCATAGGGGCTTCAATTAAATGCGCACCCATATCGCCAATAGCTCCGGTTCCATATGCCCACCAGCCTCTCCAGTTAAACGGCACAACCGTTCCATACTGTGCATCCGGATCTGATGCCGGATAAGGTTTTGCAGCAGCTGGCCCTTGCCATAAATCCCAATCTAAAGTAGATGGCACCGGCGAGGTTTCTGTTGGCCATTTAACACCTTGTGGCCAGATAGGTCTGTTAGTCCAGCAGTAAACATCTTCGATATCTCCAATCAATCCGGCTTCAAACCATTCTTTTAAAAGGCGTGTACCGTCATTGGAAGCTCCCTGATTACCCATCTGAGATACTACTTTATAACGTTCTGCTAATTCAGCAAGTAAGCGTGCTTCATATATATTATGTGTTAATGGTTTTTGAATCCAAATATGTTTTCCTAATGTAATAGCAGCTGTACCTATTACCGCATGGGTATGGTCAGGAGTTGAAACTGAAACAGCATCAAAGTTTTTAACTTCTTTATCAAATAATTCGCGCCAATCCACGTACTTTTTAGCATCTGGATATTTAGCGTAAGTTGAAGCTGCCCTCTTTTGATCAACATCGCATAAAAATGCAATCTTAGCCTTTCCACTTCCGTGAAATCCGTCAATATCACTTTCACCTTTACCACCAATACCTACGCCTGCTATATATAAGGTATCACTTGGCGCTACAAATCCTTTTCCTAGAACGTGTCGGGGTACAATGCTAAAGGCGGCCAATCCCAGTGCACCGGTTTTGATAAAGTCTCTCCTGGAAGGAGCATGAGAGGTTTTTGTTGTCTCTTTTTTTGTCATTGTTTTTAGATTATCTGGTTATTGAATAATATTGGTTATTTAAAAAAAATTCATTGATCTAATATTCATGTAGTTAATTTCCCTACACCTGTATGTGATAAGCAAGTTACATTTTTTATACTTTCAAACAAATTTATAGTTCATAAAATTCCAAATTTTAAAAGCACTAATAACCAATGATGCATGAATTAAAATTTGGAATTACTGCGATTTATATTTTACTTTAGACAATAGATCAAAACTCAATACAATGAAAACCATTAAAAGCGTACTGATTATCGCTATTATACTTGTAACCATTCAAAGCCAGGCCCAAACAAAAGTAATTGCGCATCGTGGTGCATGGAAACTACCAAACCTGCCAGAAAACTCTCTTGCCTCACTTAATCATGCAATCCAATTAAACTGTTACGGCTCCGAGTTTGATGTCCACCTCACCAAAGACGATATACTGGTGGTTAACCACGACAAGGACTTTTATGGTCTTGACATCGAACGATCTACCTATCAGGAATTATTAGCTAAAAAGCATCCCAATGGAGAAAGCATTCCTACTTTGGAAGCTTACTTAAAAGAAGGAATGAAACAACGTAAAACCCGCCTGGTATTAGAAATAAAAAGTTCCATCATCGATAAAGCACGCACGCTAAAAACAACTGAAATGACCGTAGCAATGGTCAATAAGCTTAAAGCACAAAAACTAGTCGATTATATCTGTTTCGACTATGATGCCGGAAAACTAATCCACCAATTAGCACCAAAGGCCGATGTTGCCTACCTGAATGGGGATATTGCACCCGACCAAGTGAAAAAAGACGGCTATACCGGTATCGACTATCACTTTAATGTATTTAAAGAACATCCAGAATGGATAGAAGAAGCACATAAAGTAGGTTTAAGCGTTAATGTTTGGACGGTTAATACGGATGAAGATATATTGAATGCATTAAATCAAAAAGTAGATTATATTACCACAAATGAACCAGAAAGAGTATTTGAACTTATAAAAACACATAAATAAATAAATAATTTTATGAAACATTACGAATTAAAAATTTTAGCAATCAGCTTCCTAAGCTTCTCAGCATTTCAGGCCAGCGCGCAACAACCTGCAGCAGATCAACCAGCTCCGGCAAGAGGAAATCCTGCAGATACAGAAGTCTGGGAACCCATCCCTAAAGTCGTTGTTCCGGGTGCAAGCTTCAGCAATGCCCCATCGGATGCGATTATATTGTTCGACGGAAAGAATTTAGACCAATGGGTGACGACCAAAGACAAATCGCCTGCTAAATGGACGGTTGCAAACGGACTACTAACAGTCAACAAAGAAACCGGCGGAGGAAACATTGAAAGCAAGGAATCTTTTAAAAACTATCAGCTACATTTGGAATGGCGTATTCCTGCAGATATAGACGGTGAAGGACAAGGAAGAGGTAACAGTGGAATCTTTTTAGCTTCAACCGGAGCAGGTGATTCTGGCTATGAAATCCAGATCATGGATTCATATAACAATGAGAATAAAACCTACGTTAATGGAATGGCTTCCAGTATTTATAAGCAATTCATTCCAGCCGCTAACCCGGCTAAAAAAGCAGGTGAATGGAACACTTATGATATAGCCTGGGTTGCCCCTACTTTTAATGCAGATGGTTCAGTTAAAACACCAGCTCATGCCACTGTATTCTTCAACGGGGTTCTGGTTCAAAACAACGTTGAATTAAAAGGTGAAACTCTATATATCGGAAAACCGGTTTATAAACAATACGATTCAGCTCCCATTAAATTACAAGCGCATGGGGATAAAAGCAAACCCGTCAGCTTCCGCAATATCTGGATACGTAATCTCTAAGAGATTCCAAATAACCGCAAATAAGGCTTATAAAGGACTTTTATAAGTCTTATTTTGTTTTCGAAAGTATACATTTATGAGTCCTCCCGTTATATCTTCGTTAAAACAGCCTAAAAAACGAAGACACAACCCGTGGATCACTCGGTATATACGGGATCATGTAAAGCAAGGTCAATACAATGTATGACGTTGCTTTTAAGAAACCTAATATCTGCATCTTTTCTGTATCTTTGCAGAAATTAGAATAAAAGCACCCTTTTAAATAATACCATGTCAAATATTATCGCCATCGTTGGCCGTCCGAATGTCGGCAAATCCACCTTCTTTAATCGTTTAGTAGAGAAGCGCAAGGCCATTGTTGACGATTTCAGCGGAGTTACCCGCGATCGTCATTATGGAACCGGAGAATGGATCGGGAAACATTTCTCGGTGGTTGATACCGGTGGATATGTGCATGGATCAGATGATGTTTACGAGTCTGCAATTCGTGAGCAAGTACTTATTGCAATTGATGAGGCAAGCGTTATTTTATTTATGGTCGATGTAACTACCGGAGTTACTGATCTGGATGATGAAATTGCCAGCCTGCTTCGCAAAAGTAAGAAACCGGTTCTTGTAGTGGTAAACAAAGTTGATAACACGAATCTTCATATCGAAGCTACTGCTTTTTATAGCCTGGGATTGGGCGATCTTTATTCTATTTCATCTATGACAGGTTCAGGAACGGGAGAACTGCTCGATGAAGTTGTAAAACATTTCGAAGATCTTCCGGAAGAAGAAAACACACTTGCTAAATATGCAATCGTAGGTCGTCCTAATGTGGGCAAATCATCTCTTACAAATGCTCTGCTTGGTGAAACAAGAAACATTGTTACTTCTAACGCAGGCACTACGCGTGATTCAATATCTATTCATTATAATCAATTTGGACATGAATTTCTGCTTATTGATACTGCCGGACTTCGAAAAAAAGGAAAGGTTACTGAAGATATTGAATTTTATTCGGTTATGCGTACCATCAAAACACTGGAAGAAGCAGACGTTATTCTCCTAATGTTGGATGCTACAGAGGGTATTGAATCTCAGGATATCAATATTTTCAGACTAGCCGAAAAGAACAGAAAGGGAGTTGTGATTATTGTAAATAAATGGGATCTGGTAGAGAAAACACATAAAAGCAGTAAGGAATTTGAAGATCGGATTCGCGAAAAGATATCTCCGTTTACAGATGTACCTATTATTTTCACTTCTGTGACTGAAAAACAACGGATCATGAAAGTGGTAGAAGCAGCTGGCAAGGTGTATATCAATAAAACGAAGAAGGTTTCAACATCGAAGCTAAATGATATTATGCTTCCGATTATTCAAAACTTCCCACCTCCTGCAACTAAAGGAAAATATATTAAAACAAAATATGTAACACAGATCAATGGCCGGTCACCAATGTTCGCATTTTTCTGTAACTTACCGCAATATGTGAAAGAACCGTATAAGCGTTTTATAGAAAATAAACTTAGGGAAAACTTCGATTTTGAAGGGGTACCTCTGGAAGTTTATTTCAGACAGAAATAAGCTCAGCCTTCGCTGAGTGGTATAAACCGATAAAGCCTTGAGATTAACTTCTCAGGGTTTTATTTTTTAGAGTCCCCTTGAATGTTATTTTAGGACCTCCAGACTTCGCTGAATCATATAATCTTCGTGGTTACGAACCTTAAACCAAGCTTCATTTCCGAAGAAATAACGACCCATCAATGCCTTAATATCTCCTTCTAACTGTTTAGTGGATAAATTAACCTCTTGCTGAGAATAGGAAACACCCTGAGTGCGTACAAAGCGGAGAAACTCTTGAAAAGTAGCGGAAGGTAGTTGATAATCTTCGATAAAATTTCCAACGGCAAAGGATGGCGGGGTACTGATTAGTCGATTATAAACAAATTTACTTATCAGATCTTTCGATACCACTTCCTTGTAGAAATCGGTTAAAGCTATAGTATCCATCGGAATATAAATATCGGGCATAATCCCTCCATTGACTTTAAATAACTTACCAGAACTGCTCTTATAGATTCGTCCGTCCTTGCTTACTGAGTCTGTCCGGGTAATTTCCTGAGTTAATTCACCGCTCAAAAACCGTTGATTCAATTCATTAAAATACTGCCCGTTGCCAAACTTATAAGGCTTCTGTATACTTCTACCCATTGGTGTATAATAACGTGCTACAGTAAGGCTCAAAGCGGAGCCATCTCCAAAGTCGAATTGCTCTTGCACTAGTCCCTTACCAAAGGAACGCCTTCCAATAATAGTTCCTCTCTTTAGATCCTGAATAGCACCCGCTACAATTTCACTGGAAGACGCTGAATTTTCATCAATCAATACAACTAATTGACCCTTCTCAAACAACCCACCATCGGTCGAATAATAGTCGGTTCGTTTTTCATTGGCACCGGCTGTATAAACCAACAGCTTATCTGCTGCAAAGAATTCATCCGCGACTGCTAAAGCAGCATAGAAATAGCCACCTCCATTACCACGCAGGTCTAAAATTAACTTATCGAAACGATTCTTATCCAATGCTTTTAAAGTAGCGTCAAATTCTTCTGCCGTACGTTCGCCAAAGCGCTTTATACGGATATAGGCTACACGAGGCTGAATGATATAGGCTGCATCAAGCGAGCTAACCACAATCTGATCACGTTTAACTTTCATAGGAGTTTCAATCTCTTTTCCATCCCTGTTAATCCAGATATTAACTACAGAGCCCCGCTTCCCTCGAACCATATTTGAAATTTCTTCCTGACTGCGATTAACTCCGGCAATGAGTGAGTCGTTAACCCAAATTAATTTATCACCACGCAATATACCTGCTTTCTCTGCCGGTCCGTTTTTAACGACACTGGTAACAAGCAAAGTATCATTAATTGAAAAGTATTCGATACCGATACCATCAAAACTCCCGGAAAGGTTCTCTTCCATTGCCTGAGCTTTACGCGGCGGGAAATAAATTGAGTGCGGATCCAAACGTGTCAGCATCTCCATGATCGCGACATCCTGTAGGGTATCCAGACCTACCTTATCCACATAACGCTCCTTAATTAATTGTAAAGTTTTTTGAACTTTCCCGGTTTTATCTGTTATACCTAATGGAATAAAACTATTGTTCCCGATGCTTATAGATTCTTCTGCATAATTCTGACCCAGCATTAACCCGACCGCTAGAACTGCGGCGTAGGCCAAGGCAAACCAGATGTTTTTTTTGGTAGAATTCTGCATATAATAATGGGACAAAAATAGCGTTTATCGCTTGTATTTTAACAATTATTGATGAAAAGAACAAATAAAGAGCCAAATTACTTTATAAAGAATTAATTGTATTAATTTTATGACAGTTACCTGTTATAACCTGTGAATTATGCACGAGATTGAACCTTATTATCGCTGGCGCGATGATTATATTGCGGCAGAAGATGAACGCTCACCGTTTTATAACGAAGAGTACAGCGAATTTGAATACGATAAACAGATTTATAATTTTTTGCTCCATCCGCAATGGGATTCTTTTGGTTCAGATACACTGTACTTAAAGGTTTTATTTGCTGATTATGAGCATGAATATGTGATTATTGAATTCATTGGAGAATGGAACGATGCCATCGATAATGATATTATGCTGCTCAAAAGGGAGGTAATTGATTTGATGATTGATGAAGGTATCAACAAGTTTATTTTAATTGGAGAGAATATATTAAACTTCCACGCTTCAGATGATAGCTATTATGAAGAATGGTTTGAAGATATTGGTGATGGATGGATCGCAGGCATCGATTTTCGCGACCATGTAATTGCAGAATTTAAAGACTCGGATATCGATTATTTTATTAATTTCGGTGGAGCATTAAACGAATTGAATTGGCGGACACTGAATCCGGTTCAGGTTTACCATCATGTAAAGGAACAAATACAGCTGCGTTTGACTTAAAAATCAGCATATGAGAAAATCAATTATTTCAATCTCGTTTCTAATAAGCTTTTTGATTTTAACTGCTAATATCGCTGCCCAGGAAACTGTTGACGAATCTTTTGATAAACTTGTAGACAAAAAGAACCTACCTGTTCCGGCAGAAAAAGATCAACTGTTTTATCTTCAGCGTGACCCAAACACGAATACGGTTATATATTCTATAAATCTAGAAAATGGCGAGCTTGATACCAGCAGACCAGTAAAAGCACATTGGATTCGCTATACAGAAGGAAGTAAACGAACTAATTTGTCCTTTATCCAACGCACAATGGCCTACGGTGTGCACCATAGCAAAGTAAATGATAATGAATTTGATATCAGGATACAAGCTTATAAAGATCTGCCGATCCACGTCCGGTTTAACCAGCAAAACAAAAAATATCAGGCTTATACTCGTATTGATAATAAAGAAATAGTCTTGGAACGTATATTCGTACGTATTAATGGAGGGTCGCTTTTTAAGCCCAAAATACAATACGTTGAAATTAGCGGCTATGATGCTGGCAGCAAATCAAAAATCAATCATCGCTTTCAACCTTAGCGAAAGCGATGATTGATTGAAATCATTAAACATCATATGTCGTAGACGATGTCTCTCCACCTCTACCTGTCCAGTTAGTATGGAAAAACTCACCACGTGGTTTGTCAAGACGCTCATACGTGTGCGCACCAAAGTAATCTCGCTGAGCTTGCAGCAAGTTTGCCGGCAAGCGTTCGCAACGGTATCCATCATAGTATGTCAATCCAGCACTCAGACATGGTGCAGGAATACCATAAGTTACAGCGGCAACAATCACGTTGCGCCATCCTGCTTGTGCTACCTGAATTTTATCACGGAAGAAATCATCAAGAATCAGGTTCTGTAGATTCGGATTTTTATCGAAAGCTTCCTTGATCTTTCCAAGGAATGCTGAACGGATTATACATCCTTCACGCCACATCATAGCGATGCTGCCATAATTAAGTGTCCATCCATATTCCTTCGCTGCAGAAGCCATCATTTGATATCCTTGCGCGTAGGAAATTACCTTAGCAGCATAAAGGGCGTCACGTAAATCATTAAGAAAGGCAGCACGATCACCATTGAAAACTACATTAGGACCTGACAACACTTTAGACGCTGCTACGCGTTCATCTTTCAATGCAGACAGACAACGTGCGAAAACTGACTCGGCGATTAACGTTAACGGCACACCTAAATCAAGCGCTACCGTACCTGTCCACTTACCGGTTCCTTTTTGTCCGGCAGTATCTAATATCTTGTCAACCAATGGCTGACCATCTTCATCCTTGAATGCTAAAATATCACGGGTTATCTCGATTAGATAGCTATCTAATTCTCCTTCATTCCATTCCTTAAACACATCATGCATTTCGTCAGCCGTCATACCTAACACGTCTTTCATGATCTGATAGGTTTCATTGATCAACTGCATATCGCCATACTCAATGCCATTGTGTACCATCTTAACAAAATGTCCGGCACCACCGCTACCTACCCAATCACAGCAAGGAGTACCATCATCTACTTTTGCAGCGATGCCCTGAAAAATTGGTTTTACTGCAGCCCAGGCTGCCTCGGAACCACCCGGCATGATGGAAGGCCCTAATAAGGCTCCCTCTTCTCCACCTGAAACACCGGTTCCAATGAACAACAATCCTTTGCTTTCCAAATATTTGACACGACGTTCGGTATCAGGGAAATGAGAATTACCACCATCGATGATAATATCTCCCGGCTCTAAATGTGGAATTAACAACTCAATGAAATCATCCACCGGCTGGCCGGCTTTCACCATTAACATCACTTTACGAGGTCTTTTCAATGACTTAATCAGATCTTCGATAGATGTGGCTCCATAAATATTCTTACCTTTTGCCCGTCCATTAACAAAACGCTCTACCTTATCTACCGTACGATTATATGCCGTTACATGAAAACCCTTACTCTCCATATTGAGGATTAGATTTTCTCCCATCACGGCAATCCCAATGACACCTATATCAGATTTTTCTTGCATATCAATATTTATTTTATTTTTTCAATTCCAAAGTTATACTTTAGGTGCGAAAAACAAACAGAAAAATAAGGAAGTTTATTAAATCTTCTAATTCTTTAACTCAAACGGTATTGTACCCAACTATTTTTAACACATTATTGTTGTGGTTCTTCAATTTAAATTTAATGCCCTTCAATTTGGTCGTGATTCTAAAAATTTATTTGCATCTTTGCAGTGCTTATAGAGAAAGACGGAGGGATTAGACCCTACGAAGTCTTGGCAACCTGTACTTACAAGGTGCTACATTCTACCTGAACGAGAAATCAAACCAGGAAAGATAAGCTGCAGTTTCATTACCTCCTGCTCCTCTATATTTAAAAGCATTTAAATAATTTTTCCAACGTATTAATTACGATGGTTATTTATCAATGACATGGATATTAGAGAAGAGTTACAAAAGCGTATTTTGATTATTGATGGAGCCATGGGAACGATGATTCAGCCTTATAAGCTAGATGAAGCGTCTTTCCGAGGTGAACGATTTGCCCATCATTCCTGTGATGTTCAGGGGAACAATGATTTATTAAACTTAACTCAGCCCGAAATAATCCTAAATATTCACCGTGAATATTTAGACGCAGGAGCTGATATCATTGAGACGAACACATTCAGTTCTCAGAAGATCTCAATGGCAGACTACAAAATGGAATCCCTGGTTTATGAGCTCAACTTTGAAGGTGCTAAACTGGCAAAAAAAGCTGCTATTGAGTCTACAGAAAACAATCCAGATAAACCTCGTTTCGTCGCTGGTGCTATTGGCCCAACGAACCGTACAGCATCTCTATCTCCGGATGTTAATGACCCAGGTTATCGGGCAGTTACCTTTATGGATTTAGTAAAAGCCTATTATGAGCAGGTGCGTGGCCTGGTAGATGGTGGAGTCGACTTGCTTTTAATAGAAACGATTTTTGATACCCTGAATGCAAAAGCTGCAATCTTTGCTATAAAAAAATATCAAGAAGAACTTCATGAGAGTAGGAAATTAGCTGCCGATAAACAGCTGGAAATTATGATTTCCGGAACGATTACCGATGCGAGCGGAAGAACACTATCAGGTCAGACAGTTGAGGCTTTTCTTAATTCTGTTAGTCATGCAAATGCTTTGAGCATTGGTTTAAACTGTGCTTTGGGCGCTAAAGAAATGCGTCCGCATATTGCAGAGCTTTCTGAAAAAGCACCGTGTTATGTTTCAGCCTATCCGAATGCAGGCTTACCAAACGAATTTGGAGCCTATGATGAGGATGCCCACGAAACCTCGCATTTACTTGAAGACTTTATTAAAAACGGTTTTGTAAATATTGTAGGTGGTTGTTGTGGTACAACACCCGAACATATTGCTCATATTGCTGAAAAAGCGGCAGGCGTACCACCAAGGAAACCAGCTGAACCTAAACCTTATTTACGTTTAAGCGGATTAGAACCTGTAACTCTTCAACCGGGAAGCCTTTTCGTAAATATTGGAGAACGAACCAACGTTACTGGTTCTCCAAAATTTTCCAAGCTAATATTAAACGGTGATTTTGAAGCTGCACTAGCCATAGCAAGACAGCAAGTTGAGGGAGGGGCACAGGTAATTGATGTAAACATGGATGAAGGGATGCTGGATTCGGAAGCGGCCATGGTTAAGTTCTTAAACTTAATCGCTTCCGAACCGGATATTTCAAAATTGCCCATCATGATCGACTCTTCCAGATGGTCGGTTATCTATGCCGGGCTCCAATGCTTACAAGGTAAAGGGATAGTAAACTCCATTTCATTAAAAGAAGGAGAGGAAGAATTCTTAGAACATGCACGCATTATCATGAACTTCGGGGCTGCGGTGGTAGTCATGGGATTTGATGAAGTAGGGCAAGCTGATAGTTTTGAACGCAGGATTGAAATTGCTGAACGTTGCTATAAATTATTGACTGGCATTGGGTTTCCTGCACAGGATATTATTTTCGATCCTAATATATTGACTGTAGCAACTGGCCTGGAAGAGCATAATAATTATGCTGTTGATTTTATTCGTGCAACGAAGTGGATTAAGGAAAACCTTCCCCTGGTTCATGTAAGTGGAGGGGTAAGTAATATTTCTTTCTCTTTTCGTGGGAATAACACAGTTCGGGAAGCGATGCACTCTGCTTTTCTATATCATGCCATTAAAGCTGGTTTGGATATGGGAATTGTAAATGCAGGTATGCTGGAAGTCTACGAGGCAATAGACCCGGAATTACTTATATATGTGGAAGATGTTTTATTGAATAGAAGGGAAGATGCAACCGAGCGACTGGTTGATTTTGCAGAAACCATTAAATCTAAAGGAAAAACGGTTGTTAGATCAGAAGAATGGAGAAGTGGTACTGTTCAGGAACGTTTATCACATGCACTGGTAAAAGGAATTATTGAATACCTGGATGATGATGTTGAAGAGGCCCGTTTAGCATATGATCAGCCTCTACAGGTAATCGAGGGTCCGTTGATGGATGGAATGAACGTGGTTGGAGATCTATTTGGGGCAGGAAAGATGTTTCTCCCTCAGGTAGTGAAATCAGCACGGGTGATGAAAAAGGCGGTCGCCTATCTACTTCCTTTTATTGAAGCAGAGAAATTAAAAAATAAAGATACAGCAAGTCGCAAAAATGCCGGTAAGATCATTATGGCGACTGTAAAAGGCGATGTACACGATATTGGAAAGAATATTGTTGCAGTTGTATTGGCTTGCAATAACTTTGAAGTAATTGACCTTGGAGTAATGGTTCCATTACAGCGAATTATTGATGAGGCAATTAAAAATAAAGCTGACATCATTGGTGTAAGCGGGTTGATCACTCCTTCATTAGATGAGATGGGGAATTTCGCTAAGGAAGCTGAACGACAAGGATTAAAGTTGCCCATTCTAATTGGTGGAGCTACGACTTCACGTATTCATACAGCTGTAAAGATTGCACCAAACTACTCAGGACCGGTTGTGCATGTTCTGGATGCTTCTCGAAGCGTAGGAGTTTGCACTAATTTATTAAACGAAGAGAATAAAAAAGCCTATACAGATAAGATCAGAGATGATTATACCAGGGCACGCGAAGCACATTTAAGTAAGCGTTCTGATAAGAAATTCGTAACGATTCAGGAAGCCCGAAGAAATCGTTTCCAAACGGATTGGGTAGATTACAATCCGCCTAAACCTACTTTTTTTGGCACCAAAGTATTGGATGATTTCCCATTAGAAGAACTGGAACCTTATATTGACTGGACACCATTTTTCCATACCTGGGAACTTCATGGAAGCTATCCTCGGATATTAACAGATAAGGTTGTAGGTACTCAAGCCAGCATTTTATTTGAAGAAGCTAAAATTATGCTTCGAAAGCTGATCGATAATAAACTGCTAAAAGCCAATGGCGTAATTGGTTTTTGGCCGGCTAATAGCATTAATGATGATGACATTGAATTATATACTGATGATACCCGGAAAACGGTTTTAACAACCATTCATACTTTGCGTCAGCAATCTGAGAAAGTTAAAGGTGAACCACATTATGCATTGGCTGACTTTATTGCTCCAAAAGATAGTGGAAGAGCAGATTATTGGGGTGGATTTGCCGTAACAACCGGATTAGGATGTGATGAGTTGGTACAAGAATATGAAAAGAATAATGACGACTATAACGCAATTCTTGTAAAGGCTTTGGCAGATCGTCTGGCAGAATCTTTCGCTGAAAAGATGCATGAACTTGTGCGTAAAGATTTTTGGGCTTATGCTCCTCAGGAAAGCTTCAACAATGAAGAACTTATTAAAGAAAAATATGATGGTATCAGACCGGCACCAGGCTATCCTGCTTGTCCGGATCATACTGAAAAGCGAACATTATTTGATTTGTTGAACGCGGAAGCTAATACAGGAATCCATCTAACAGAAAGCTTTGCCATGTATCCAACAGCAGCAGTAAGTGGTTTCTACTTCTCTCATCCTCATTCACGTTATTTCGGATTGGGAAAGATTGCAAAAGATCAGGTAGAAGATTATGCAGTTCGCAAAGAAATGACATTGGAGGTAGCGGAGCAGTGGCTAAGTCCAAATTTATCTTATTAAAAAACAAATATTCTAATGAAACCATCTTGAGTTTGAACAGCTTAGAAACTATAATAAATAATTCACTCATGATAGCTCCATTACCTTAAAAAAAATTACCCCAATGAAAATAACGGAACACATTAACAATGCTCAAGGAAAAGCTTTGTTCTCTTTTGAACTGCTTCCTCCTGTTAAAGGACAAAGTATAAAGCATATTTACGATACCATTGATCCGCTAATGGAATTTAACCCTCCCTTTATTGATGTAACTTACCATCGTGAAGATTATATTTACAAAGAGCAACCAGGGGGATTGTTGCAAAAGATCGCCTATCGTAAACGACCGGGCACAGTTGCTATTTGTGCCGCTATTATGAATAAATATAAGGTAGATGCCGTACCGCATCTTATCTGCGGAGGTTTTACTAAGGAAGAAACTGAGAATGCTCTTATTGATTTACAGTTTTTAGGAATCGACAACGTACTGGTACTTCGGGGAGATGCCCGTCAAACTGAAAATGCCTTTTATCCTACACCTGGCGGACACCAATATGCATCGGATCTATTGGAACATGTGGTGGATATGAACCAGGGCAAATACTTACACGATGCCATTGATGTTACGGATCAAAGCACTTTCTGTATTGGTGTTGCAGGATATCCTGAGAAGCATTTTGAAGCACCCAATCTGGAAACAGATTTTAAATATTTGAAAAAGAAGGTTGACTTAGGTGCTAATTTTATTGTCACACAAATGTTTTTCGACAATCAGAAATACCTGGATTTTGTGCAAAAATGCAAGGAATATGATATTCATGTTCCTATAATACCTGGATTAAAACCTATTACTCATTCAAGACAACTCATATCTTTGCCAAAGACTTTTCATATCGATATTCCTGTCGATTTAAGCGATGCCATACGTGCATGCAAATCAGAACTGGATGTTAAGGAAGTCGGTATTGAATGGTTAATAGCACAAAGCAAGGAATTGATTGAAATGGGTGCACCGGTTCTTCATTATTATACTATGGGGAATGCTGAGCCTACTAAACGAATTGCTGAGGCTGTGTTTTAAAAACAATACATGGGAACAAAAATAGAGAGAGTCACTGAAAAGAAATTACGAAAGTTTACGCAGGAGGTATTCTTGGCAATAGGTTGTAATAATAGCGATGCTGAACTGGCAGCCGATGTGTTACTCAAAGCAGATTTGCGTGGAATTGATTCGCATGGCGTAGCAAGATTAACAGGTTATGTGCGTTTATGGGATAAAAAACGGATTAATCCGACTCCTCAGATCAAAATCGTTCACGAAACTCCCAGCACGGCTACCATTGATGGAGATGCCGGACTAGGATTGGTTGTAGCGCCTTTTGCTATGAAAATTGCTCTTGAGAAAGCTGAAAAATGTGGTTCAGGATGGGTTGCTATTAAAAATTCAAATCATTTTGGAATTGCAGGATATCATGCCTTGATGGCTGTTGAAAAAGATATGATTGGAATGGCAATGACCAATGCGAGCCCTTTGGTTACACCTACTTTTTCAAAGGAAAGGATGTTGGGAACGAATCCTATTTGCTATACCTTTCCAGCTGGAAAGTATCCTCCGATTGTAATGGATATGGCGACTTCTACAGCGGCTAATGGCAAGCTGGAAGTTGCTAAAAGAAAGAATCAGCCTATCCCAAGCGGATGGGCGCAAGATGTAAATGGGAAGCCTTCTTTAGACGCAGGAGTGGTTACAAGAGGTGGTTCTCTCTTGCCTCTTGGCGGCGACCGGGATCATGGAAGCCATAAGGGATATGGGTTAAGTGCAGCAGTAGATATTTTCTCTGCGGTAGTATCAGGAGCTAATTATGGGCCATGGGCACCTCCTTTTGTTGCTTATCTAGATCCACTGAATGATCTTCCCGGCGAGGGTTTAGGGCATTTTTTGGGTGCCTGGCGTGTAGATGCTTTCCGACCGATTGAAGATTATAAAAAAAATATAGATCAATGGATAACGCGTTTTAAAAGTGCTGAAAGAATTGATGAATCGCAGCCTGTAATTATTCCCGGTGAACCTGAATATGAAGCTGAGCTTATTAACCGGTTGAAAGGGGTTCCGTTGGTTCAATCGGTTAAGGATGATTTGAACACTTTAGCGGTGAGGTTTGGTATAGAAGCTTTGTAAAGATTATTTATGATTCTGGTTTAAAGATCAATTGTGATTTCGGTAGTATTTTTGTAGCCAAAAATAAGTTACCGAAATCACAATTGATCTTTTTTGATGGATACCTATATAGTGTCCTAAATAAACACCTTTACTAGATCTACAATACTATGGATAATTATCAATAAGCGCTCGTATATGAGAAAGCCGTTATAATGATGCGCTTTTAAAAAAAGGAATTATGTTTTTAGTAACTTGTTTTTGGCTACAAAAACTCTACTAAAAATACAATTCCTTTTTTTAAATAGACTCTTAAAATTATTCAATTAAAGGCTTTAATCAATCCCCATAAAGATTCGATTCCAACGGACTTTATTAAAGAGATTCCCTACTTCATCTAAGCTTAACCAAACAAATAAGGCTTTACCAACGATGTGATCTTCGGGTACGAAACCCCAAAAGCGAGAATCGGCAGAACTATGACGATTATCCCCCATCATCCAATAGTAATCCATTTTAAAAGTATAACTATCTGCTTTCTTTGAATTGATGTAATAACCATCAGCGCGTTTTTCAAAGGTATTGCCTTCATAAACACTAATTAAGCGCTCATAAAGCGGTACATTTGTGCTATCCAAGGCGACAGTCCAACCTTTCTTAGGAACAATAATGGGCCCGTAATTATCAACATTCCAAGGGAAAGCTGCATCATGTGGATAGATCTGATTATCATAAATACCTGCAGGAGCAATATTAGGTTTAACAGCTTCCACATTTGCCCATGCAGAAACAGTCTCAGCTTGTCCTTCAGTCATGGTAAATATATATTCCGTTTCGGATTGACGCATCCCTTCAATACGCATATCCATTAAGGTTTGCGGATTTAGGTCTGTGCCATTTGTTTTAACATAATAGGTCGTTTGGCTCTCAGGTGGATTCACATCTGCCTTTCCATTCACATATACTTGTGTATTTACAATGCTTAATGTGTCACCAGCAATTGCGAGGCAACGCTTAATATAATTTTCACGCTTATCTACCGGGCGACTTAAAGGAGCATCAGCATCCATCGGATAATTGAATACAACAACATCGTTTCGCTCTATCTTTTCCAAACCTGGTAAACGATGGTAATCCAATTTAATTCCTTCCCAATAGGCCTTGCCTCCAGTAGGCAGGGTATGGTGAGAAAAAGGAAATGCAATAGGAGTCATAGGAATACGGGGACCATAATTCACCTTACTTACAAAAATAAAATCTCCAATTAAAAGACTCTTTTCCATGGACCCTGTAGGAATCATATAAGCTTCAATAAGAAAACCACGAATTAGGGTTGCAGCAACGACAGCGAATATAATGGCATCAGCCCATTCCCGGGCAGCGTTCTTTTTAAAAGGATATTTCTCTTTAAATTCTTGTGTGGCTGATTGACCCCAATAGCTTGTTGTTGTATCCATCCCCCATAAAGGAAATACAATAAAAGGCAATAGAACCGTACCGGCATGATCTAAAAAACTTCGTTTTCCGAAGCTTTTAACGAAATCGATATAAAGAGTAATTGCAATAAAGATATTTAAGATGGGGATAATTAAAAGAATTACCCACCAGGATTGACGGCCCGTTAACTTCGTTATGATGTATTCCCGATAAAATGGAATTAATGCTTCCCAACCTGGTCGCCCGGCTTTAATAAACATTTTCCACAATCCGAAATGGATCAGAACGAGTATAATAAAACAGATGATATAATTCATTGTATAGTTATTTGGTTGTTAATTAGTCGAATTTAAACATATCTTTCACATTATAGAACCCAGTTTTATCGTTGAGCCATTCGGCAGCAATAACTGCGCCTAGAGCAAATCCGGAACGACTGTGGGCGGTGTGTTTAAATTCAATCTGATCCACTTCGGAACTGTAAAGAACTGTATGTGTACCTGGAACATCTTCCAATCGATGAGATTCTATTAATAGTTGATCGTTTTTAGGAATAGTCTCGTCTTCTCCAATAACATTATTGATCCAAGTCGACTTACTATCGTAATTTTCTAAAATCCCTTCAGCAATGGTAATCGCAGTACCACTGGGAGCATCCAGCTTGTGAGTATGATGAATCTCTTCTACCTGTACCTCATATTGTTTATAAGGATTCATTGCTTTCGCCAATAGTTTGTTAATATGAAAAAAGATATTTACCCCGATACTAAAGTTTGAGCCATACATAAGTGTATGATTATTGGCCAAACATTGCTCTTTAATATCGTCCAGCTTTTCATACCATCCGGTAGTTCCTATAATTACAGGAACATTAGCTTTAAAACAGAACGCTATATTTTCTAAAACCGCGTTTGGGGTACTAAAATCAATGGCGACATCTGCTTGTTGAAGTTCTTCAACCGTTACTTGTTCGCGATTGTTTTCATCAACTATCAGTACGATCTCATGGTTTCTATCAATGGCAAACTTTTCAATGATTTGCCCCATTTTACCATAGCCTATTAATGCGATGTTCATCTTCTATTATTGATTGATTTAGATTGCAATATACGATATTATCTTTTTCTGTAAATTAAAAGATCAGTGAATTGTGAGAGTCATTTTTAATCCGAAAACCGGCGCCCTGCTTGCAAACATGCCCGATGGTTGCTCAATTAAAGGATTGAATTTAAAACTTAGGTCATCCTCTATATTATAGCGAAACATCATACCATCTACATAAGCATCGATTAGATTCAACGCATATAGACCCGCACTTAAAAGGATTGTTAAATCGCGGTTTCTTCTATAGAAATCTTTGGCTTGAATAACCCATTCGGTACTTGCTTTGGCGTATTTCTCATTTAGATATTGATTATTGTTGAGTGTACGGAACTGCGCCTCAGCAAGCATTTCTTTATAACCGCTTTGAGCAACATCGTAGCTAATAATCAACCCAACAACTCCTCCATATAAAATGGGCACCTTCCACCAACGGTTATTTGTGATTTGACCCCAGCCCGGTATCATAGCAGAACGTTTTACAGCAAGCCTGGATCTATTTTCTAAAGCTAACCTTGCAGAATCTTTATAGATAACAGGTTGCTCATCTTGATCTGCGATTGCACTTTTCCTTACATTCTCATCAGTAGGCACATTGGTGGTATCCTGCATATTTAAGCTATCCACGGAGATCATTTTGATTTCGTTGCGAACAGAATCAGGTGTTTGTTGAGCCTGTGCGTATCCGATACAACAAATAATAACGATTAGGAATGCTTTAAAATATCGCATTGTTTACCAATCTAATAATTCTAAAATACGATTAAGGTCATCCTCCGAATTAAAAGGAATTTGAATGGAACCTTTGCTTTTATCAGCAGCAACACTTAGTTTAACGCGTGTAGCAAATTTAGTAGCTAAATCATCCTCAATCTTTTGGAATTGAAAGGATTTTGGATGTGCTTTTTTCTTTTGATTATTATCTTTATCGCTCCCCTCTTGCTGCAGCATACGAACAAGCTCTTCTACTTTTCGTACTGAAAGCCCCCTTTTAATAATCTCCTGATGGATAAATAACTGCTTCTCTACTTCTGCAACATTTACTAAAGCACGCGCATGGCCCATACTAATCTTACCATCACGAATGGAAGCCTGTATGCTCGGAGGCAACCTCAACAAACGAAGATAATTGGTTACAGTAGAACGGTTTTTACTAACGCGGTCGCCTAACTCTTCTTGTTTAAGATTGCATTCATCAATCATCCGCTGAAAACTCAAAGCCACTTCAATTGCATTTAGGTTTTCTCGCTGAATGTTTTCAATCAATGCCATCTCTAACATTTGTTGATCATTCGCGCTGCGTACATAAGCGGGAATCTCTATTAAACCTGCCAGCTTCGAAGCTCGTAATCTTCTTTCGCCCGATATAAGCTGATAGGAATCATCTGACATCCTGCGAACTGTAATAGGCTGAATAAGCCCTTGCAATCGGATCGATTCAGCTAATTCTTCCAAGGCCTGGCTATCAAACTCTGTTCTAGGTTGGAAAGGATTGACTTCAATGTATTCTATTTTTATAGGATTCACAGAACCTAAGGATCTGCTGATTTTTTCTTCCGGCGCAGGCCTATTCTGAGGTTCTCTCCGTATATCCTCATTATCATTTAACAATGCACTTAATCCTTTTCCTAAACCTGTTTTTCGCTGCTGTGCCATATTATTTTGTCGTCTTTTGATCCTCGATCTTTCTTAAACCATTTTTCAATAAAACTTCTCTTGCTAAATTTAAGTAATTGATCGCTCCCTTTGAATTTGCATCATGCATAATTACGGAAACACCGAAGCTAGGCGCCTCACTCAAACGTGTATTTCGTTGAATAATGGTATCAAATACCAGGTCTGTAAAGTGTGAACGAACCTCCTCTACTACTTGATTGGAAAGACGCAAACGCACATCATACATTGTTAGTAAGATTCCTTCAATCTCCAGATCCATATTTAAACGATTCTGTACAATTTTAATGGTATTTAATAATTTGCCCAAACCTTCTAATGCAAAATATTCACACTGCACAGGAATAATAACTGAATTAGCAGCTGTTAGGGCATTGATGGTAATTAAGCCGAGTGAAGGGGAACAATCAATAATAATAAAATCATATTGATCTTGAATCTGACTAAGAACGTGCTTCATTTTAAATTCACGATCCTCCAAATTGATCATTTCAATCTCTGCCCCAACTAAATCAATGTGGGCTGGCAAAAGATCTAAATTAGGGGTATCTGTTGTACAAATTGCTTCTATAGCAGGAACATCATTAATGATGCATTCGTAAATACTGGTTTTGATGGTACGTGGATCATAGCCTATTCCGGATGTAGAGTTAGCCTGTGGATCGGCATCAACCAATAAAGTTCTATATTCTAAAACAGCCAAACTTGCGGCTAGGTTGATTGAAGATGTAGTTTTCCCAACTCCGCCTTTCTGGTTAGCTAATGCGATAATTTTACCCATAAATGCAATTTCCTGCTATGTATATAAACTGCTAAACTAAATCTATTGCCTTTAATTTAATAAGCAAGCTAATATGTTTAACTTTGCTTTATTAGCAATTATGAAAGGGCTAAGATACAAAAATTAAAATTTTAACTTCTTCTCTACGCGCTTATATTATCTTTAATTTTACACATGATTACGATTATTTCTGGCACAAACCGTTTAAATAGCAGCACATTAAAGCTTTCAAAGTATTATCAGAAACAATTCGCGAAGTTAGGGGCAGACACAACTCTTTTCTCATTAGAAGATTTACCGCCAAATTTAATCGTATCTGATCTTTATGGTGCAAGAAGTGAAGCTTTTAATAAAATAATGGCTGCAATTGAGCGCAGTGAAAAGCTCGTTTTTGTTATACCTGAATACAATGGTAGTTTTCCGGGAGTTTTAAAGACCTTTCTTGATGCTACTAAATACCCCGATAGTTTTCAAGGAAAAAAGGTTGCATTAGTTGGTTTATCTAGCGGCAAATATGGCAATATCCGAGGCATTGAGCATTTTACAGGAGTTTGTCATTATATGCAAATGCATGTGCTTCCTTTAAAGATTCACATTCCTTATATTCGCCAGGAAATAAATGAACAGGGTGACCTCTTTAAAGAGGAAACCGTGCTGTTTACGCAAATGCAAATAGAAGAGTTTATCCGATTCTAAAGTTAAATAAGTCGGGTTCTTAATCGACTTAAAAACAAAAGAGGATGATTATTATGATATATCTCCCCTTTGCTCATTAAACCTAAATTTTATTTCAGATCAGCCTCTGTCAATACAGGGTTCACTTCAATATTTGTCATAACAATTTTCAATGCCATTGGCAATTGTGGTGTTTTTACAGTTATAACTGAAGGGAACTGAATACCGCCGTAGTCTTTATAATCAGAATATTCCATCTCTCCTGTTAAAGGACTCTCGGTTTTCACTTTTAAACCGCTTGCTAAATCAAAATATTCATTTGATTTATTTCCATCATTTTCAACAATGACTTTGTAAGCATCTTTGCCATTTATCTTTTTAATGCCATCCAGACTTATTTTCACATTCTGACCATAATTTAACTCCGGAAAGATCAATAAAGCATCTTGTAACGCTCTATGCATCTCATTTTTTGGCATCTCTTGCTCTTGTCCCATTGCTGAAGTAACCGTCTTGTCCTTAGTTACACGCATTTTAGAAACCTCTTGAGTGCCCATAAATGTGCGTTGCACCATAACTCCCTTTGCTTTATCAATCGAGGCTACCTGTGAGATTGTCATCCCCTGAATTTCCCCTTCACCTGTTTGCTTAATTGTTTGTACACTTAGTAATTTATCTTTCCCTCCAATTCTATTCAGGTAATTTTCAATTACTTTTTCTACCGTCACATCTGCATCTATAGCTGCAGTCTCTTGCTCTAAATCTCCTTCAATTGTGTAGTTTTTTACTTCACCAAATTGAGTTACTCCGTCTTTAAAATCAGCTGTGTTACCAACAATGATCAAATATGAATTATTCGGTTTAATATACTTGGGAGCAATCTTGTTGAGATCAGCAACTGTTACCGCATTCAGATTTTTTAAATAATTCTTATAATAATCCTTTGGTAATTTTTGGATTTCAGTATTAAGAGCAAAGCTGGCAATTGTAGAAGGGCTCTCAAGTGAGCGGCCAAAACTACCTGTTAAATATGCCTTTGCTGCATCAAGTTCTTCATCTGTAATGGTCTTATCTGCAATATGATTTAATTCCTGATAAAATTGGTAAGCAGCGCTGTCAGTTACTTCTGTACGAACACTTGCATCAGCTTCAAAAGCCCCACTAATTTTATCCGGGCTGATACTTGAATAAGCACCATAGGTGTACCCTTTATTCTCACGTAAGTTCATAAACAAACGAGATGAAGAGCCTCCTCCTAAAACATAAGACAATAAGCTTGATGGAATTCTATCCGGACTATTATATTGTAAATCTACAGGATAAGTTACCGTAACAATTGATTGAACACTTGATGGCCTGTCTACTAAGATTACTTTATTGCTATTAGGCAGGATAGCCGGTTTCCAATCGTGTTTAGGAACAGTTCCTTTCTTCCAATCAGCAAAATATTTATTGACCAATGCTTCCGCTTCTTTCTTGTTGATATCACCAACAATAGCCAAATAACCGATATTTGGCCTGAAATACGTGTTATAATACCCTTGAATATCAGCTACAGTAATGGCGCTTATAGTTCCATCGGTTTCAGCTTCTCCATATGGATGGTCTTTACCATATAAAACAGCATTGCTAACTTTTGAAGCTATTGCGTTCGGATCGTCCTTTTCGGCTGCCAAAACCGAAATTGACTGCTTTTTTAATTTATCTAATTCTTCTTGCGGAAAGCTTGGATTAAATAATACGTCAGCGAATAGATTTAAAAGTGTTTCTTGATGTTTCGTTAAAGAAGATGCAATTGCAGTAGTAGAACTAACATTAATGCTTGCCCCGATCTGATCTATAGCATCATCTAATTGATCTTTATTCATACTGGTAGTTCCACTCATCATTAAGGGGCCTACCAAACTAGTGTATCCGGCTTTATTACCTTCAAGTATAGGATCACGATCAAGTTTTAACGAAAAGGTTACCCGAGGGAGTTTATGATTTTCTACAACAAATACTTTAAGGCCGTTCGGTAAGACAAAGGTTTCAGCATCGCCAATATTAATAATAGGTGCAGGTGCAGGCTCAGGATAGTGACTGCGGTCAACTTGAGCAAAAACACTATTAAGGGTAAAAAGTAGAAGCGTGATATAGATACTTATCGATTTCATTTGTTTTTGTTTTAATTACTTCTTATTGGACAGTATTTCCAGGTTGAGCAGATTTTGGCAAATAATGTAGAACAACACGCCCACTCTTATCAAAGTATTCTTTTGCGACACGTTGGATATCCTCCCTCGTAACTTTATTATATTTTTCCATTTCTTTATTTATCTCGTTGGCATCGCCGAAATAGACTTTGCTTTCTGCTAAATTCTCTGCAATGCCAGCAACAGATGAATTCTGAGTCACGACAGCATTTTCAACCTGAGCCAATAATTTCTGAAAATCCTTTTCAGATATGCCTTCTGACTTGACTTTTTCAATTTGAACATCGATACTCTGCTCAAGGGAATCGGCATCAATACCGCTATTTGCAATGCCATATAACAGGAAAACGCCGCCATCTTCTAAATCTAACGGAATTGCCATAACTTGCAGAGCTACTTGTTCATTATCTACCAGTTCCTTGTTTAGTAAAGAACTATTTCCGCCCGTCAGGTAAGTAGAGAGCATATCCAATGCATAAGAATCCGGATGGTCTTTACGTGGGAGATTGTAAGCCTCGATAACTGCCGGCAATTGGATATTATCATAAATAATATCCCTTATTTCACTGTTTCTTCTTGGTTCCGTTACTGTTGGGCGAGGGATTTCTTTAGTTCCTTTTGGGATCTCTGAAAAATAAGTTCTTACCCACTTTTCAGTTTGATCGTAGTCGATATCTCCTGCAATGGTTAAAACTGCATTATTAGGCACATAAAAAGTTTTATAAAAATCCATGAATTGATCCAACCGTGCTGAGTTCAAATGTTCCATGGAACCGATAGGTGGCCATTGATAAGGATGAACATGGTATGAACGTTTTAAAACTTCTGGAAGGATCGTACCATAGGGTTGATTTTCATAACGCTGCCTTCTCTCCTCTTTTACTACCTCACGCTGTGTATTTACTCCTACGGTATCTATTTTAGCATGAAGCATACGCTCGCTTTCCATATAAAGTGCAGTTTCCAGGTAATTAGAAGGGATAACCTCATAATAATAAGTTTGATCATTTGAGGTATAGGCATTTAATGTTCCTCCAATGGATTGGATCTTCTTCATATATTCACCCCGACCAATATTCTCACTCCCTTCAAATAGTAAATGTTCAAAGAAATGTGCGAAACCAGTGCGTTCCGGATTTTCATTTTTGGATCCAACATGATATAATACCGACACTGCTGTAATAGGAGTTGTTTTATCCTGATGCATAATAACGCTTAAACCATTATCAAGTTTAAACTCCTTAAATTTAATCTCATTCTGAGCATGCACGTTTAGGTCAATACACAAAAAAGCAGTAAACAAGGCAGATGCAACTAATTTCTTCATTAAAGTAATTTTAAGTTTTCGAGTTTTTATTAAAGTATGAAATTTTAATATTCTCCTATTGATATTGCTACACTCAACCATAAATTATTGTTTATATGCTAAGAGAAGGCCAAAAATATTCATAATTTTAAAAATTAAAGGTAATCAAAAAAGTATAATTGGTCTTTTATTTTTTATTTTGTAAGTTTGAGAAAATGAATCAAGTTTTAACATATAACGAGCTAAGCCTTTATCGAAGTTCCTATTTAAAAAAGGAATATACTCGATTCATCGTATTCCTTATTGTATAAGATAGCTGCATCTCAGCATCTATTTAAAAACCAAAAATTCTTACATAATTCATTAACCTTATCAATTTGATAATAACATACAATAGCTTTATGAAAAATAACACCAATACAGCAGTAGTATTAAGCGAAGAAGATTTCGAACTACTAAAAAGCTTTGTGACTCCTTCTGCAAATGATGAAAACCCGATGTCTTTGGCTTATGAATTAAGTCGGGCCAAAGTTGTAAAGAAAGATCAGGTTCCGGAAGGCCAGGTTAGAATAAACTCAAAGGTTACCATCGAAGATTTGGTGAGTAAAGCTAAAACTACCGTAACTATTGTTCATCCTTCGGATGCTGATATTAAACAACAAAAGATATCTGTTTTAACACCCATTGGTTCTGCTTTAATTGGTCTTAAGATTAATGATGAAGTTGAATGGAAAATGCCGGTAGGCTTAAGAAAATACATTATTTTGGAAGTAAGCAATCCTGGCTAAACAAAATCAAAATAAAGAGGGAATGGATATTACGCCATTCCCTCTTTATTTTGATTCCTAAAGTACAATATTCACAATCCTGCCCTTCACCACAATTACCTTTTTAGGAGTCCTTCCTTCCAGATATTTCTGTACATCATTATTCTTTAGAACCGCCTGTTCAATCTCAGATGCTTCCAAACTCAGTGAAAATTGAATCTTCAGTCGTACTTTCCCATTTACAGAAATCGGATAAGCAAAGTCACTCTCTACTAAATACTGAGGATTAAATATAGGGTAGGTAGCGTAGCTGATTGTACCCGGCTGGTTTCCCAATCTCTCCCATAAATCTTCTGTAATATGTGGAGCATAGGGTGAAAGCACAATACATAAATCTTGAAGAATCTCACGTTTATTGCATTTAAGATCAGTAAGTTCATTTATACAGATCATAAATGCCGAAACAGATGTATTAAACGAGAATCGGTCAATATCTTCCTGAACCTTTTTAATGATCTTATGAAGAGCCTTTAATTCAGCAGGTGTCGCCTTTTCTTCCGATACATTAAGGTTGAAATCCGAATCATGAAAGAGCTTCCAAAACTTACGAAGGAATTTAAAAACTCCTTCAATGCCATTGGTATTCCAAGGCTTACTTTGTTCTAAAGGCCCAAGAAACATCTCATACATTCTCAGTGTATCAGCGCCATAGGCTTCAATGATATCATCGGGACTCACGACATTAAATTTAGACTTAGACATTTTCTCTACTTCATGTCCACAATGATACTTACCATTTTCTAGTATAAATTCAGCATCCTTATACTCAGATCTAGAAGCCTTAAACTTCTCAAGATTTAAAATATCGTTGGTAACTATATTGACATCAACATGCAGAGCATTTGTTTTGTAATTGTCTTTTAGTCCGTAGGAAACAAACGTATTGATACCTTTACCTTCTTCATCCAATACCCGATATATAAAATTAGATCGTCCTTGGATCATTCCTTGATTAATCAGCTTTTTGAAAGGCTCTTCTTCAGGCACATAACCTAAGTCTTTAAGAAACTTATTCCAAAAGCGGCTGTATAACAGATGCCCGGTAGCATGTTCAGATCCACCAATATACAGATCGACAGCCCGCCAGTAATTGACAGCGCTTTTCGAAACGAACTGTTCCTTATTTTGAACATCCATGTAGCGATACCAATACCAGCTGGAACCTGCCCAACCAGGCATAGTACTTAGTTCATAATCATATTGGTCCTGATATTTCCAGTTTTTCGCCCTACCTAAAGGAGGTTCACCACTTTCAGTTGGTAAATACAGATCAACTTCGGGCAATACAAGTGGCAATTCACTTTCTTTAATTAAGTAAGGCAATCCATCCTTAAAATAAACAGGTACAGGTTCCCCCCAATAGCGTTGACGACCAAAAATAGCATCACGCATCCGGTAATTAATCTTCCCTTTACCTTTATGTATCTCTTCCAGCTTCTTCAATAGAAATGGCACTGCTTCAGAATAATTCATTCCATTAATAAGATCGGAATTAATATATTTTCCTTCTTTTGATGGATCTGCTTCTTCTTCTATATTCTGCTGATCATGTATTTGAAGAATTGGAAGATTAAAATGTTTCGCAAAAAGATAATCCCGTTGATCACCTGACGGAACAGCCATAACAGCTCCGGTTCCATAACCTGCCAACACATAATCAGCAATCCAGATAGGAATACGCTCTCCGGTTAAAGGATGAATTGCATAACTGCCGGTAAAAGCGCCTGATACCGCTTTCGTATCAGCCATTCTTTCTAACTCAGATTTCTTCTTTGTTTTCTCAATATAGGACTTCACTTCTGCTTTCTGCCCTTCTTGAGTTAATTCTTCAACCCATTCATGTTCGGGTGCTAAAACAATAAAGCTCACTCCATAAATAGTATCTACACGAGTAGTAAATACTTCAATATCCTTATTGCTTTCTGTTGTAAATTTAACAATAGCACCTATACTTTTCCCAATCCAGTTCTTTTGCATTTCAACTAAGGGGTCAGGCCAATCGATTGTATCCAGACCCTGCAATAATCGTTCTGCATAAGCTACAATACGCATACTCCATTGCATCATTTTCTTTTGCTCTACCGGATGACCGCCTCTTTCGGATAAGCCGCCAATAACTTCATCATTAGCCAGCACAGTCCCAAGAGCCGCACACCAGTTCACCGTGCTTTCTCTTAAATATGCAAGACGATATTTCAATAGTTCACGTTGCTTTTCTTCTTCAGTAAAACTATTCCACTCTTCAGAAGAGAACTCTTTTACATCCTCATCAGCAACAGCATAAATATCCGAACTTCCTGATTGTTCGAAATGTTGAATAAGTCGATCAATAGGTTCGGCTTTATCACTCGTACGATTATACCAGGCGTTAAATAACTGCATAAATATCCATTGTGACCAATGATAATAATCAGGATCACTGGTACGTACTTCTCGACTCCAATCAAAAGAAAACCCAATTTTATCCAGTTGAACACGGTAACGATTTATATTCTCTTCGGTAGTTATTGCAGGATGCTGGCCCGTTTGAATGGCATATTGTTCTGCCGGTAAACCAAAAGAATCAAAGCCCATTGGATGCAATACATTGAATCCCTTTAATCGTTTATAACGTGCGTAAATATCTGAGGCTATATACCCCAGTGGATGACCAACATGCAATCCTGCACCCGAAGGGTAAGGAAACATATCCAAAACATAATATTTTGGCTTTTCTGACGTATTATTTACTTTATAAGTTTGGTTGGCCGCCCAAAATTTTTGCCATCTTCGTTCAATTTCCTTAAATTGGTAATCCATTTTATTGCGTTTTCAAGCTTAATGGCAAAAATAGAATTTTTTTACGGCTTTGGGAGTTTTTGAATAAGGATAGTCCTTTTCTCACATCATTTAGTTAATTTCGCACTTTAATACTTGAACATGGAAGAATTTGAAGTAAGTACAACCTCCAGAAAAACAAAATCAGTATATATCTCTACGGTAATAAGCATTGCTTTAGTGTTATTAATGACTGGATTGTTAGGTTTAATCCTGGTTCATGCAAAGAATCTCTCTAATTACGTTAAAGAAAACATCGTTTTAAATATTATCTTGGATGGAGATGCCAAAGAGGCTGAAGTTCTGAATTTGCAAAAGGAAATTAATGCAGATAAATATGTCCTCAAAACTCAGTATATCAGTAAAGAACTTGCTGCAAGAAATCTACAGCAAGACCTAGGTGAAGATTTCGTTGAATTTTTAGGCTATAACCCTTTGTTGTCATCTATTGATGTGTACCTTAAAGCTGAATATGCAAATAAGGATAGTATTGATGTTTTCACCAAACATATTACTGAAAATGATATGGTTCAGGAAGTTGTATATCAAGAATCCTTAATTGATATGGTCAATCAAAACATACGCATAATAGGATTGATTATTCTTGGCTTTGCATTTATATTATTAATAATTGCTGTTGCATTAATTAATAATACCATTCGACTGGCAATATATTCACAACGCTTTCTGATTAAAAGTATGCAGATGGTGGGAGCAACCAAAAGCTTTATACGAAAGCCCTTTATTGGATATGGTTTGGTCCATGGTCTTTTAGGTGCCCTAATAGCCATTATTATGTTAATGCTTTTACTGTACTTCGGGCAAGAGCAGATTCCGGAATTAGTAATCCTTAGAAACTACTATGAGTTTGCGTTGATCTTCCTTGGCGTTATTGCCCTTGGAATATTGATGTCCGGGCTCAGCACTTATTTTGCAGTATCAAAATATTTAAGATTAAGAATGAACGATTTATACCGTTAAAATGGCTCAAAAAACTAAAGAAACCAACCAAAAAAATAAATTACCGGGAATGGTATTTGGCAAAATAAATTACCAGTTTATGCTGGCCAGCATTTTAGTAGTTGCCATTGGATTTTTTCTGATGTCGGGTACTACAGATATTTATAGTTTTACAAAAATAACCTTAGCACCCATTGTTGTTATTGCTGGATTCGCATTAGGATTTGTTTCAATCCTTATAAGACCAAAACGCGATTAAGCTATGACTCTATTTGAGACGTTAGTCTTAGCTATTATTGAAGGCTTAACGGAATTTTTACCGGTTTCATCAACCGGACATATGATTATAGCAACATCTTTGTTGGGAATGGAATCTTCGGCTTTTGTAAAACTATTTACTGTAGCCATTCAATTGGGCACCATTCTCTCTGTTGTTGTTCTCTACTTCAAACGCTTTTTTAGATCAATTAATTTCTACTATAAGTTATTTGTCGCTTTTTTACCTGCCGCAGTTTTTGGGCTGATCTTTAGCGATCTGATTGATGATATGCTTGAAAGCCCTATGACGGTTGCAATATCATTGGTCATTGGAGGTATTGTTTTATTATTTGTAGATAAGTGGTTTGATAATGCAGAAATTAATGACTCTGACGAGATCAATTATACAACAGCCTTGAAGATTGGCTTATTTCAGTGTTTAGCGATGATTCCAGGAACTTCTCGGTCAGGTGCGAGTATTGTTGGGGGAATGTCTCAAAAATTAAGCAGAAAAGCTGCTGCTGAGTTTTCCTTCTTCCTGGCAGTACCCACAATGTTTGGAGCGACAGCTAAAAAACTACTTGATTTTTATAAAGGAGGCGATACACTTACTTCTCATGAAGTAGGGATGTTACTCGTAGGAAATGTGGTTGGCTTCATTGTTGCCATTATTGCTATCCGATCTTTTATTGGCTTTTTGACTAAAAACGGATTTCAGCTCTTTGGTTGGTACCGCATTATAGTCGGAGCAGTAATTATAATATTATTATTAAGTGGACAGAGCTTAAGTATGGTATAATGGATCAAGCTGAAAATACAAATTTTCCAACATTTAATTTCGCAGAAGGAGAGGTTTTATTAATTGATAAACCCCTTCGCTGGACTAGCTTTGATGTGGTCGGAAAAATAAGAAACTCCATAAAACCACTTAAAGTTAAAGTTGGACACGCCGGAACATTGGATCCGCTAGCAAGTGGCTTACTAATCCTTTGTACAGGAAAAAAAACAAAGATTATTGACCAATTTCAAGCTCAGGAGAAAGAATATACAGGAACCATTTACTTAGGAGCAACCACTCCTTCGTATGACTTAGAAACCGAAATAGATCAGGAGTTCGATATTAGCCATATAACTGAAGAGCAAATTCTAAAGACTACGCAGCAATTTACGGGTGAAATTAGCCAGTTTCCCCCACCACATTCTGCTATAAAGATTGGTGGTGAACGTCTTTATGAAAAGGCTCGCAGAGGGGAAGTCGTAGAACAAAGACCCAGGTTTGTAAATATTAGTATATTCGAAATAACTGCTATAAATATTCCAGAAATAAGCTTTCGTGTGGTTTGCAGTAAAGGAACTTATATACGTTCGTTAGCCTTCGATTTTGGAAAGGCCCTAAATGCAGGTGCACACCTTAGTTCGCTCCGCCGAACTAAAAGTGGTGATTTCTCAGTAGAGAATAGCTATAAAGTTATGGAACTAGTGAATCATATACGTTCACTAAAAGATCACCCAATAAATAATTGAAGAAAATCGAGATTATCTTTGCATTCATATGAAAATCTATAAAAACATAGAAGATTTTATTCCAGTTGATAATGCAGTTGTTACCATAGGAACATTCGATGGCGTTCATATGGGTCATCAGAAGATTCTATTCAACCTAAAGGAAAGTGCGAAGGAAATAAACGGCGAAACAGTCCTGTTAACTTTTTTTCCACATCCCCGAATGATACTACATCCGGAAGATGATAGTTTACGATTAATTAATACAATTGAGGAGAAAGCACATCAATTAGCTGCGTGTGGTATTGATCATCTCATCATCACCCCATTTACACGAGAATTCTCTCAACAAAGTCCGGAAGATTATATCCGTGATGTGCTGGTTAGCAAAATAGGAATAAAAAAGATTGTTATTGGTTACGATCATCGCTTCGGAATCAACAGATCAGGCTCCCTGAATGATCTCCTTTCCTATGCTCCGATATTTGGCTACAGCGTTCAGGAAATTCCGGAACAAGATATCAATGCAGTTACTGTTTCATCCACTAAGATACGTGAGGCTTTAATAAAAGGACAGATTGAAGTAGCAAATAGCTTCTTAGGCTACCCCTATGAACTTACCGGAACTGTTATCAATGGAAAAAGAGTAGGGAGAGAAATAGGTTTCCCTACGGCAAATCTATCTATTGATGAAAGTTATAAACTCATCCCCGCCTATGGAATTTATGCTGTAGAAGTATCCATTGTTAATCCTATTCAGATTAAAGACGGTGAGTTTGAAGATCAAAAAGAATATGAAAAGTTTAAAGGCATGGGCTATATCGGCACAAGCCCTACAGTAGATGGTACTAAAAGAAGTATTGAGGTTAATTTATTCGATTATAACGATGACCTGTATGGTAAAACTTTACGTGTTAAGTTCCTACATTTCGTTCGTCAGGATATTCGATTTGATTCGGTAGAAGAAATGATTCAGCAAATTGCAGAAGATGAAAAGACCATCAAGAATCTATTGTCTTATAAACTGTACTGATATCTGAAAGCGTATCAAATCTCCAACCACAACAGAACCAGCTTCAGTTATTGCATTCCAGTTTAAACCAAATTCTTTACGACTAACTTTACCGGAAACTTCGAAGCCTGCTTTAAAGTTTCCATAAGCATCCGTTGTTGTTCCACCAAATTCCACATCAACTTCTATTGGCTTAGTAATTCCGCGAATCGTTAGGTCGCCGGCTAAAACAAACTCATCATCTTCATTATTTTTTGTCTTGAAAGATGTCGATTTAAATGTTATAGTCGGATGATTAGCTGCATCAAAGAAATCTGCTGAGCGAAGATGTTCATCCCGAGGGTCTTGATTGGTATCAATACTTGTTACATCAATTGTAAAGTCGACTTTAGCAGAATTAAAACTATTATCACTTTCAGTCTCTACAGTACCGTCAAATTTTCTAAACTTACCCGAAACAGTTGAAATAACCAGGTGTTTTGCCTTGAAATTTACTTCCGAATGTGTGGGGTCAAGAATCCATTTAGTTGCCATTATTTCTTAATTTTAATAATGTTCTTATCACGTATTATAACATGCTATCGCATTAACAAACAAGGACAATATTTGTTTATGAAATTATAATTTCATAGGTAATTTCCACACCTCCCGAAGCAAGCATATCATGAACTGAGCAATATTTCTTAACAGCGAGCTCTGCTGCTTTTTCAGCCTTTTCTAATGAGATCTGATTTCCTTTTACTAAAAACTTAATATGAATATCCGTAAACACTTTTGGGATAAGGTCTGTTCTATTTCCTGATATCTCAACTTGTATATCTTGAACATCCTGTCTTTGTTTTTTCAATATACTAATTAAATCAAGCACGCTACAAGACCCTAAAGCCATTAAAACCAATTCCATTGGCCTGGCTCCCAAAGCTTCACCACCGATCTCCGGCGAACCGTCAATATGCACCTTCACTTCAGAACTTGATGATGAGCCCTCAAAATGTACAGCCTGATTAGCACGTTTTAAATTTACTTTCATATAACCCAATTACGTTCTTCTAATTACTATTTTTCAAAGCCTGCAAGATATCTTCTTGTATATCTTCAATAGCTTCTAAACCAACAGATATTCGGATACTGCCTGCCAATATACCCAAATTAACCCGTTCCGCCTCAGTCAATTTTGAATGCGTAGTGGATGCAGGATGTGTAACAATTGTTCTGGAATCACCTAGATTTGATGTTATTAAAATCATCTTCAGACCGTCCATAAAACGTTTTGCTTGTTCATATCCTCCTTTTAAAACAAAAGTTACCACGCCACCTCCTTGTTTCATTTGCCTTTTAGCCAATTCATACTGTGGATGTGAAGGTAAAAAAGGATAACGGACTAATTCTATCTCAGGTTGTTTTTCTAATAGTTCAGCAATAACTAAGGCATTGCTACAATGGCGATCCATGCGCAAAGGAAGAGTTTCCAAGCTTTTGGATAATAACCAGGCATTGAAAGCCGACATTGCAGGACCGGTATGACGAATAAAGAATAACATTTCATCAATCAATTCCTGCTTTCCTACTACTACACCACCCAATACCCGTCCTTGTCCATCCATATATTTCGTAGCAGAGTGGCTCACTAAATCAAATCCATATTGAACTGGTTTCTGCAAATAAGGTGTTGCAAAACAGTTATCAATATTTAAAATAATATGTGGATATTTTTTCTTGAAGCCGCCCAGCCATTCTAAATCTACTAATTCAAGTCCAGGATTAGAAGGCGTTTCAAGAAATATCATTTTGGTATTATCCTGGATAGCTTTCTCCCAATCTTCCGGTTTTGCAGCGTCTACATAAGTATGCGTTATTCCCCAACGTGAAAATAATTGAGTAAACAACTGATGTGTAGAGCCAAAAATGGCACGGCTGGAAACAATATGATCGCCACTCTTTAAAAGAGCAGCAAAAGAAGCAAATACAGCCGCCATTCCGGAAGAAAATGCAAGACCTGCCTCTGCACCTTCTAAGGCACACACTTTTTGGATTAATTCAGTTGTATTTGGATTTGAATATCTTGAATAAATAATGCCTTCTTCTTCATTTGCAAATACAGCGCGGCACTGCTCGGCATCATCGAAAATAAAACTAGACGTTAAATATAGAGGTACTGAATGTTCTCGATTTTGAGAGCGAGGGAACTGCTCGCGGATGACTTTGCTTTCGTCTTTCATTGAATTTGATTACAGAAAACAAAACTAAAAACGATATCATTTTTAGCCTTGTTTATATTCCCTGCGAATTTAATGAAAACAATAAATCTTCAGGGAATTATTTAGTAAAATAACAGTCTATTTGACATAAATTCCTAGCTAAACATCAAGGCTCCCACTGTAAGATTAGTACGAGTATCAATCAAAATAGCTCCTCCGGTTGCTTTATTTTCTGCGTATGTATCTATTACCAGTTCATCTGCAGATCTTATCCTAACCTTTCCAATATCATTCAAAGAAAAATTATCTGCCGGAATTTCCTCAAGCGTATTAATATTAACTTTATGAAGGATATCCTGAATCTTTACACGAGATAACTTACTGTTTGTTTGAAGAAGATAAGTTTGCGATAGATCCAACGGACGTAAATCCATCCAACAAATAGAAGCCTCCAAATCTTTTGTAACTTCAGGAATATCAGCAGCCGAAACTATTAAGTCTCCCCGACTGATATCAATATCATCTTTTAAGCGAATAATTACCGATTCTCCCTCTTCTGCATTCTCTTTTTGTTGATTATTCAGTTCGATATGCGTAATCGTGCTTCTAAAACCAGCAGGCATTATTGCTACCTCATCTCCAACATTAAAGGAACCTCCAACAATTCGTCCTGCATAACCACGGTAATCATGTAATTCATCTGTCTGTGGCCTCACAATCCACTGCACGGGGAATCTTCCTTTACCCGATGTTATAAATGGTTTTACATCGACTGTTTCTAAAAATTGGATCAAAGAAGAACCGTCATACCAAGGCATATTTCTTGATTTAATAACAATGTTATCTCCTCTCAATGCACTAACCGGAATAAATTCAATATTCTGGATCGTTAATTTATTTGAGAACTGCAGATAATCATTCTTTATTTTTTCAAAGGAGTCCTGATCATAATCAACCATATCCATTTTATTAACACAAACCAATACGTGCTGGATATTCAATAAAGAAACTAAAAACGTATGTCGAATAGTTTGTTCGATAACACCTTTACGAGCATCAATTAAAATAATCGCCAGATCAGCGCCCGACGCACCGGTTACCATATTTCTGGTATACTGTATATGTCCCGGAGTATCTGCAATTATAAACTTGCGTTTATCGGTCTGAAAATACTTATAAGCAACATCAATAGTTATACCTTGCTCTCTTTCAGCTTTTAAACCATCCGTTATTATAGCCAGATCTACCGTACCGTCATCGTTCTTACGGTTCGCATTTTTGATTGCTTCCAGCTGATCCTCTAATATAGAATCTGTATCATAAAGTAAACGACCAATTAATGTACTCTTTCCATCATCAACGCTTCCCGCAGTTATGAATTTTAATATATCCATTTTATAGTATTCTTGTTTTCAATCAATTAAAAATAACCGCCCTTTTTACGATCTTCCATGGCTGCCTCTGAAACTTTATCATCCATCCGTGCACCTCTTTCAGAAATGCGGGACTGACTAATCTCAAGAATTACACCATCAATATCACTTTTATCCGATTCAACTGCAGCTGTACAAGTCATATCACCAATGGTTCTAAAGCGAACTTGCTTGCGTTCAATTTTATCTTCGTGATCAATATTCAAACTTGGATCTGCTGTCATCCATTGCCCATTACGATAAATACAATCACGTTCATGGGCAAAATATAAAGAAGGTATCTCTATATTCTCTCTTTTAATATAATTCCAAACGTCTAATTCAGTCCAATTGCTAATGGGGAATACACGAACATTCTCACCCTTCTGAATTTTACCATTGAAAATATTCCATAGTTCCGGCCTTTGTCTTTTAGGATCCCATTGTCCAAACTCATCTCGAACAGAAAATATACGTTCTTTTGCTCTGGCCTTTTCTTCATCTCTGCGTGCACCACCAATACAAGCATCAAAGCCATTGCGTTCAATAGTTTCTAATAAAGTAACAGTCTGTAATGGATTTCGGCTTGCATTTTTACCTTTTTGCTCTACTACCTTTCCTTGATCAATTGCATCCTGAACATTTCCTACAATCAACCTCTCACCCAATTCCTCAATTAAATTGTCACGAAAGGTAATCGTCTCAGAAAAGTTATGTCCTGTATCGATATGTACCAAAGGAAATGGAAATTTTCCAGGTCTAAAGGCTTTTTTTGCAAGATGAACTAAAGTAATTGAATCTTTCCCACCCGAAAATAACAAAGCAGGTTTTTCAAATTGCCCTGCCACTTCTCTTAATATTGATATTGCTTCTGCTTCTAAATGATCTAAATAATCCATTTCAATCTATAAAATTATACACTTTCTGATGTAGGGCTTGTAACATGCAACCCACATTCTTTTTTACTTTTATCTTCCCACCACCAACGTCCTGCACGAAAATCCTCTCCAGGTTGAACAGCTCTTGTACAAGGAGCACAACCTATGCTTGGAAAGCCACGATCATGCAAAGCATTATAAGGTACATTATTCACTCGGATATATGATTTAACCTCTTCCAAAGTCCATAAAAACAACGGATGTACCTTTATCAACTGATGTCCTTCATCCCACTCAATCCAATGCATCTGTTCACGATTTAAGGATTGATCGGCACGAATTCCCGTTATCCATATTTTTTTGCCTTGCAGAGCTCGGTTTAACGGTTCTACTTTACGGATTCCACAGCACTCTTTGCGATTATCCACTGACTCATAAAAACTATTAGGTCCTTTTTGGCTGATCATTGCTTCCAGCTTTTCATGATCCGGATAATAAGCCTTAATATCTTTTTTATAACGATCCAGCATTCTGCTCCAAACCGAATAAGTTTCAGGAAAAAGCCTGCCTGTATCTAATGTAAATACTTCGATTGCTAAATTATTGGAAAAGATCATGTCCGTAATAACCTGATCTTCCCAACCAAAACTTGTAGAAAACGTAATTTGATCCTGAAACCTTTCAGCCAGTACCGCTAATACTTGCTGCGGATCCAGATCCTTTATTAACTCTTCAATTTCTATTATTTTGTCCATTGCATTAGTTTAAAATCTCCAAAGAAGAAGAGCAAAAATAATCAAAACCAAAAGAACAGCAGTTCCAATCATTATTTTGAATGTCAATAAAGAAATAGTCAACTTGGGCTTTTCAACCAAACCAGCTGTTATTTCATTTAGCTTTCTAACTTTATAAGAGAAATCTCCTTTTAATGAATTGCGGACGGCATTTAAACGATCCAGCGTTTCATCTATTTCATTAGGAAGAGCATCATTAAGCACTTCCTTTAAGCGTTTGGCAAATGTAGGCGATTTACCATTGGTAGAAATAGCAACTTTTAAGTTTCCTTTTTTAACAATGGATCCTAAATATAGGTCGCATAAATCTGGTGTATCAGCAACATTCAATAATATTCCCCGTTCTTTTGCCAACTCATAAACATATTCATGAAGACCACGATTATCAGTAGCTAAAATAATAAGGGAAATTCCATCTAAATCTTTTTCCTCAAACAACCTCTTTTCAATATGAACATGAGGATAATCAGAGGCAAAAGATTCAAATTCAGGAGACACTTCTGATGCTACTACTAAAATATTTGCTAATGGATCATTTCCCACAAGAGCAGTAAGCTTTTCCATACCTACATTACCAGCTCCCAATAACAACGTATGGAAATTTCGAAGCTTTAAAAATATCGGAAAAAGCTCATTCGTACTCTTCATCTGCTTATCAACTGTTTCAGGCATTAACGAGTTCATTTTCACGAATCAATTTTTGATAATCTGTATGAAACGACACTACCTCTCCAATTACAATTACTGCCGGCGACTCAATCTGCAGCTCTTTAGCTACATTTTCAATAGATTGAATGTCAGCTACAGCTATTTTCTCATTGGGCATTGCCCCATTTTGAATGATCGCAATTGGCAAGGAATCGCGCCCCTCCTCTTTATAAATACGAACGATTTCAGGTAATTTTCTTACACCCATCAATATGACAACCGTTGCAGAGGTCTTTGCTGCCGTATAAACATCTTCAGCGATCTTTCCCGATGAAGTCGTTCCAGTAATAACCCAAAAACTTTCTGTAGTCCCACGATGCGTAATAGGGATTCCCTGTAAACTCGGAACACCAATTGCGCTTGAAATACCCGGAATTACTTCTGTCTCAATATTATGTTTCTGTGCAAACGCTATTTCTTCATACCCTCTTCCAAAAACAAAAGGATCTCCACCTTTCAGCCGTACTACATGCCCATGAGAAAGTGCATATTTAACCAACATCTCATTAATCTGATCTTGGCTATAAGCATGTTTACTAGCCCTTTTTCCAACATATATTTTCTGAACTGCCTGCGGGCAATATTGTAAAAGCTCTTCACTAACTAAAGCATCGTATAATACAATATCAGCTTTAGCCAGAGCCTTTAATCCTCGTAAACTTATTAAATCTGTACCTCCAGGGCCTGCTCCGACCAATGTTATTTTTGAACTTACTGCCATCTTTTCTAATTAGCTATTCGCTAGTTCACGAACCTTACTTACAATTTGATAGAACTCATTAGCATCTTTTAAATAAGATGCTGCAAAATCCTGCGTCGGTTCATTGTCTTTTATTTGCATAATAATATTTGTGAAACTGTCCCTTAGTTTGATTTCACCACTTTCAATAAAGTTCTCTTCAAAGGCCTTAATGGTAGCTACTTGTGTGCTACTGTTAACACTTTTATCTAAAAGAAGTGCTTTTGCTCCTGTAACGAAGACACTATAGGTATGAAAAATAGCATCAGCCCAAGCGCCAAGTTCATAGCTCTCTTTAGCCCATTCAAGCTTCTCCTCTGTCTCATATAATAGCGTTGAAACTAAATCGATCATTACTCCGGCACATTCGCCTACTCCAATCGCCGGTTCATACAATATAGTATGTCCCCAATCAATGTATTCCTCTTCAGTCAATGTGGTTAAATCTGCCAAAGGCTTTAACAGACGGTAAAAATAGTCTTTCGTTTGACGATCAAAGTAATCATGGAAAAATTCATTATCAGCTGAATTCTCCTGATAATCATCAATAAGATAATTTAAAGCAGTGGTTACTCGTTTTGAAGGCACTTTAATAACTCTTTCAGCTGCCCTGCCAATACCACCTCCCAGGGAAGCACCTCCCAACATAATTTGTGCTGCAGGCACAACAGATTTACCAGCCTTTAAAGAACTACCATGAAATCCTATATGTGCCAAACTATGCTGACCACAAGAATTCATACATCCGCTTATCTTGATTTTCAGATCACGATTGTATATCAAGTCAGCGTATTCATCTAAAATCATCTTTTCAAGCACTCTTGCCATTTCTGTGCTATTAGAAATTCCAAGATTACAGGTATCGGTCCCCGGACAAGTAGTAATATCTGCTACGCTATCAAAGCCAGGAGCAGCCAAATCAATTTTCGTTAGAACTTCATATATATGCGACAGACCTTCTTCACGAACAAATTTGATCATTAACCCCTGATTCTGAGTAATACGAATTTCATCCGCGGCATAAGGACGTATACCCTCTACTAATATCCGTGCCTTAGCTGTACTAAGATCACCTGTAGGAACCTTTACAAAGACAGAGAAATATCCATCCTGCTTTTGCTCAAACACATTCGTTTTTCGCCATATTTCATAAGCCAGTGGATTAGTTACATCAATTGCTTTTACATTTTCGTAGTTGGGTAAATCAAGAGGTTTGATCTTATCCCGGTCAATTTTAAATGATTTATTCTTTATAGAAGGACGTTCCTCTTCAATCAGGCGTAAAGCTTCTTCTACTCCAATTTTCTGAATAACAAATTTGAAACGAGCTTTATTACGATTATTTCTTTCTCCTACCCGGCCAAATACGCGAATAGTAGCTTCCGTAAAAGGAATAATCTGATCTTCGTGTAAAAACTCATGTGCTACATAGGCCATCATTGGCTGAGCTCCTAAACCCCCTCCAATCATCACTTTAAAACCCCTCTCCTCAACTCCATCTACCATTCTCACTCTGGGAACAAATCCTAAATCATGGATATAAGCAAATGCTGTATCTTTTTCACTCGAAGAAAATGAGATTTTAAACTTTCTACCCAGTTCCTGGCAAATTGGATTTCGAACCAAGTATTCAAACATCTCCCGCGCATAAGGGGAAACATCAAAAGGTTCATCACGATCAATACCTGCAGTAGGAGATGCTGTAACATTCCGCACCGTATTACCACAAGCCTCACGTAAAGTAATATCATCTTCAGCTAGCTTTGCCCAAAGTTCAGGAGTACGGTCCAAGCTCACGAAATGGATCTGAATATCTTGTCTTGTAGTTAAATGCAGATTCTTAATAGCATATTCATCCGAAATATCAGATATCTTTAACAATTGCTTAAAAGTAACCTGACCAAATGGAAGTTTTATCCGCACCATTTGTACACCAGGTTGTCGCTGACCATAAATTCCACGAGCTAAACGTAAACTCCTGAACTTATCATCATCGATCTTTCCGTCTCGAAACAAACGGATCTTCTTCTCCAGATCAATAATTTCCTTCTCTACAATTGGATTTTCTAATTCTGTGCGAAAGCTTTGCATCTTCTTATTTTTATTAACAAAAAAACCTCTTTTTTTCATAAGAGGCTTACAATAAATTACATTTAATTCATAGTGTTAGCCTGTGTTATTCTAAACACATACATATACCTGATGAATATAAATAGAACTTTTCCATACTACAATGCAAATATATATATAATCCCTATGTATTTGGTATACTTTAATTACAAATGAACAAAATAATTACAAAAGACTGATTATCAGATATAAAAATTCCCTTACAATCTTAATATTGAAGAAGATTCTTTTTCAATGATGTCGGCAATACTTGTGTCATTCAATATTTGCAGCATAGCATCGCGAACTTCTACAAAGGTATCCCGAATGCCACATACCTCTTCTGACTTACATTCATCACATTTCTGATAAAAATTCAGACTAACGCAAGGTAGCAAGGCGATAGGTCCATCTAACAGCCGGATTACTTGTGTTAAACGAATATCTTTCGGGTCCTTGTTCAAACTATATCCGCCTTTTGCGCCTTTTACACTATATAACAGGCCTGCATTACGAAGCTCCAATAGGATCTGTTCCAAAAACTTTTTAGGAATCTGTTCCTCCGTTGCAATTCTCATGATCTGAACAGGTTGAGCACCGTAATTTTTTCCTAAAAAAATTAATGCCTTTATCCCGTACTTTGATTTTTTTGTTAACATGTTAAATCGTATTAGTAAATGCCTTTAAATAAGGAAGTAAATACTGCCCTGTATAAGATTTATCACAATTTACAATATCTTCTGGTTTACCAGCGAAAACAATCTTTCCACCCTTCTCCCCTCCTTCCGGACCAATATCAATAAGCCAATCCGCACATTTTATAACATCCATATTATGCTCTATTACAAGGATCGTATTTCCTTGTTCCAATAATGCGTTGAAAGACTTTAACAGTTTTTTAATATCATGAAAATGCAATCCTGTTGTCGGTTCATCAAATATAAACACTGTATTCTTACATGCATTGCCTTTTACAAGGAAAGAAGCCAACTTAATACGCTGCGCTTCTCCACCCGACAACGTATTAGATGATTGTCCGAGTTGTACATAACCCAAACCAACATCCGATAAAGGTTTTAATCTGGCTGCAATCTTCGGATGGTCTTTAAAAAACTCCAGAGCCTCATCAATAGTCAATTTTAATATATCAGCAATTGATTTTTCCTTATAGACCACATCAATTACATGCTGTTTAAACCGATTCCCATTACAAGCCTCGCATGGAAGATAAATATCGGCAATAAATTGCATTTCAACCTTAATCTCCCCTTCACCCTGGCAAACATCACAACGGCCACCTTCGACATTAAAAGAAAAAGAAGAAGGTTTTAGCCCCACAGCTTTCGCCGCCGGCAAACTGCTATATAAATTTCGTATCTCATCCCAAGCTTTCACATAGGTAACAGGATTCGACCGGGAAGAACGACCTATAGGGTTTTGATCAACCATTTCAACATGTTCAACCAAATTAATGTCACCCTCCAGTCCATCGAATAAACCAGTCTGCTCACCTGCATAACTGCCAATTGCCTTCTGCAGTGCAGGATATAATATCTGCTTAATCAATGAAGTTTTCCCAGAACCTGAAACTCCTGTAACAACCGTAAACACACCTAATGGAAAAGTAACATCAACTCCTTTTAAATTATTCTGCCGCGCACCTTTTACCAAAATGGAAGAATTCCATGTCCTTCTATAAGAAGGGATCTCTATTGCCTCTCTGCCGCTTAAATATTTACCGGTATAACTTTCTTCACTTTCCAATATTCCACTATAATCTCCTGCATATACCAACTCGCCACCATGCGAACCGGCTTCCGGACCAATATCAATGATGTAATCAGCGGCCTGCATCATTTCTTGCTCATGCTCTACTACAATAACTGAATTACCAACATTTCGCAAAGATTTTAACACAGAGATCAATCGGTTTGTATCCTTTGGATGCAAACCAATACTGGGCTCATCAAGCACATAAATAGATCCAACCAACGAGCTTCCAAGGGAAGTAGCCAGGTTAATACGTTGAGATTCTCCTCCTGATAAAGAATTCGACAAACGATTTAATGTTAAATAAGGCAGCCCGACTTCGTTAAGAAAAGTTAAACGATTGTTGATTTCAAGCAAAAGCCGTTTTGCTATTTTAGTTTCTGTATCAGTCAACGTTAAATGCTGAAAAAATAGCAATGCCTTCTCAACCGGCAACAACACAATATCCTGAATAGACCGATCATTTATTTTAACATAAGCTGCATCTTTTCTCAAGCGTGTACCTTTACACTCGGGGCAATCTGTTTTACCACGATAACGAGAAAGCATAACCCGGTATTGAATCTTATAAGCATGCTCTTCTAAATCTTTAAAAAAGGCATTTAATCCCCCAAAATATTTATTACCTGTCCACAACAACCCTTTCTGAGCCTCCGTCAAATCGCTATAGGAACGATGGATAGGAAAATCGAACTTAAGAGCATTATCAACTAGCTTAGTTAACCATTCTCCCATTTTCAATCCACGCCAGGGAGCGATTGCGCCATCGTACACAGATTTACTTTTATCAGGAATCACCAGATCCGGATCAATTCCAATAATCTTTCCATAACCTTCACAACGAGGGCAAGCGCCATAAGGGTTATTAAAACTAAAGAAATTCGGACTAGGCTCTTCAAAGCTCATTCCATCACTTTCAAACAAATCACTAAAAATATATTCTTCACTATTTGCTTCAACAGTACAAACTCCCTTTCCTTCAAAAAAAGCCGTTTGTACAGAATCGCCCATTCTACTCATAGTTTCCTCTTCTCCATCAACACGGATCCGGTCAATCACAATAGACAGATCTCCCACTTTAAGCATTTTATTCGGAATAGTTTGATCCTCCAACAGAGTTTCCGTTTTCTCTATAACGCCCTTCCATTTTACTCTCACAAATCCCTTTTGCAATAAAATAGAAAGCTCTTCCTTTAAAGTACGTTCATTATGAGGCTGTAACGGACTAAACAAGGTTACGACTGTTTCTTCCGGTAGAGCGATCATAAAGTTTACAACAGAAGTCACCGTATCTTTTGTTACTTCCTTACCCGAAATAGGAGAAATTGTTTTCCCGATCCGAGCGAAAAGCAACTTCAAATAATCATAAATCTCAGTAGAAGTTCCAACCGTCGATCTTGGATTACTGGTAATTACCTTTTGTTCGATGGCAATAGCCGGAGCTATCCCTTTAATATAATCAACCTCCGGCTTATTCATTCTACCCATAAACTGCCGGGCATAAGACGACAGACTTTCAATATATCTCCTTCGCCCTTCAGCATAAAGTGTATCAAAGGCTAACGAAGATTTCCCTGACCCTGACATCCCGGTAATAACAACAAGTTTATTCTTGGGTATAGAAACGTCAATGTTTTTTAAATTATGAACACGAGCTCCTTTAATCAAGATATGAGTTTTGGGATTTTCAGCGGTATTTCCTGCCATAAAAATTCTGGATTATAGTATTCAAGAAATTAGTGAATACGAATTGTTTACAAAAATAATGAATAACTGGCAGAACACATTATTTTATAGATTATTCTTTGTTTTATAAAAAAAAATGCCTTTTTTTGAGCCGTTACAATTTCTTAATAGGATTTTAACTTTAACACAGATACTATCGCATAAACTACTACTTAATTATTACTTTTTATTTAAACGAAAAGAATAAATAGCGTAGTATGGATCTTCTGACAAGAACTGACCAAGAACTGATACATTTCTATCTTTCCGGGAATAATACCGGATTAGAAACGTTGATCAATCGACATAAAGCAAAAGTATACACATCTATATTCTTACTGGTAAAGGATTCCTACCTGGCTGAGGACTTATTTCAGGACACCTTTATTAAAGTAATTAAAACCTTAAAGGACGGTAAATATAACGAAGAGGGTAAATTTCTTCCATGGGTTATGCGGATCGCACATAATCTTGTTATAGATCACTTTAGAAAAGAAAAGCGCACTCCGGTAATTACTAATTACGATGGCTTCGATATTTTCGATGTTTTACATTTTTACGATGAAAGCATTGAAGAACAACTATTAAGAGAACAAACTCACCAGGACTTACGAACGATGATTCAAAGACTGCCTGACAGCCAAAAAGAAGTATTGATCATGCGGCACTATGGAGAGATGAGCTTCAAAGACATTGCTGAAATGACTGGTGTCAGTATTAATACGGCATTGGGAAGAATGCGATATGCTATAAATAATTTAAAGAAGATGATGGAGATCAAAGAATTATCACTTAATTCTCAAAAGCTTCCAACGTTCTTACAATAATGGTAACACATTCTATCAATTGATCTTTGGTAATGATTAATGGCGGAGCAAAGCGAATTATATTACCATGGGTCGGCTTCGCCAATAGACCATTATCTCTAAGAGCTAAACAAATATTAAATGCTGTTTCGCTTTCTTCGGTATCGTTAATAACAATTGCATTTAATAGTCCTTTACCACGGACTAACTTGACTATCTTACTTTTCGTGATATATTCGTTTATTTCTTTTCGGAATAGATGTCCAAGCCTCTCAGCATTTTCAGCAAGCTTTTCATCTTCAATAACCTTTAAAGCAGCCACAGCAACCGCAGCAGCAATCGGATTTCCCCCAAATGTAGAGCCATGTTGTCCGGGCTTTATCACCTCCATAACAGTATCATTCGCTAAAACTGCAGAAACCGGATAAACCCCTCCTGAAAGTGCTTTCCCCAATATCAATATATCAGGTTGAACGTTTTCATGATTTACAGCTAATAATCTACCTGTTCGTGCAATGCCCGTTTGCACTTCATCAACCATTAACAACACATTATATTTTGTACAAATTTCTCTTATCTTCGATAAGTAGCCATCATGAGGCACAAATACGCCAGCCTCTCCTTGAATAGGTTCAACCAAAAAACCAGCTACATTATTATTTGTTGCTAATACAGCTTCTAACGCTTCCGCATCATCATAAGGAATCCGAATAAATCCGGCAGTATACGGGCCAAAGCCACC
>Ga0160433_100191_pt1 | contig 50072 bp, 49 predicted proteins | sample HID1972K_E0MG_FD_108235 | JGI IMG/M metagenome (GOLD analysis project Ga0160433, IMG submission 108235) | Enriched pill bug-associated microbial communities from UW Madison campus, WI, USA - HID1972K_E0 MG | ecosystem: Host-associated > Arthropoda: Insects > Digestive system > Unclassified ...
CATCTTCAACTAATTTATCGGAGTAGTTGTTGCCACCGAACCAGTTAGAATCCCAACCTTTGATGATTCCTAATCTGTTACCTATTGGATGTGCTTTTTGTCCCATTTCCTTAATTAGTTTGTGCTTCTACCAAGTTCTTACTACTATCTACTACTATTGTAACGTGGTTAGAACGTTTACGAATACGGTAACCACGACCTTGTGGTGCTGGTCTTAATCTTTTCAACTGACGGCCTCCATCAACAGAAATTGTTTTTACAAACAATTCACTTTCTTCAGGACGCTGACCTTCGTTTTTCGATTCCCAGTTCTTAATAGCCGATAATAAAAGTTTCTCAACTCGAATTGCGGCTTCCTTATTCGTATACTTTAAAATGTATAGTGCCTTTTCCACGCGCTCACCACGGATTAAATCTACTACTAAACGCATTTTGCGTGGCGACGTAGGGCAATTATTTAATTTTGCTACTGCTTCCATTGCTTATCTTTTCTTTTCAGAGTGACCCCTAAATGTTCTGGTTGGGGCAAATTCTCCTAATTTATGGCCAACCATGTTTTCCGTAACGTAAACCGGAATGAACTTATTACCGTTATGTACCGCGAAGGTATGGCCAACAAAATCTGGCGAAATCATTGATCTGCGTGACCAAGTTTTAACTACTGACTTTTTGCTGGTTTCATTCATAGAAAGAACTTTTCTCTCTAAGTTATGGTCTATATAAGGACCTTTTTTAATTGAACGTGCCATTATTTCTTCCTTCTCTCAATGATGTAACGATTCGATACTTTTTTCTTATCACGTGTTTTAAAGCCTTTAGCTAATATACCGTTTCTTGAACGTGGATGACCTCCGGATGTCCTTCCTTCACCACCTCCCATAGGGTGATCCACAGGGTTCATAGCAACACCACGAACACGAGGACGACGACCTAACCAACGGTTAGAACCAGCCTTACCTTTAACCTGATTGGCTCTCTCATGATTTGAAACCGAACCTAAAGTGGCTAAGCAAGTAGCTAAAATCATTCTTGTTTCTCCTGAAGGCAATTTGATAATTGCATATTTGCCATCACGAGCAGATAATTGTGCATAAGTACCAGCACTACGTGCAATCGTACCACCTTGACCTGGATTCAATTCAATATTATGAATAATAGAACCCAAAGGGATACTTTTTAAAGGTAATGTATTTCCTATTTCAGGAGCAACATCATTGCCAGAGATAATAACTTGGCCTACAGCTAATCCATCAGGAGCGATAATGTAACGCTTCTCACCATCTGCATAATGCAATAATGCAATACGAGCAGAACGGTTAGGATCATATTCTATTGTAGCAACTGTAGCGGGGATATCTTTTTTATCGCGTTTAAAATCAATCAATCGGTATGATCTTTTATGTCCCCCACCGAGATAACGCATAGTCATTTTACCGGAATTATTTCTTCCACCTGACTTCTTAATCTTTACAACTAATGATTTCTCTGGAACATTTGTTGTAATTTCAGAATAGTCAGCGCCCACTCTAAAGCGCGTACCAGGTGTTACCGGTTTGAATCTTTTAACTGCCATGTTTTATTGTATAGTACTGTAAAAGTCAATAATATCGCCATCATTTAATGTGATGATAGCCTTTTTATATTTTGCAACGCGGCCAGATGCAATCCCTGTTTTTGTTTGACGAGATTTCATTTTACCAGTAACAACAGCAGTGTTTACCGATTTAACCTGAACTCCAAACATTTTTTCAACAGCAGCTTTAATTTGCAACTTGTTCGCTCTATGATCTACTTGAAAAGCATAACGATTTAACTTCTCTGTTAAATTAGATGCTTTCTCTGTTAGTATTGGTTTCTTTAATATTTCCATCTTATTTGGCCAATGCCTCCTCCAAAATTTTAACAGAATCCAACGTAAGCAATAATTTACCTGCATTCAGAACATCGTATGTGTTCAATTCAGCTGCAGTAATAACTTTTACTTTCTTAAGGTTTCTGCTGGATAAATAAACGTTGTTATTAATTGCCGGTAAAACCATTAAGGTTTTTTCGTTAGAAACGTTTAAGTCAGCAATCATTTTAGCATAGTTTTTAGTTTTAACTGAATCGAAGGCTACTTCGTCCAAAATTAAAATATTACTATCCTTAGCCTTATAGCTTAATGCAGATTTACGAGCTACAACTTTCAATTTCTTGTTAAGTTTGAAGCTGTAATCACGTGGTTGCGGACCAAAAATACGTCCTCCACCATTAAATAAAGGTGATTTAATGCTACCAGCACGAGCACCACCTGTACCTTTTTGTTTGTGTAACTTGCGGGTTGAACCAGCTATTTCATTACGTTGTTTAGACTTATGAGTACCTTGTCTTTGATTTGCAAGATATTGCTTAACATCTAAATAAATAGCATGATCGTTAGGCTCAACACCAAATATTGCTTCAGGAAGTTGCACCTTGGCACCTGTTTCTTTACCTGATATGTTTAAAACTTTAACTTCCATCTTCTTATTTATCTACGATTACGTAAGAACCTTTCGCACCAGGAATAGAACCACTAACTACTATTAGGTTTTTATCTTCATAAACCTTAAGTATTTGTAAGTTCTGAATCTTTACGCGATCACCACCCATACGACCAGCCATTCTCATACCTTTAAATACGCGCGAAGGCCAAGATGCAGCACCTACTGACCCTGGAGCACGTAACCGGCTTTTCTGACCGTGAGTTTGAGAAGAACCGGCAAATCCATGACGTTTTACAACACCCTGGAAACCTTTTCCTTTTGATGTGCCAACTACATCAATAAAATCTCCTTCTGAGAAAATTGATACAGTTACAACATCACCCAAATTCTTTTCATCGGGGAACGTTCCAATTTCAACTAATTTACGCTTAGGCGTTGTATTTGCTTTAGCAAAGTGCCCTTTCAAAGAAGCCGTTGTGTTCTTTTCTTTCTTTTCGTCGAAAGCAATTTGAACAGCAGCGTAGCCATCTTTTTCTTCCGTGCGTATCTGCGTTACCACGCACGGGCCAGCTTCGATAACCGTACAAGGAATATTCCGTCCCTGTTCGTCGAAAATGCTGGTCATTCCTACTTTTTTTCCAATAATTCCTGACATTTTTCTTTTAATTTCTGTTTGTGTCCATCGAAGCAGTAGGGCTTCGCTCAAGACATAGTAATTCCCTAAGGGACGGCAAAGATAGAAAAATTACAATAAGTATCAAATACTTAGAGAAAAAATTTCAGCTATTTTGAGAGTTTATTTCTGGGTTTTCTTCCTGTTACGAAAAACCTCAATTATAGGAGGAATAATAGAAAGAAAAATAATAGCAAAAATAACAACCGTGAAGTTATCTTTTATAATAGGCAAGCCGCCAAAGAAGTACCCTAAAAATAAAAAGCTGGTAACCCATAACACTGCACCTATTATATTATAGGAAGCAAACTTGGTATAACTCATCGTTCCTACACCGGCAACGAAAGGTGCAAAAGTACGCACTATAGGAATAAAACGAGCATAGATTATCGTTTTACCACCATGTTTATCATAAAAAGCCTGAGTCTTATCTAAATACTCCTTTTTCAGGAACTTAACCTTGCCATTAAAAGCTTTCGGACCAACATATTCTCCGATATGATAATTCAACCAGTCGCCTAAAAAACCGGCACTGATAAATATAGCCCACATTAAGAAAATGTTTAAATCAGTCTCCGGTTTAGCAATAATTGCCCCGGCAGCAAACAACAAAGAATCACCTGGTAAAAAAGGAGTCACTACAAATCCTGTTTCAGCAAAAACAATCAGAAAAAGAATAAGGTAAGTCCAGGTTTGATAAGAGTTAACAATTTCAACAAGATGCTCATCAATATGAAGAACAAAATCTATGAGCGTTTGGATTATTTCCACTTTATATGATGTATAAGAAAAGAAGGCAAAAGAAGGCTTCTATTAGGCCTGATTATTAAGCATAACCGGCATAACCAACATTAACACGTCTTCATTCTCTTCAGAAACAGAAGGCGTTAATAAACCCGCACGATTTGATGTACTCATTTCTAACTGCACTTCCTCACAATCTAAATTATTAAGCATTTCAATCAGAAACTTGGCGTTGAACCCAATCTCCATATCCTCCCCTTCAAACTGACAGCTTAAACGTTCATGAGCCTCGTTTGAAAAATCCAGATCCTCTGATGAGATATTCAGTTCACTACCTGCAATCTTTAATCGTACCTGATGCGTTGTTTTGTTAGCATAAATCACCACTCTACGCAATGAATTCAAAAACAAGACACGATCAATAGATAATCTATTTGGATTTATTGTAGGAATAACTGCCTCATAATCCGGATACCGCTCATCGATCAAACGGCATATCAAATTAATATTACCGAACTTAAAAAAAGCACTGGTAGCATTGTATTCAATAGAAACCGTAACATCTTCTGAAGGAAGTGAAGCCTTTAATAAAGACAATGCCTTTTTCGGCAAGATCAAAGAAGCTTCCACTTCAGAACGTACATCCGTTCTGCGGTACCGAACTAATTTATGGGCATCTGTACCTACAAAGGTTGTACTCTTTGGCGTTAAATGACAGTAAACCCCCGTCATCGCTGGTCTTAATTCGTCATTACTTACAGCAAATATTGTTTTATTAATTGATTCAGCTAAAACAGATGCAGCTATCGATACGGAAGAAGCGTTCTCAACCACTGGTATCTTCGGAAAATCATCTGCGCTCTCTCCAGTTAGTTTATATTTACCATCACCTGCACTAATTTCAATAGCAGATGTTACCAGATCTACTGTAAAAGCGATCGGCTGGTCAGGCAAAGTCTTCAATGTATCCAAAAGTATTTTAGATGGAACCGCAATTCTACCTTCCTCCTTAGATTCTACTTGCAAAAAAGTAACCATACTTGTTTGCAAATCCGTTGCTGAAATTGTAAGAACACTGTCTTTAATCTCAAAGAGGAAGTTTTCAAGAATAGGCAACACTGTACTACTGCTTGATGCACCATTAACGGCCTGTAACTGCTTTAATAAAACTGAGGTAGATACGATGAATCTCATAAAAAAAATTTATACGACAATGATAAGCAAAACTTGCGATTATTTAATAAAGGAATTGAAAAAAGCCATCCTAGAAAACAGGTATTACTTTATAAAATCAGAATTTAAACGGTAGTCCGTACGATATTTTTGAAGTTGAATCCCTGCTTCAAGCGGGCGGTCAGTCGATAATATATCGGCACCTCTGTCTATCATATCAAAATATAAAGCATCTCCCTTTGCCTCTGCTTGTTTATCCAGGTTGCCCATCGTTCCTACGATACATAAAATACCGTGCTCATGTAAGAATTGATAGGTTTCCGGCTGGGCTTCACTTGTACCTACAAAAGCTACCAGACGATTGTCAGGCACACCGTAATCATTTAATCGTATTAAATCTTCAGCCTTGGTAATAGATGCTGATATCATCAGTTCAGGTGCTAATTTATGAACCTTTGCTGCCTGTGCAGCCGAGGAGGTAATAAGAATTGTGTAAGCAGCCGCATTCTTTTTACGGATCAAATCAATAACCAATTCATAAGGAACATTCCTCTTTATATCCAAAGTGTAAATTACTTTTCCCGCACCCCATTCTAAAGCCCTCTCTAAACTTGGGATCCGATAGGAAGTCTCTATCCCATCATTATCCTTCAATCGGAAATTCTGAAGTTCCGTAAAAGTATAATTTCTGACATAACCCTTCCCGTTACTTGTCCTGTCTAACTTATCATCATGCATTAACACTAGAACAGAATCTTTAGAAAGAGAAACATCGCATTCAATAATTAACGGTTGCCTTTTCGCCGACTTTTCAAAGGTTTCAATGGCATTCTCCGGATAACCCGATTCAGGTCCTCCCCTGTGTGCACTAATTAATGGAACCCGGCTATCTGTATGTATCAAAAACTGATACAGATTATCCAAGGTTTCTAATTCAATATTAGTTTTATCGACTGACAGAGACGTAAACGATCCGGCCATGGTGCAAGAACCCATAACCAACAAAAGCATGGCTAATTTTGATAGAAGCCTCATAGAATTCGTTTAATTAATTACCTTCCTTATCTTCACTGCCTAAAACATGTGTTTCCTCATTATATTTACCTTTCAACTCATCCAATACCGAATTTTTCCAAAGCTTTGTACCCGTAAAATATGAAACCCGGCCTATCAATTGGGCACCAACTGGCGAGGTCAATAAAAGAAAAAGAATAATTGCCAAAGCCTTGGTTGAGACAGATAGGTCTCCAAAATATATAACGGTACTTAATAGGATAAAGCCAACCCCTAACGTGGTAGCTTTTACAGTAACAGAAAGCCGAAGGAAAAAATCCGGCATTCTTACAATGCCAATAGAGGCGATTAAAATAAATAAAACACCTAAGCCACTAAATATCATTATCAATACGTCATTCATTCTTCTCTTTTTTTTCAATATAATAAGAATAAGCCACTGTTCCTAGAAAAGCTATCAGAGCCAGAATCATTGCCACATCAAGAAAAGTAGCATTTTCGCTTACGATACTAAAAATGGTAATGGATGCAATACCAATTGAAATAAGCAATTCAAGTGCTACAACTCTATCCATCACGTTCGGCCCAATAATAAACCTATAAAACACCAATAAGGTAGAAATACTTAAAGCAGGCATTATAACGTAAGATAAAAAATTATATAAACTCATCGTAATATTTCTAATAACCTTCTTTCCAATCCATTTTTCACTTCCTCCACAAATTTATCTCTGTCTTCCAAATACATTACATGAACAAAAATTGCTTTACGATCATCACTCACTGCTATAATTAATGTTCCGGGAGTTAACGAAATACAATTTGCCAATAATGTAATTTCCAAATCTGTTTTAGCTGAAAGCGGGAACTTAACGATTCCGGGTTTCATAAAGAATCTGGGAGTAATAACATCGTAAGCTACCTGTAAATTTGCTTTCAACATTTCATACAAGAAGAAAAATATAAAACCTATTATCTTTGGTATACGCTTAAAATAGCTTACTCCACCATTTTTAACTGCAGCACTACGCAGAATAAAATAACTCAGTAAAAACCCAAAAGCATAATTACCTAATTCGAAATCGCCGGTAAGTGCAACCCAAACAAAAGTAAGTAAGATGTTAATCAAAAATTGTTTTAGCATAATCTCACTGTATATTTAATGCTTCATTTCCTAAAACTGCTTTAATATAAGGAGAAGTATCCATCATTTGTGCAGCAATATGTTTAGAGATTACCATAATATTCTCAGCCCCAAAACCGATATATAAAGATACCATCATGAGCATTATTACCGGAAAGACCAATAATAATTTACTAAATGGCTTTAAGATCGTGAACCCATCAATATAAACTTTCTCTTCAGGATTTAAAGGAGGCTCGGTTTTCCAGAAAACTTCTGTCCACATTTTCGCAATCACGTATAAAGTCACAAAACTTGCTATGATCATGGCTGCTATTAATAGATAATCGCCAGCAAAAAATCCGGCTTGAAATAAGTTTATTTTAGGCCAGAATCCCGATAAAGGAGGAATACCCACCAATGAAAAGAAGACAATAGCCATAATGAGACTTAATTTTGGGTACTCAGCATACAAGCTTCCCAGCTTAGGCATATCCATTGTTCCCTTAATCCGATAAATAATACCACTCACTAAAAACAAGTTCGTTTTAACGATGATATCGTGAAAAAGGTAAAATAAAGCCCCCGCCAGTGCTACTTCTGTAAACAATCCAAGTCCGGCTATCATAAACCCGATATGACACACAATCAGATAAGAAAACATTCTTCGCATATCACGTTTTATTATTGATCCCAAAGCACCCGTTATTAATGTGGCCACAGCTATCAAAGAAAACGCTGTTGTAATAAATTCATTTGGGATGAAAATCAATGTAAAAAATCGAAATAACGCATAAATACCAACTTTGGTGAGTAAACCGCCGAAAATAGCTGCAATTGCAGAAGGTGGTGTATGATAAGAAGAAGGCAACCAATAGTATAAAGGAAAGACTGCCGACTTTATACCAAATCCTATAAAAAACAATAAACCGGTAACATTAACCAGTCCTCTATTTTCTATTTGTGCAATTTTTATAGACAAATCAGCCATGTTCAGACTTCCTGTAAGTCCATATAGAATTGCGATAGCTGTTAAAAAAATAACCGATGCCAGCATATTCATCGCAACGTATTTTATAGCACTTTCCATCTGAGGTTTCTTACCACCCAAAGTCATTAATACAAACGATGAAATAATTACTATCTCAAACCATACATAAAGATTAAAGACATCGCCTGTCAGAAAAGCACCGTTCAAGCCCATAAACAGAAAATGAAAGATCGGAAAATAACCGTATTTCATCCTTGCCCGGTTTATCCCTACGGTAGAATATATGCTTACCGCTAACGCAGAGATAGCGGTAAACAAAACCATGGTACTGCTAAAGACATCGGCTACAAATGTAATTCCAAAGGGAGCCGGCCAGTTTCCAGCTTGCATGGTAATAATTCCTGTTTTCCAGGTTTGAATAAATAGTAGAATACCAACAATCAAGATTATTACATTTGATATGACGCTAATAATTCGTTGGGCGGTTATTCTCTTCCATAAAAACATTAATACAATGGCTGTTGCCATATGTAATAATAAGGGTAGAATAATAAAATTACTCGTCATATATCTAAATCGTGTGTATTAAGAAGATCATCCAAATTATCTGAACCTGTAGCCAGATAAACCTTCTTTAATAAAATAATAGCAAAAGACTGCAAGCCAAAGCTGATAACGATGGCCGTTAAAATTAAGGATTGAGGAATTGGGTCTGCATAAATTGCAGTAAAAACACTTGAATCTGGAGAAATCACCGGAGGGTGCCCTTTTATAAGATCACCCAATAAAAAGATAAGCAAATTTGCTCCATTACCCAATAAAAGCAAGCCAACCAATAATTTCACCATGCTTCGTCGGAGCATCAGGTAAATGCCTGCACCATATAGTATCCCGATTAATACAACAAATAATAATTCCATAATCTATCTAAACGCTTTCAGAAATTGTAAATAAGATAGTTAGTGTAACTCCAATTACTACCAAATAAACGCCTATGTCAAAAAACAAAGCCGATCCTATCAAACCAATAACCGGTATGGGATCATCAAACCACAATACCGTCATAAATGGTTCCCCAATAAGCATAGGAGCAAGTCCGCTTAAAATTGCAATACTAAGTCCGAACGGAATAAAATAAAATGGAGAATACTTTAAGAGAGCTTTTGTACTGTCTAAACCATTCGCTAATGAATGCAGAATAAAGGCAATCGAAGCTATAAGTCCTCCCACAAAACCTCCACCCGGTTCGTAGTGCCCTCTCAATAATATAAATACAGAAAAAAGTAACAACAAGGGTAATAGATAATTCGCAGCTGTCTTCAATAATATAATCTTCATAACTATTCTATTTCTGATGATTGAATTTTAAGCATACTATAAACACCAATAGCGGCAATCGTAAGAACGGTAATTTCTACAAGAGTATCATAACCTCTAAAATCAACCAAAATAACATTCACTACATTTTTTCCTTTACCCAATAGATATGCATTGTCTGCATAAAATCTACTGATATTCTTATTAGTAGGTTCATTTAAGACCTGTAAAGCAATAACAGATATTAATATGCCAAATGCCCCGGCAAGAAATCCATCTCTTACTTGCGCAGCTTTATCCCTTATTTTAAGATATGGTGGCAGTTTTAGTAAAACAAGAACAAATAACACAGTTGTTAAGGTATCGATCGTAAATTGAGTCATAGCTAAATCAGGGGCCCCATAGTAAACAAAAAATAAACACATGCAATAACCCATCACACTCAATGAAATGATAGCGATAAACCGGGAAGGAGAAAACACAATAGTAAAGATTGCCACTATCATGACCGAAAACACAATTGCTTCGTAAATACTTATCGGTGTATGTTTATCTGTATATAATTGAATATCTACATTTCTTATAAGATAATAGCCTATCAGACAAACCAAAAAGAAAATGATTTTTGTAAGATAGGATCTTAAAAAACCATTATGCATAAACTTTGTATATCGAAAAGCGATAAGTTTAGTTCCCCTTGTCAGAGATATAAAGATAGTTTGCGGAGCAAAAGAATCTAATTTTCCAATTGCACTTAATCTTTTTAAAGACGGTTTTAAGATCAAATACAGAATAATACCACATACAATTGTAATGGCGCTTAACAGCAGAACAGTATTTAAACCATGCCACAGTTTTAATGACACAACAATATCCCTTGAACCCATTGCATGGAGTACTGGCTGAATTAAAAAACTATCCAACAAAGAGGGAAATAGCCCGAACAATAATCCTCCTAAACCCAGGAAAAGAGGAGGAAGCCACATAAAACCCGATGGTAAATGAACTTCACTAAACTTGCTAGGCAAACTTCCCAGAAAAGGCTTCATTCCTGTCAGATATCCAGAATAGGATAAAAATATATTGGTTAAAATAGCTATCAAAGTAAACAATAAGGCACTGTTTCCACTACTCAAAGTAGCCTCGTAAATCAAATCTTTACTAACAAAACTCAACGTAAGCGGAATACCGGCACTGGAAAGCGCAGCCAAACCTCCGGCAATTGCTAAAGGAGCCATTACTTTCCGTAAACCCGCCAATTGAGTAACATCCCGAGTACCTGTTTCATGATCAATTACCCCAGCTATTAAAAATAACCCGGCTTTATAAAAAGCATGAACAAGTATAAAAACAGATGCGGCTAATAATGCATCATGGGTACCTATTCCAAGCAAGAATACGAGTAGACCGAGGGCAGAAATGGTAGAATAGGCCAAAATCCCTTTCAGATCAATTCGAAATATAGAATGAAAGGCTCCATATACCATCGTAATACCGCCAACTATTAATAAGGTATTATTCCAATAAGGATGATCCCCAAGAATAGGTGTAAACCGGGCAATAAGATATATACCGGCCTTCACCATTGTTGCAGAGTGCAGATATGCAGATACAGGCGTAGGTGCCTTCATAGCGCCGGGAAGCCAAAAATGGAAAGGGAATTGTGCAGATTTTGTAAAAGCCCCGGCAAAAATCAAGAAAAGCATGAGTGCATATAAAAAGTGGCTTTTTAATATCTCACTTGAGGATAACATTTCCTGTAGCGAATAAGTTCCCGAGGTGCTTCCTATTAAAATAAAGCCGGCCATCAGGAAAAAGCCACCTCCTCCGGTTATTGCCCAAGCTAAAAGTGAACTTTTTCTTGAAGCCTCATTATCATTATTAAAACCGATAAGAAAGAATGAACTTATTGCAGTAAGTTCCCAAAAAACAAATAGCACTAATAAATTATCGGAAAGCACCACGCCCAACATGGATGCCATAAAAACACAGAGATATCCATAAAAACGTCCTATATAAATATGTCCTCTTAAATAAGCCGAAGAATACAAAAACACCAATGATCCTATCCCTGTAATTAACAGAGAGAACAATAGCGATAACCCATCTAATTTGAAATCAAGATTAATTCCCAGAGAAGGTATCCATGAAGTATGCTGAAAGAAAGTTTGCCCCTCACCTATCTCTGGTAAAAATGTACAGAAATAAACAAAAAGGCCGATGGGTAAAATGGAGACAGTTAATGGTAAATTCCCTTTAAGCTGCTTTCCAAGGAATAACAAACAAATAGCGATTAGGAAACCTGATAGTATGGCTAATAGCATTAATTAAGACATTTTATTAAGGGATTTAACAATAAATTATGGGACTTAACAAATATAATAAACCATGCGTTATTGACACTATGTTAATTAATAAATCACAAATTGACTTTGCTAAAGATTCTTTAAAACTTGTATCCCGCTTTTATCATTGTGTCTCCGTTGTTTCGGCCTAAAAAACGAAGACTCAACGAAGGAATAACCCGCGCACTACCCGAGTATGTAAACCAATGTATGTACAATGTATATCCAATGTAGATGGATAATTAAAGTTTGTGGAGTGATTTATTATGAATATGCATAAATCAGATTATATTTGTCGCACTATGAGCAAAACTGATGATATTTTAAAAAATGTTGTATCGCACGCCAAAGAATACGGCTTCGTATTTCCGTCAAGCGAAATTTATGATGGCTTAAGTGCAGTTTACGACTACGGGCAATTGGGTTCTGAATTAAAGAATAATATTAAAACCTATTGGTGGAAATCAATGGTGCAACTTAATGAAAATATTGTCGGGATAGATTCAGCCATCTTTATGCACCCAAGAATATGGAAGGCTTCCGGTCACGTAGATGGATTTAACGATCCGATGATCGATAATAAAGACTCTAAGAAACGTTATCGTGCAGATCAATTGATCGAAGATAAAATAACACGCTATGAAAAAGATGGCAAAACAGATAAAGCAGCGCAATTGCAAAACGATCTCGATCAGGCAATTAAAGACGATGATTTAGCACATTTAAAAGCTATCATTGAAGAACACGGCATTGTATGCCCTATTTCGGGAACTAAAAACTGGACTGAAGTTCGCCAGTTTAATTTAATGTTCTCAACAAAAATGGGTGCTACAGCAGAAGGTGCTGAAGATGTGTACCTGCGTCCGGAAACGGCTCAGGGTATCTTTGTTAACTTCTTAAATGTTCAAAAAAGCGGAAGAATGAGGATTCCTTTTGGAATTGCACAAATCGGGAAAGCTTTCAGAAATGAAGTTATCGCTCGTCAATTCATTATGCGGATGAGAGAATTTGAGCAAATGGAATTGCAATTCTTCGTGCGCCCCGGTACAGAAATGGAATGGTACGAAAAATGGAAAGCTGCCCGTTTGAAATGGCACTTGGCATTGGGTTCTAATGCTGCTAAATATCGTTTCCACGATCATGTTAAGCCGGCTCATTATGCAAATGCGGCAGTTGATATTGAATTCGATTTTCCTTTTGGCTTTAAAGAAGTTGAAGGAATTCACTCAAGAACAGATTTCGACTTAAAACAACATCAGGAATTTTCAGGCAAGAAAATGCAGTTCTTTGATCCAGAGATCAATCAAAACTACATTCCTTATGTAATCGAAACTTCGATTGGTTTGGATAGAATGTTCCTTACTGTATTGTGTAACGCTTTTGAGGAGCAGGATTTAAGTACAGAAGACAAAAAAGACAGCCGTACAGTATTACATATACACCCGGCTTTGGCTCCTGTTAAAGCAGCGATTCTGCCTTTAACAAAGAAAGACGGCTTGCCAGAAAAGGCAAGAGAGCTTATGAATGAATTGAAGCTTGACTTTAACATTCAATACGATGAAAAAGATTCTATCGGGAAACGTTACCGCAGACAAGATGCGATTGGCACCCCAATTTGTATTACAATAGATCATCAAACATTGGAAGATAATACAGTTACACTTCGCCATCGCGATAGCATGGAACAAGAACGTGTAAAATTAGATGACATCAATGGTATTCTTCAGAAAACAACAGGCTGGCATAGCTTATTGAAGACGTTTGCTTAAAGAAATGCCTTCTAATAAAAAGAAGCCCTGTAAAAATCATTCTACAGGGCTTCTTTTATTAGAGTTCTATTTGAAACGTATAATCTCTCTTATATATTGCTATAAATATTAGCTAAACAAATTAATGATTTGTAGATTTGCTAATATTTATGGAAAGAAATATTGTACACTGTGATTTGGATACATTCTTTGTTTCAGTTGAAAGACTGCAAAACACTGCGTTAATAGGGAAGCCAGTATTAATTGGCGGAAGTTCAGATCGTGGTGTAGTAGCGTCTTGCAGCTATGAGGCACGACTATACGGTGTACACAGTGCCATGCCCATGCGTTTAGCCAGACAACTTTGCCCGGAAGCTATTCTAGTAAAAGGCGATATGGATCAATACAGCAAATACTCGGCTATGGTAACTGAAATCATTTCTGAGAGAGCACCTATTGTTGAAAAAGCCAGTATTGATGAACATTACCTGGATGTTTCGGGAATGGATAAGTTTTTCGGCTGCTGGAAATGGACTCAGGAACTCAGGCAGCGTATTATTAAGGAAACCGGCTTACCCATATCTTTCGGACTTTCCATCAATAAAACAATAAGTAAAATTGCTACCGGAATGGCCAAGCCGAGTGGCGAATGGCAGGTTGAAACTGGCACTGAAAAAAGCTTCCTGGCACCTCTTTCTATCAAAAAGATTCCGATGGTAGGTACAAAGGCCTATACCCTTCTAAGGAATATGGGCATCTCGAAGATCAAAACTTTACAGGAAATGGAAGTACAAACGATGTACCGTGTGATGGGACAAAACGGAATAAGCATCTGGAAAAAAGCCAATGCTCTGGATGATGCGCCCGTAATTCCTTTTACAGAGCAGAAATCAATGAGTAATGAGCATACTTTCGAAATAGATACGATTAATATGTCTCTGTTGCGAAGAATACTAATCACCATGATTGATGAGTTAGCTTTTAATCTCCGTAAAGAAGGAAAATTAACTGCTTGTGTTACTCTAAAAATACGCTATAGCAATTTCGATACGCACACCAAGCAAATTAAAATCACTTATACAAATTCGGAAAAGGTATTAACAGAGCGGATACTAGAACTATTTGATAAACTCTATAGTCGCCGAATGCTGATACGGCTTGTTGGGATCAGGTTCAGTAATTTGATTGCAGGAAGCCAGCAGATAGATTTATTTGATGATAGAATCAAGGAATTGAATCTGAGTATAGCCATGGACCATATCAGAACACACTTTGGCATAGATAAGATTATGCGGGCAGTAAGTTTGAAGGACGAAGTTCGAAAGAAAGGAGAGAAATGCTATTAAATGTACATAGCTGTTTTAGCGTGCGCTATGGCACGCTTAATATTGAGCAACTGGTAAAAGGCTTACTATTAAATGGCTATGATACTGCTGTTCTAACAGATATCAATAACAGTTCTGCTGCACTGGACTTTATCAAAGAATGCAGAAAATATGGCTTAAACGGATTAGTAGGAATGGAATTCCGCAATGCTGACGAACTCTTATTTATTGGCATTGCAAAAAACGAGGAAGGTTTTAGGGAACTCAATGAGCTAATGACTGCGGCTAACCAGAGAAATTCACTCCTGCCGGTTATAGCTCCGGAATTTAATCATGTTTTTGTAGTCTACCCATTTGGAAAGCCGTTATCTCATAATCTTCGTGACTATGAGTATATTGGTGTTCGTCCGGATCAATTAAACCGGATAGCACTGGAGCTCCAATCTACACAGCAGCGCTATGTGATATTGAAGCCACTTAGTTTTCAAGATAAACAAGCACATCTGTTGCATCGCCAACTGCGGGCAATTGATCATAATCTTCTTATTTCTCAATTGAAACCCACACAAATTGCTGACACAGATGAAGTGTTTCTATCCAAGTCATCCTTAATACGACTTTATAAAGGTTTTCCTCAACTGATACATAATACAGAAAAGCTGCTGCAAGACTGCTCCTTCAATTTCAATTTTAAGAATAAAAAGAATAAAAAAAACTTTAGGGGAAGCCATTATGAAGACAATCAATTGCTGTATACGTATGCGATGGAGGGCTTTCTGCGGCGTTATGGGAAAACTAATAAAGTGGCTATGGACCGGGTATTGAAAGAATTGGAGATTATTAAAAACCTGGAATTTGCTACCTACTTTCTGATTACGGATGATATTTGCCGCCATGCACGTGCCCGAAATTTCCATTATGTGGGAAGAGGAAGCGGTGCTAATTCTGTGGTAGCCTATTGTTTGGGTATTACAGATGTTTGTCCCATTGAACTGGATCTTTATTTTGAACGCTTCCTGAACCCTAAGCGGAACGTTTCACCCGATTTTGACATGGATTTCAGCTGGAACGAGCGTGATGAGATCTATGATTATATCTTTCAGAAATATGAAAAGGGCAATGTAGCATTGATGGGTGCCATGAGTACGTTTCGTTCGCGATCCATTATTCGGGAACTGGGAAAGATCTATGGATTGCCGCGCGGTGATATTGATCGGCTGGTGCATGAACCGCAGCATATGCTCAATAAGAACGAGATCACAAATATGATCTTGAGTGTTTATGACCAGATGTCAGATTTTCCAAACCAACGAACCGTCCATGCCTCAGGAGTATTGATTTCAGAGAAGCCCCTCACCTATTATTCGGCCATGGATTTTCCTCCTAAAGATCGCCCTACCATACAATTTGACATGTATGTTGCCGAGGATATTAAATTTGAAAAGTTTGATATCCTTTCCCAGCGAGGCATTGGGCATATCAAAGATTGCAGGGAAATAGTTTTCCAAAATCAGGGAATCCGCATCGAGACAAGCGAACCTCAACGTTTCTTTAAAGACGAAAAGATAGCGCAACAATTGAGGTCTGCCAATACCATCGGTTGTTTTTATATCGAAAGCCCTGCTATGCGTCAATTACTGACTAAATTAAAATGCGACGAATATCGGACACTGGTTGCTGCCTCATCTATTATCCGGCCGGGTGTAGCATCGAGCGGAATGATGAAAACTTATATTGAAAGACATCACGATCCCCAGAAGGTAGAGTATATGCACCCTGTCTTTAAAGAACAACTTGAAGAAACCTATGGAGTGATGGTGTATCAGGAAGATGTAATGAAGATCGGTCATCATTTTGGTGGCCTGGATTTATCAGATGCTGATATATTACGCAGGATAATGAGTGGAAAAAAACGCGATGAAAAACACTTAGGGGAACTCCATATCAAGTTTACCCGCCATTGTGAAAAGATGGGCTACCCTAAAGATATCTCTCAGGAAATTTGGCGTCAGATGGAAAGTTTTGCAGGCTATTCCTTCAACAAAGCGCATTCAGCTTCTTTTGCAGTAGAGAGTTACCAAAGCTTATACTTAAAAACTTATTTTCCATTGGAGTTTATGGTCTCTGTACTGAACAACTATGGTGGATTTTACCAACGAAAAGTATATGTAAATGAAGCGCGAAATTCGGGCGGGAATATTTGTTTACCATGCGTAAATAAAAGTAAATACAATACCAGTATTGATGGCAAAGATCTCTACCTGGGATTTGATTGTCTGCTGAACCTGGAAGAAAAGCTGGCAGTTAGAATTGTTAATGAGCGGGAACAAAATGGAAATTACCGAAGTTTAGAGAACTTTATATTGCGGACAGAGGCAAGATTGGAGCAGCTAGTGGTGCTGATCCGTTGCGGGGCTTTCCGGTGTACGGGAACTGGAAAGAAAGAACTATTATGGGAAGCGCATCTGCTAATAAGCGGAAAGCAGCAGAAAACGGGGATGGTAACCTTATTTGAAACTCTTAGCACAAAACAACCTATGTTACCTAAATTAGAAAGTTCTCTTTTGGAAGACATGTACGATGAGATGGAACTCATGGGTTTCCCTGTTTCAGGCAGTATGTTTGATCTGGCAAAATCCAGTTTCAGAGGAGAAATAATGGCAAAAGATCTTTGTAATTATGAAGGCAAAACTGTGCGTATGGTAGGTGATTTTATTGCCGAAAAAAAGGTTCGGTCGAGAAATGTGAGCAATATGAAATTTGGTACTTTCCTCGATGTTGAAGGTCATTTCTTTGATACAGTACATTTTCCACAATCTCTAAAATCTTATCCTTTAAATGGTAATGGCTTATATTTGATTCTTGGGAAAGTAACTGTTGATTTTGGATGCCCTTCCCTTGAAGTACAGAAATGTGCTCGAATGCCCATGCTAAGTGACCCAAGAAGCGAATAAAATAACAATGGAATACGCAATTGTAGATATAGAAACGACAGGCGGATATGCATCAGGAAGCAGTATAACTGAAATTGCCATCCTGATTCATAATGGAAAAGCAATTATAGATCGCTATCAAACTTTGATTAACCCGCAGGTTCCAATACCAATTTACATTCAGACACTGACTGGGATCACAGATGATATGGTTTACGATAGCCCTGATTTTGAGCAAGTGGCAGAGCAAATTTATAAGACTTTAGAAGGCCGTGTGTTTGTAGCACATAACGTAAATTTTGACTACTCCTTCATAAAGCACCACCTTGAACGTGCAGGATATGCTTTTAATGCTCAAAAGCTTTGCACAGTCCGCTTAGCTCGTAAAATAAAACCCGGATTGAGATCATATAGCCTTGGTAAACTCTGTGACGCCTTGAATATACCTTTAACAGATCGCCATCGTGCTGAAGGAGACGCCCAGGCTACAGCTATTCTTTTTTCTTGCTTACTTGAATGGGACACAAAAGGGCATATTACGGCTATGTTGAGTAAAAAATCAAAAGAGCAACAATTACCTCCCAATCTGCCTCACAAAGATTTTGACAAACTACCCCATTGTCCGGGGGTATATTATTTCAAAGATCAAACGGGAAAAGTTGTATATGTAGGTAAAGCAAAGGACATTCGTAAAAGAGTTTTCTCTCATTTTACAGGGCATAATCCTAAACCACAACGCCAACATTTTCTGCGAAGCATATATTCCATTCATTATGAACCTTGCGGTACAGAATTAATGGCTCTCTTACTTGAAGCAGTAGAAATAAAACGTTTATGGCCTGCGTTTAATAAAGCAATCAAACGACAAGAGCCCAAGTTTGCTCTTTATTCCTATGAAGATCAAAACGGCTATCTTCACCTTGAAGTTGGCAATCATAGAAAAGGATTGGATAATATTCACACGTTCAATTTAAAGACTGAAGCTCTTAATCTACTGTTCAAAATGATCCGCGACTTTGAATTACATCCTGATTTATGCGGATTTAAGTCGACTGGATTCGAAGTAGGAGTTAAAGACCAAGAAATAGGAATTGTGAGATTACCTCCGATAGAATATAATGATCGGGTACAAAATGCTATTGAACACCTGCATCTTACCATGCACTCTTTTATAATTTTAGATAAAGGCAGAAATGAGGATGAACAAAGCTGTATTTGGGTAGAAAATGGATGTTCTTATGGTTTCGGATATATTGAACAATACTCAGATATAAAAAGTGTTACCGATGCTAAAGAGTCCATTAATCGATATCCTGCTACTCACTATATTATGCAATTAATCTATAACTATGCAGAAAGATTCCCAGAGAAGGTATTGTCCTTTTAAAGGAAATTTATCTTCTCTTAAGAACGTTACCAAACATTCATCTTAAAACAATGTTCTATAGGCATAAAACCTAAGAATGAATAGTACGACATACGAAATAGAAGAAATAGATTCGCCTATAATAGCACTTGCACTACATGATGGGCATTATATAGCACCTGAAATTTTGCCTCATATCCACCTTCAGGAACATGAACGCTTTCGCGAGGAGGATCCATATACGGCTTATATGATAGATTTATCCGTGAGCAGGGTAACAGTTCACACTTCACGTTTTCAGGTTGATCTGAATCGATTACCCGATAAGGCCATTTACATGCTTCCTGAAGATGCATGGGGTTTACAGGTTTGGAAAGATGGATTTCCTGAAATTCTGAGTAGTGCCTTAATGGAATACTATCAGGAATTCTATGTAAGAATGAGCGAATTGATTGAAACGGCCATTCACAAGTTCGGATATTTTCTAATTTTAGATATCCATTCATATAATCACCGCAGAGAAAGTCCGGATAAAGCAAGTCCTGTTATTTCTAATCCCGAGATAAATATTGGTTCGGCAAACAACCACCCAAAGTGGCAACCTCTTATTCATCATTTTATGCAATATCTTTCTGCTTGTTCGATCAATGGAAGACATCCGGATGTAAGAGAGAATATCGTGTTTAAAGGTGGTGGTTTCTCACAATGGGCTAATCAAAACTTTAGCGAAAAGGGTTGTGTTATTTCTGTTGAGTTTAAAAAAACTTTTATGGACGAATGGACAGGCAGAGCCTTCATCAATCATATTCAAGATATCAGGGGGGCTTTATTGGGCTCCATCCCTATTCTAAAACATCAATTGAATGCATTTAGAAACGAGCAGTCATGATAACTACTCCTGAGAAGAAAATAATTAATCGGATTCTGGATAAGATCAAAAAGAAAGAAGCCGTACGTATCAATATTCCTGGCAACGGCTTAGTGAATATGGAAAAGCCTGTGCCTTTTATGGTCGTTTACCGGATCCCGCCAAATGGAAAAGATGGCTTTACCTCGCGCTTGGGCAAAACCGAATCTTCCTATCTCTATGCGGAAGATTCTCCGGAATGCAGTGAGATCGTAAAAAGCATTGCAACCTACTTATCCGACCGATTTAAAGGATTCCTGCTATTTGAAGTTTGGCTTTCTGAAAAAGAAGAAGCTCCGCCTTTTACAGTTCACGTAAGCCAAAAAAGCGGATTGGAAGTTGCTGAAAAACTAAAAATTGAGCTTGGTAAGATAAACATCCTTGGTAATTTAATGCGGACGGAAATAAATAAAGGAAAAGATGTCGTAGCTCCTCCTTATTATAAGCCTTTAATTAATAACAAAGAGGCTAACAAATCAGCAATTACATTAATAGGGCTTGAGATTGCGCCCATCTATATGAATGTATCTACCGGCCGGGCTTATCCTTTATTTTTAAGAGACCTGCGTTCAAAATTCAGTAAAGCTATTCGAAAAGGCTTCTTTGAATTTGTTAGAATACATACTTCCTATAATGCTACTAATTTCCAAATGCTTGGTACTACCAGCCTGGAAAAGAATGTATTTGATATTGATGAGGAATTAGGTAATTGCAGTAATCTTTTTGATTTCCTCTTACTGATTACCCCTATTAACGTAGATGATGCCTGGCAGTCTTTTCAAAAATCGAATTATTTAAAGCCTCCAGTTTTTCACTACAGGCCTATGCCTATTGACCCTGAATTAATCAAAAGGAGAATTTACAATTTACCGATCGAAGATATTTCTGATCCAACGCTGGCTTTTCTTTTTCGGGATAAGCGAAAAGAGGTTGATAGAATGCTAGACATGATGATGGAGCGTGAAAAGCCTGATTTTATGCTTACCAGTATGCAGCTATTCGGACCCATTGATGATAAATTACTGGAAACTGCAAAAGCATTATTAGTGGCTATTGATGTGCCCGAAGAGCCTCCCGAAAGAAAGATGATAAAGGCCCCTGAATTTGCAAAGATGGCAGAAAAGGAACTAGAATGGTTAAAATTGCAAGATCCAGATATTTCTACTGTTGTACGGGTTCGAGATGATATTGATGGCATTCTGGTTAACCGGGGAATGTTAAATATCAATAAAAACTTTCAGGTATCTGAAGGCAGGGCATTTTCTCTCTTACAGCATGAAATAGGGACCCATGTGGTAACCTATTATAATGGCAAAGCACAGCCGCTTAAATTATTTTACATTGGTGTTCCCGGCTATGAAGAATTGCAGGAGGGGCTGGCTGTTTTTTCTGAGTACCTGACCGGCGGCTTAACACCTAACCGTTTAAGGACCATTGCAGCCCGCGTTATTGCTGTGCAGCAAATGATTTCAGGCAGTTCTTTTATAGATACCTTTTATGTATTGGTAGATAAATATAAGTTTAGCAATAAAGCTGCTTTCACTATCACTATGCGAGTTTATCGGGGTGGTGGCTTAACAAAGGATGCTGTTTACTTAAAGGGATTACTCAACCTTATTGAATATATTAAAAAGGGAAAAAGTATTGAACCCCTGTTAATCGGGAAAATCAGACAAGATTATATTCCAGTTGTACAAGAATTAATTCATCGGCAAATATTGGCGAAGATTCCTATCAAGCCTCGTTACTTAGACAAAAAATATGAACACAAGATTGAAAACATTCGGTCGGGAGGAAATGTTTTCAATCTGATCAGACATTAATTAAACACCTTAAACCTTAAAAAAAGAACAATGAAAATAGGATTTGTAGTGAATCAAACCCCTAAAGAGATACCTGCGTATACAACAACCGGGTTGGCCATGCAAGCAAGCAAAATGGGCCATGAAGTTTATTATATTGGTGCAGGCGATCTTATCTATATGAAAGATGAGCAGATGGGCGCACATGCTCGCAAAGGTCCGGAAAAACAATTTCGCACCAACGAAAACTTTCTTGAAGCAATAAAGAAAACAGAGAAAGAACTTATCACTGCAAAGGAATTGGATATCTTAATGCTTCGGAACGATCCGTCTGTTGATTTTGACCATCGGCCCTGGGCTCAAAACGCAGGGATTGTATTCGGGCAATTGGCTCAAAGGCATGGTGTTGTCGTTTTAAACGACCCTAACACATTGGCTAATGCATTAAACAAAATGTATTTCCAGTATTTTCCAACGACAGTACGGCCAGAAACAATTATTACAAGAAATATTGAAGACATCAAAGCTTTTTATAGAGATCGCAATAAACATATTATTTTAAAACCACTACAAGGCTCAGGTGGTAAAAATGTGTTTATGATTAAGAATGATATTAAGAATTTAAAGCAGATTGTAGACGCTATTTCCCGTGATGGATTTGTGGTAGCACAAGAATATTTGCCGGAAGCTAAGAATGGTGACATTAGATTGTTCCTTTTAGATGGACAACCCATTGTTGTTAATGGTAAAACTGCTGCATTGCATCGCACTCAGGCGGAAAATGACATTCGAAGTAATGTACATCAAGGTGGCGTTGCCAAAATTGCCAAACTAACAAAACGCTGCTATGAAATTGTAGAAGAGGTTGCACCCAAGCTTATTAAAGATGGTATGTTTTTAACGGGCTTAGACATTGTAGGCGATAAGTTGATGGAAGTTAACGTATTTAGTCCGGGGGGCTTGGGCAACGCAGGAAGGTTGAATGGAGTAGATTTTTTTGAACCTGTTATTAAAGCAATGGAAAGGAAAGTAATTTAAATTAGCATTGACTAAACATCTAGTGCTAACTAAATACTTCTTCTAAAATATAATGTGACTTTATATTTCCAAAGTTTTCAATATGCAGGGCATAATAATCTAGAATATGATCTAAAAGAATCCGTCTGTCTTGCAAGGAAATCTGCAAGGAGTAAATATCTTTAAAGGAACTCGACATTAGGTTTATCCATTGCCGGGTTTCTTTATCTGATAAATAGAATTGATGATAGGGTGGAAAGTTGCAGAATATCCCTTCTTTTAGATCAAAATAAGCCGGGTTCTCTTTAGCAGGCAATACAGGATAGAAGCCCATAAATTTACTTAAGCGGAGTAAGAAGTAAAGGTGGAAATTAGAAGATACTTCTGTAGTACTATCTAACCAGGAAACCGCATAATAAATGTATTCAAAAAGTGGCTCATCAGCACTTTGTTGCTTTAAACATTTTTGAAGAACTTCTGTGATAAAAATAGCAAGCGATCGTTTTTTATCATCGTAAGGAATACTTTGAAAAATCGGTAGTTGCCGGGCTTCAGAAACGCGCTGTATACCTCCTGAATTTTTATGATAAACTACCAGATCTAACAGATGTAAAGGTTGCAAAATATTGATGTGTATCTTAGCTCTATTCTTTTTGACACCGTTGATTATATAGGACTGCAAACCAAAACTTTCTGTAAATATCTGGCAAATCACACTGCTTTCACGGTGATTAATTGTTCTAAGTACAATTCCTCGGGTTTTGTGTAGCATGCTAAACGGCTTCGATCAATTTGGGAATAAAAATAATCAATCCACTTATCAAGGCAAATAATGCCGCAATGAGCACTGCTCCTGCAGCGGCATCCTTTGTTTTTTTAATTAACGGGTGATATTCTTGAGATACCATATTAGCCAATGATTCAATACTGGTATTTATCAGTTCGGCAAGCATAACTACAGCTATGGCCAAAGCGATCCATAACCACTCATAGATAGCAATCTGAAAAAAAAAACCCATAGCAACCACCAACAAGGCTGACACAATATGAATCTTAAAATTACTTTCGCTTTTTATACTGCTGAAAATACCGTCAATAGCACAAGAGAAGCTTTGATATAACGATGATTTAGGTGGTTTCATCTGCTTCATTTTGCTGTTCGGTACGTTCTTGCAGGATGCTCTTACGCTCAATTTTACGAATCAAACTGTAAATAATGGTAAGGAAACCTATACCAAACACAACTACAGATGCAGTTAGCACCCATTTATATATACCATACTCTTCTCTTTGTAAAAAAGTACCGAAAATACCTATGAGTATTCCTAAGGCTGTTATTATGAGACCTCTCTTCAAAAACTTATTCATTCTCATCGTATCCTAATTTTATAGTACAAAAGTAGGCATCACATTCAAATATCTTTATTATTAACAATGCCAATTTGTTCTTTTCTTATCCATTTCTAATTTAAGCATTTATTCTTAACTTTGCATCCTCAATTTTAGCTGCAAATACCTGATGTACAAAGAATATAAACACTTGAACTTATCTGAAATAGGAAAAGAAGTTCTGGCTAACTGGAAGCAAAACGGGATTTTTGAAAAGAGCATCCAAAACAGGCCTTCTTCTAAACCATATACTTTTTATGAAGGACCGCCGTCAGCCAATGGGATGCCGGGAATCCACCATGTTATGGCTCGTTCTATTAAAGACATTTTTTGCAGGTATAAGACTCTCAAAGGCTTTCAGGTTAAACGCAAAGGTGGCTGGGACACGCATGGCTTACCCATTGAGCTTGCAGTTGAGAAAACATTGGGAATTACCAAAGAAGATATTGGAAAGACCATAACCGTTGAAGAGTATAATGATTATTGCCGTAAGGAGGTAATGAAATATACAGACGTATGGAATAATCTGACTGAGAAAATGGGATATTGGGTAGACTTAAAAGATCCTTATATTACCTATCAAAACGAATACATTGAAACCCTTTGGTGGATACTAAAGGACTTCTACAAGAAGGGTTTACTTTATAAAGGGTATACCATCCAACCCTACTCTCCAGCTGCAGGTACAGGTCTTAGTTCGCATGAACTTAATCAGCCTGGCACCTATCAGATGCTTAAGGATACAACCATTGTTGCAGAGTTTCGCATTCGGAAGGATCAGGTACACCCATTACTGAATACTTTATTTGAATACGAAGAAGAAGATACTGCAATTATTGCATGGACTACAACTCCCTGGACTTTACCAGGAAATTCAGCTCTCATAGTTGGCAAAAATATTGATTACGTAAAGGTCCGCACGTTTAATGCCTATACACATCTGCCGGTAAGTGTTATTTTAGCTAAAGTATTAGTTGGAAACTTCTTTAAGCAAGAAGCATTTGAAGCTGATTTCAAAACTTATAAGACAGGAGATAAGTTAATTCCCTGGGAAATTGCTGCTGAATTTAAAGGAGAAGATTTATTAAACCTTCGCTACCACCAATTGATGCCTTATGTGAATTCTGAAGAACTTGAAGAAAATGCTTTTCGGGTTATTCATGGCGATTTTGTAAGTACAGAAGACGGAACAGGTATTGTACACGCTTCGCCAACTTTTGGTGCGGATGACTTTCGTGTTTGTAAAGAAAACAACATTCCCGGCATCTTAGTAAAAGACGAGAATGACAAAGATGTTCCAATTGTAGATCGTCAGGGTAGATTTGTAAAAGAAATTACGGATTATGCAGGCGATTTTGTAAAAGAAGAATATTACAGTCCGGAAGAGCGCAAACAAGACGATTTTAAAGCAACCGATGTCCGTATTGCTATTCAGTTGAAAGAAGAAAATAAAGCTTTTGATGTAAAAAAATACGAACACAGCTATCCACATTGCTGGCGTACAGATAAACCGATCCTTTATTATCCCTTAGACAGTTGGTTTATCAAAACTACCGCTGTTAAAGAAAAACTGGTAGCTCTTAATAACACAATTAACTGGAAACCGGAAGCTACCGGATCTGGCCGTTTTGGAAACTGGCTTGAGAATTTAGTCGACTGGAATCTATCGCGTTCTCGTTTTTGGGGTACACCACTGCCTATATGGAGAAGTGAAGATGAAAATGAAGAGATCTGCATTGGCTCTATTGCAGAACTAAAAGAACATATTCAGAGAAGTCTCAGTTCTTCCGTTTTATCAGCTGAAGAAAAAGATTATTTGAAGGCGTACCTGCAAAATATTGATCAAAAGAATTTTGATCTTCATCGACCTTATGTTGACAATCTCGTATTGATATCAGAAAGCGGGCAAAAGCTTGTTCGTGAACCGGACTTAATCGACGTTTGGTTTGATTCAGGTGCTATGCCTTATGCTCAATGGGGTTTGGATCAGGAAAAACTAGCCGCCGGAGATAAAAATCCCTTTAAAGAGGGCTTTAAAACTGCCTATCCTGCCGATTTCATTGCAGAAGGTGTTGATCAAACTCGTGGATGGTTTTTTACACTCCATGCTATATCAACAATGCTGAATGGCTCTGTAGCTTTTAAAAACGTGGTTTCTAATGGCTTGGTTCTCGATAAGAATGGCAACAAGATGTCTAAGCGTTTAGGAAATGCTGTTGACCCCTTTCTTACCATTGAGAAATATGGTGCTGATGCAACCCGCTGGTACATGATTAGCAATGCATCACCATGGGATAATCTAAAATTTAATGAAGAAGGCTTAGATGAAGTTCGTCGCAAATTTTTTGGGACGCTTTACAATACATATGCATTTTTCGTTCTGTATGCAAACATTGATAAGTTCACTTATTCAGAAAATGATATCCCTATTCAAGAGCGACCAGAAATTGACCAATGGATTATTTCTCTCTTAAACAGCTTATGTCTGGAGGTTGATCAATATTACACCGAATTTGAGCCTACAAAAGCAGCTCGTGCCATACAAAGTTTTGTAGATGAAAACCTTAGTAATTGGTATGTTCGGCTATCTCGCCGTCGTTTTTGGAAAGGTGATTATACTGTTGATAAAATTTCAGCTTATCAAACGCTCTATACCTGTTTGACTACGATTGCAAAACTAATGTCGCCAATTGCACCTTTCTTTAGCGATCGCCTGTTCTTAGATCTGAATAAAGTTACTGGAAGAGATGATGCTGAATCTGTACATCTTACAAATTACCCCGAAGGAAATCCTCTTTTAATAGACAAGGATCTGGAAGAGAGAATGGCTTTAGCGCAAAACATATCTTCCCTTGTTCTTTCTCTTCGTAAAAAGACAGGGATCAATGTCCGTCAGCCTCTTAATAAGATCTTACTTCCTGTTTTAGACTCGTCTTTTGCAGATAAAACTGAAAAAGTGAAAGATTTAATCCTTTCAGAAACCAATATCAAAAATATTGAGTATATTAAAGACGCAGTCGGAATAATCCGGAAGAAGATAAAACCAAACTTTAAAGTTTTAGGTCCGAAGGTTGGAAAGAATATGAAAGCGGTAGGTTCTGCTATTTTGGAATTAAACGCAGTTCAGATCCAAGAACTTGAGGAGAACCAAACATTTCAACTACCTGTATTGGATTACACAATCGGGTTAGAAGATGTTGATATAGTTGCGGAGGATGTGGAGGGATGGCAAGTTGCTAATCTAGGTAAGTTGACTGTTGCTCTAGATATTCAAATAACACCTGAGCTAAAACAAGAAGGAATTGCAAGGGAACTTGTAAACCGTATTCAAAATTTGAGAAAGACTTTGGGATTAGAAGTAACTGATAAAATAATTGTTAATATTAGTTATCAAACTGAAATTTGTGAAGCAGTTGAAAACAATTTAAGTTATATTCGCAACGAGATTTTGGCGGAAGAGTTAATTTGTCAAAATGACCTCAATATCGGTGAGGAAGTAAGCATAGAGGACTGGAAGATAAAAATTAGTATTCAAAAGAAATAGATTATGGCAAATACAGAAAAGACACGTTATAGTGACAGCGAATTGCAAGAGTTTAAAGATCTTATTACAGAAAAGATCCGTGTAGCAAAAGAAGAATTATCATCATTGACTCAATCACTTAGTAACCCGAATAGTAACGGGACTGACGATACTGCAGGAACATTTAAGACCCTAGAAGACGGATCGGCAACACTAGAAAAAGAGCAGATCAATCAATTGGCTGCACGTCAAAAGAAATTTATTGAAGGGCTGGAAGCTGCATTGGTTCGCATTGAAAATAAAACATACGGAATTTGCAGAGTTACCGGAAAGTTAATTCAAAAAGAACGTTTACGTGCAGTTCCACATGCTACGTTAAGTATGGAAGCGAAGTTAAACCAACGTAATTAAAAGGACGTTTCCGAATACACAATGAAAGGCTTTACCAAACCTCTAATACTAATTATTATTACTTTATTTTTGGACCAAATCCTTAAATTCTGGATTAAGTTGAACATGACGCTGGGACAAGAGTTCCATCTGATTAAAGATCGTGCAATAATTCATTTCACAGAGAATAATGGAATGGCGTTTGGTTTAGAGCTGGGAGGAGAAACGGGTAAACTTATTCTTTCATTATTCCGGATTATAGCAATCTTAGGTATTGCTTACGGCTTATTTTATATGATCCGTAACAAGTTTCATCGTGGTTTAATTCTAAATGTTTCCCTGATATTCGCCGGAGCAATGGGTAATATTATTGACTCAGCTTTTTATGGTGTGATATTCAGCGAAAGCACCTGGTATGAAAGAGCTCACTTATTCCCTACTGGAGGAGGATATTCAAGCTTCTTACATGGGAAAGTAGTTGATATGTTCTATTTCCCGATTATCAGTGGAAATCTTCCTACCTGGCTGCCTATCTGGGGAGGTCAGGACTTTACATTCTTCCGCCCTGTTTTTAATTTGGCGGATACAGCTATCTCGATCGGAGTAATTTTGATCTTAATAGGTCAAAAACGATATTTCAAAGAAGAGGTTTCTGAGCCTTCTCATATAAACAGTGAAATAGTAGAAGAATAATTCTACTAACTCATTTTCTACAATTTTGTTGTTTTGGATCTAATCTTTAAGGGGACTAGATCCAATTTTCTTTTATAGAAAACCAAGCCTTTGGTACTACTATTTACAAACAATTTGCTTAAATTGAGCATTATTGTTATACAACAAAATCCATAATCATGAATTATAAAATTGCCTCCCTTAAAAAGCTGCAGGAAGAGGGTAAAAATATTCATCGTCTTCCATTTTCTATTCGTATACTATTAGAAAATGTTCTCCGAAATCGTGATGGCTTTGCCATTACCGATGAACATTTGGATACATTAGTAAACTGGAAAGCTGAAGGAACCGATAAGGATATCCCTTTCAAACCTGCACGTGTTCTAATGCAAGACTTTACCGGTGTTCCGGCTGTAGTTGATATAACTTCAATACGAGCGGAAGTTATTAGAAAAGGGGGCAATGGTTCAAAAATAAACCCAGCTATACCGGTTGATCTGGTGATTGACCACTCTGTTCAGGTAGATTTTTTTGGAACAGATTACGCTTATCAAAAAAACGTTGAACTTGAATATGAGCGGAATGCTGAACGCTATCAGTTATTGAAGTGGGCACAACAAGGTTTAACTAATTTAACAGTAGTACCTCCGGGCATGGGTATCTGCCATCAGGTTAATCTGGAATACCTTGCAAAAGGAGTGGTGGAAAGAGACGGCTGGGCATTCCCTGACACGTTAGTTGGAACCGATTCACATACTCCTATGGTCAATGGGATCGGTGTTTTAGGCTGGGGAGTTGGCGGAATAGAAGCAGAAGCGGCCATGTTGGGACAACCCATTTACTTCACCTGTCCGCAGGTGGTCGGATTGAAGTTGCAGGGAGAAATTCCTCAAGGATGTACAGCAACAGACATGGTCTTAACAATTACAAAATTGCTAAGAGATACCGGTGTAGTGGGTAAGTTTGTGGAGGTATTCGGTGATGGGTTAAACAAACTAACTGTTACCGATAGAGCAACAATCTCTAATATGTCTCCGGAATTTGGCTGTACTGTTACTTACTTTCCTATTGATGATCAAACACTTGATTACATGGATCGCACAAACCGTTCAAAGGAACAAATTGAACTGGTTAGAGATTATTGCCAAGAAAATATGCTTTGGCGGACAGGAAAGGAGGAAATTGAATATTCTCGAATTGTAGAGCTGAACTTAAATACATTGGAACCAACTGTATCCGGACCTAAACGGCCACAGGATAAAATTTTAGTAAAGGACCTTGACAAAGCTTTTACAAGTATCTTATCGAAAGATTTTTCAAGGAATTATATTCCATTTGATAACAGAAGAGAACATGCCTGGCTTGATGAAGGTGGCTCGGGTACGCAATATACTCAGAAAGATAATGATAAATATAATTCTACTGTTGAAATTGAGCCAAAAAATGGTTTAAGATCTGTCAAGATAAAATTAAAGAACGGTGAGTATCGATTAAGTGATGGCAGCATTGTTATTGCGGCAATTACAAGCTGTACCAACACTTCCAATCCTACTGTTATGATTGGAGCAGGCTTAGTAGCTAAAAAAGCTGTTGAGCGAGGTTTAAGAACCCGCTCCTGGGTAAAAACCAGTTTAGCTCCCGGATCAAAAGTAGTTACCCGCTATCTGGACCGTTCAGGCTTGTCTACAGACTTAGAAGCTCTTCGTTTTCATACCGTAGGTTATGGATGTACTTCTTGTATTGGCAACAGTGGTCCACTACCACCGCATATTGCAGAAGCAGTAGATAGCAGTGAAATGGTAGTTGCTTCTGTATTGTCAGGGAACAGGAATTTCGAAGCAAGGGTACATTCTCAGGTAAAGATGAATTTCCTGATGTCGCCTATGCTGGTAGTGGCTTACGCTCTTGTTGGACGGGTAGATGTAAATTTGTTAGAAGATCCTATATCACATGATCCGAATGGCGAACCTGTTTATCTAAAAGACATTTGGCCTTCACAGGAAGAAATAAACCAAACGATTCGGGAAGCCATGCGGAAGGAAGATTTCAAAGAGGTATATGATGTAATATTTGATGGAGAAGAAGAATGGAAGAATCTTCCGGCTCCACAAGGAAAGGAATACACCTGGGACGATTTCTCTACCTATATTCGTGAAGTTCCGTTCTTCCAGGATATCAGTGTTGACCCTTTAGCTTCTCAGGACATTTACGATGCTCGAGTTTTGCTTTTCTTAGGCGACTCAGTTACAACCGACCACATTTCTCCGGCTGGTTCATTCAATGAACATAGTGCTGCCGGTCAATATTTATTGAGTAAAGGCGTTCAAAAGAAAGATTTCAATTCATATGGTTCGCGCCGGGGAAATCATGAAGTGATGATGCGAGGCACCTTTGCTAATGTTCGGATAAAAAATAAAATTACCGATCGTGAAGGAGGATATTCTACTTATTTCCCAAGTAATGGAACCCTGACTGTATTTGATACAGCAATGAAGTATAAAGAAAATAATACTCCGCTCATTGTTTTGGCAGGTAAGGATTATGGAAGCGGTTCATCTCGTGACTGGGCTGCCAAAGGTCCTAGCCTATTAGGAATAAAAGCTGTTATTGCAGAAAGCTTTGAAAGAATACACCGGAGCAACCTTGTTGGCATGGGTGTGTTACCTCTTGAATTTCCTGAAGGTGAAAATGCTGAATCACTCGGTTTATCGGGAAAAGAAGTGTTCACCATTACCGGTATCAAAGAAGACCTTACGCCTTTTAAAAAGATAAAGGTAAGTGCTCTTAAAGAAAATGGTGAAAAAGTTGAATTTAATGCAAAAGCCAGATTAGACTCCAATATTGATGTTGAATACTTTAAACATGGGGGTATTCTTCAATATGTTTTGAGGGGCTATTTAAAGAAAGGTCATTAATTAATAAAAAAACTTCCAATAATGCAATGGCCCAAAGCATCTAAAACTTTGGGGCATTGCATTTATTATAGTTCAAAGATTTAATCGATAAATTCAAACCGGGTATATGCTTGTAAAGCTTCAGGAATTCTTACTCCCTGTTCTGTTTGAAAATTCTCTAGAATAGCCGCTACAATTCTAGGTAAGGCAAGAGCGCTTCCATTTAAAGTATGAGCCAGTCGCATTTTTCCGTTTTCATCTTTAAAACGCACTTTCAAGCGATTGCTTTGAAAGGTTTCAAAATTAGAAACGGAAGAAACTTCTAACCAGCGTTTCTGTGCAGCACTCCATACCTCCATATCATAGGTAAGGGCAGAAGTGAAGCCCATATCTCCACCACATAAGCGTAACACACGGTATTTGAGCCCTAATTTCTTAAGAAGAGACTGTACATAAGAGCTCATTTCCTCCAAAATTTGATAAGAATGATCAGGATGTGTAATCTGTACTAATTCTACTTTATCGAACTGATGAAGGCGATTTAACCCACGCACATGTGCACCGTATGAGCCTGCCTCGCGTCTGAAACAAGGAGTATAGGCACAATGTTTAATAGGAAAATCAGCCTCTTTTACAATGGTATCTCTATAAATGTTAGTAACAGGTACTTCAGCAGTTGGTATCAGAAACAGGTTATCTTGTCCAATAAAATACATCTGGCCTTCCTTATCAGGAAGCTGTCCGGTACCAAAACCCGAAGCTTCATTAATAACAACAGGTGGTTGTACTTCTATATAACCAGCATTTTCGGCTTCATCTAAAAAGAAATTAATAAGTGCGCGCTGAAGTTTTGCACCCTTACCTTTGTATACCGGGAAGCCTGCTCCCGCGATTTTTGTCCCTAACTCAAAATCAATAATATCATATTTAGAAGTAAGTTCCCAATGTGGTAATGCCTCTTGGCTTAGGTCAGGATCTTCACCATATTGAAACACAATTTCATTCTCTTCAACCGTTAAACCTGCTGGCACCGACTCATGGGGAATATTTGGTATAATTACCAATATCTCATGTATTTTTTCATCAAGTTTAGTAATATCTTCGGCGAAAGATTTAATCTGCTCTTTATAGTCAGAGGAGTTGATTTTAATTGCTTCTGCTTCTTCCCTTTTACCTGTCCGCATCAATTCACCGACTTGTTTTGCAGCAGCATTAGCTTGAGATGCAATAATATCCGATTGGGATTGAATGGAACGTTTGCTTTCATCCAAACGTATTAATTCTTCTATTTTTTCAATCTCTTTGAAGCCACGTTTCTGAAGCGCTTCGATAACTTTTTCTTTGTTTTCTCGGATATAACTAATCTGCAACATATCTTTGTGTTTAGTGGCAAATATAATAGTTAATAAATAAACTTATTAAAAAACTACAAAATGCTATACCTCGTGCCTACTCCTATTGGGAATTTAGAAGATATCACCTATCGTGCAATTCGAATTTTAAAGGAGGCGGATATCATCTTAGCTGAAGACACCCGTACAAGTGGTCCTTTGTTAAAACATTTTGGAATTGATAAGCGAGTATTTGCTCATCATCAGCATAATGAACATAAAGCGCTGAATGAACTGATTCGCTTTCTAAAAGAAGGACAAACAATTGCATTAATATCAGACGCTGGTACACCTGCGATCTCTGATCCTGGATATCTTTTAGTAAGGGAAGCTATAAAAAATGATATTGAGGTAAACTGCTTGCCTGGTGCAACGGCTTTTGTGCCTGCTTTGGTAAACTCTGGATTGCCAACCGATCGCTTCGCTTTTGAAGGATTTTTACCAGTAAAGAAGGGCAGACAAACGCGTTTAAAATCATTACTTCAGGAAGAGAGAACTCTAATATTCTATGAATCACCTCACCGAATTGTTAAAACATTAAAGGAGTTCAGAGACTTCTTCGGAGAAGATCGGCAAGCTTCTGTTTCAAGAGAAATAACGAAGATTTATGAGGAAACTATCCGAGGTACATTAAAAGATGTCCATTATCATTTTGAAAATAACATTACTAAAGGAGAATTTGTTATATGTGTGCATGGGTATATTCCATCCATAGATTCAAATCAAAATAAGTATATTAGTAGGGAATAATTATTAAAGAAATGAACATAGATCGATACATTAATGAAGAACAGGACCCCAAAACAGTTGAAAAAATATTGGGAAAACTGCAAGACATGCTTGACTCAGGTGAACTTGTTACCTACATTGCCGTTCAAAAGAAACCCGCTGTAACGTTACTTCCGGATTGCATTGTTCTTACTAATAAACGTATTTTTCTTTGTGAAGCCACCAATCTTGGTTTAAGTACGAATTTTGAAATTTTTAATTGGGCAGATTTAAAGACCATTACTTTCAAAGAGGAGTTCTTTGGTGCTAAATTCACCATTGTACCTACTGATAATGAAAACTTAACAGTTGATTATATTCCAAAAGTTCAAGCTAGAAAGCTATACCAGTTGGCAAAGGAAGCAATGGAAAAGCAACAAAGCCAATCGCAATTAAATGATAAAGTATCGGCAGTCATCGAAGAGCGGGAGTCAAACGATTATCAAAGCTTTAAATTGCAACCCGAGGAAGAACCTACCATAAAAGAAGAATCTATAAAAGTAGAGGAAGAAGATGAGCTGACCTTAAAGCTTAAAAAACTTAAAACACTTTTTGACAAACAGTTAATCACCAGGGAAGAATATGAAAGCAAGAAACTTGAACTATTAAGTCAGCTTTAAACGTGAAAAGAAATTATTTGTTAGCATTATCAAGCGCATTTCTTCTTTGGTTAGCTTGGCCTCCATTTTCTTTCACAGCCCCTCTTCTCCTTATTGCATTTATTCCTTTGCTTTTTGCACTCGAGGATATTATGCGTGGCGATTATCCAAGAAAAGGGCAGAAGATCTTTCTAACAGCAGGGCTGACGTGCCTGGTATGGAATACAGCCAGCATTTATTGGGTCTTTAATGCCATGAATGCAATAATGCCAACTGTAATTGCAATGCTTATTTCTCTTATTCCTTTTGGGTTGGCTGCCTTATTGATGACATTAGCTTTCCGTTTATATTATCAACTTCGTAAGAAAAACAATTTCATCATTTCTGCAGCCGGTCTTACTTCTTTTTGGATCAGCTATGAGCTTCTACATCAAAGTTGGGATTTGGCATTTCCCTGGATGACTTTAGGAAATGGCTTTGCAAGTATGCATCAAATCATCCAATGGTATGAGTATACAGGGGTATATGGCGGAACTCTTTGGATATGGCTGAGTAACCTTTTCCTTTTTCAAATAATATACAATTATCGATTTAACAAATCAACGAAAATAGTAGTTCCTATTATAGGTTGGTTAGGATTGGTGATAGCTCCTATTGCACTATCATTAACAATTTATAGCCAATATATCGAGCATGGTAGTCCCAGTGAAATAATAGTTGTACAGCCTAATGTAGAACCATATGCTAAGTATGGACCTATGCCTGTAGAGACTCAAATTGAGAACCTAATACGATTATCTGATTCCATTGCTGCACCAAATACTGAATTCTTTATTTGGCCAGAAACTGCTATTCCGGAAATGACTAATGAAGAGGAGATTTATGGCTCACACATTTATTATCGTTTACAAGATTTTCTGAATAATTATAAAAATGGAAATATTCTATCTGGCATAGAAAGCTATTTACTATATGATTCAGCCAAAACTACTACAGCAAGGCCTTTAGAAAATGGACAATTTATAGACTATTTTAATGCTGCTGCTATGTTTGAAAATGCGGGAAAAGTGCAGTTCTATCACAAATCGAAACTTGTACCTGGGGTAGAACAATTGCCTTTTGCTAATGCTCTTGCATTTATGAAACCTTTATTTGCTGCTTTTGGTGGTACAACTGGTGGATATGGACGCCAAAAGGAACCTTCGGTCTTTTATGCTCAAAGCGGAATTGGCGCTGCGCCCGTAATCTGCTATGAATCTATCTGGGGAGATTATGTAAGTAAGTACGTAAAGGAAGGCGCGCAATTTATTGCTATTGTAACCAACGATGGATGGTGGGGCAATACTTCGGGGAAAGATCAGCATCTGGCCTACGCAAAACTTCGAGCTATTGAAACCAGGAGATGGGTAGCTCGCTCTGCTAACACTGGAATATCCGCTTTTATTAACCAACGTGGGGATATCATTCAACAATCAAACTGGTGGCAACCTACTGCCTTAAAACAGGAAATAAACCTGAACGAAGAGATTACCTTTTATACAAAAAAGGGAGATTATCTGGCTTATTTAGGATCAATAGCCAGTATCCTGTTTTTAGGTATGATTCTTATTAAATTAAGAAAACGTAAGAGCATTTAAAAGAAGATAGCAAAGTTAAAAGCAACATAGGTACTTTTAGGCTTTCCATCGTCCAGAACTTTCATAAAACCATTATTAAACGATAGACCGGTCATCATTTTCAAATTATGATCCAGTTGCCATTCAACTCCTCCTCCTACCTGAAGACCTAACCTAATAATATTCGCGCTAGAGCCTAGATCTTCTTTCTCTTCCTGTCCTACTGTTTTATCACCACTTAATTTAACTCCGCCGGTAAAACCAAACTGCCCGTAATAGCTACGATAATACCGTTGAGTACTTTTTAATTTCAACCCCAATGGAATCTCCATATATTGTAAATCATAAGTAGTAGGGATTTGTTCTGCGCCAACGGTAGCTTCAGATTTTAAATTATTTATAATAAATCCCGAAGAGAAATAATAATTCTCAGAGAGAGCAAAATCTCCTAATAAGCCATAGCTATAACCAATTTTTGGTTCTCTCTTAACATCAGCGCGATTTCCATAACGCAACCAACTTAGGTTTGGAGAGAATGTTATACCCAAACTTACAGGCTTTTGCGAGTATTTTGACTCATAATAATCTTGCGCTTTTAACAAGCTAAAAGAAAAGAAAGAAAGTAAGAGAATTAATAAAAACTTTGTTTTGGCTTGGCTGGGATTCATCATTTTCAAAAACGGATTTATGCTTTGAGCAATCAAACAAATACTCGGGTCTAATTTACCTTTTTTAGACTTAATTTCTTAAAATCCATTAACTTCTTTTATTTCACTCTTGCCGTCTTTACCGGGAGATCCTGAATATACCTGACCTTCTGGTAATTGTCCAAGCGGACGTGCTCCGGTACCTATTCTACTAAAAATGTTATAGATATCAGTATTGGCATTTCCAACTAAGCCGCCACCCTTTGTACCAATCTCTAAATAATGATCTTGCTTACTGTTCTCTTGCTGTGGAACGATCCCATCGTTTAAATAATTAAATACAACTATACCACCATTCCCGTTTGGATACGTTTTAGTTCCATTAAAAGCATCACGCCCTGCAGCATATACATACAAAGCTCCAAGCTCCTTAAAACGCACGGTCATAGTCAAGTTAGATGCATTATTTTTACCATCTGTTCCTGATATGTATGCACGCTTAGGAATAAATGCATTTTTTACCTGTAAGTTAACATTCTTCTTACCGAAGAATTCCAAATAAGCACGATCATGCATAATCAGGGTATCAATAATTACTGTTATACTTGAATCACCTTTTGAAATGCTGATTCGCTTATTCTTTTTTATTTCCAAATGTGGAATATGCTGAACCGAATCACTTTGAGCGGAAACAGTTCCTGCCATAAAAGCACAAAGGAAGAAAACGATTAAATATCTCATACGCATTTAACAAAAAAAAATAAAGAAAGTTTAATTTCTATAAGGCATAAATAAAAATACCCATCATTGATATCAATGATGGGTATAAACTGATAAACAGTTAGATTAATATATTCTATTTGATTATCCGTAAAACAGTTCTAACTGCAAAAATTACAGCAACTATCAAGAAGATATCTGCAACGGTGTTAAGCCAAAAGGAATTGTAGTCAATAAACCTTACAAACACTCCCGTCAAACCAACTGCAATAGCGATTACTAAGAATATATAATAATGAGTCTGATTAGCATTATTATCAGTCTTCACATGCACATGAGGCTTTCTTTCTAATTCTGATGAGTTCATAGTATTTGGTTTGAAACAAAAATACAAAATATTTGAATGTTTGAAAATCTAATTATTACTAACCATTGGATAAGGCTGCTGCACCACTCACAATTTCTGTAAGTTCAGTAGTAATTGCTGCTTGCCGCGCCTGATTATATGATAATTTTAAAGCCTTCAATAAATCTCCGGCATTCTCTGTAGCTTTATCCATTGCTGTCATACGGGCTCCATGCTCAGAAGCGTGAGAATCCAATACAGCTTTATAGAGCTGTATTTTGATAGACTTCGGAATTAATTCTTCAGTTATTTTTTCCTTAGAAGGTTCAAGTATATAATCAATTTCTGTAACAGAACTCTGGCTATCAGCTTTTTCCGTAGGCTCTATTGGCAGTAATTGTTCAGTAGCAAGAATCTGGACAGCCGCATTTTTAAATTGATTGTAAACAATCTCAACCCGATCATAATCACCATTCACAAAACCTTTCATAATCAAATCCGTAATTACGGATGTATTTTCAAAGTTCAAATGCGAGAACAATTCAGTGTGATTACCAATTAAATTATAGTTCTGTCTAAAGAAATAATCATGCCCCCGTTTACCTATTGCCAAGATGCTAACATTGCCTTTGGAATGTTGAGTACCATATTTTTGCGAAATAAGTAAGTTGGCTGCCTTAATCACATTTGCATTAAAAGCACCGGCTAAGCCTCTATTAGAAGTAATAACTACTAATAAAACTTTCTCTGGACTACGATCATCCAAATATGGAGATGCATTTTCTTCCATACTCGCTGAAAGATTGGATAATATATCCTTTAGCTTATTAGCATAAGGTCGTAAGTCCACGATAGCATTGGTAGCACGTTTCAACTTAGCAGCCGATACCATTTTCATAGCATTGGTAATTTGCTGAGTTGATGATACCGATGTAATTCGATTTCTTACTTCTTTTAAATTAGCCATTTTTTATATTGAATAAAAGCTTTTATCTTTTAATATTTAGATGCTAATTCTTTAGCAACTTTATCTAAAACATTTGTTAATTCGTCATTAAATTTACCAGCCTTCAGTTCTTTTAATACTTCAGGATAACGGATCTCAAGTTGTTGAAGATATTCTTTTTCAAAGTCTCTAACTTTATTAACTGGCACCGTTCTAAACAATCCCTTTACTCCTGCATATACAATTGCTACTTGTTTCTCAACAGAAACCGGAGAAAATTGCGCTTGTTTAAGGATTTCAACGTTACGAACACCCTTATCTAATACAGCTCTGGTTGCAGTATCCAAATCAGAACCAAATTTAGAGAAGGCTTCAAGTTCACGATATTGAGCTTGATCAAGCTTAAGCGTTCCTGCTACCTTTTTCATTGATTTAATCTGCGCATTACCCCCTACACGAGACACTGAAATACCAACGTTAATAGCCGGACGAACACCAGCATTAAATAAATTTGATTCTAAGAATATCTGACCGTCAGTGATGGATATCACGTTTGTCGGGATATAAGCTGATACGTCTCCTGCCTGAGTTTCAATAATTGGAAGTGCTGTTAAAGAGCCTCCTCCTTTTACAATCTCTTTCATTGATTCAGGAAGATCATTCATCGTTTTTGCAATAGCATTATCTGATGTAATCTTTGCTGCACGTTCTAACAAACGACTATGAAGGTAGAATACATCTCCAGGATATGCTTCACGCCCTGGTGGGCGACGAAGTAATAAGGAAACCTCACGATATGCAACAGCTTGTTTCGATAAGTCATCGTATACGATCAATGCCGGACGACCAGAGTCCCTAAAGAACTCACCGATTGCGGCTCCTGCCATTGGAGCATAAAACTGCATAGGTGCAGGTTCAGCTGCAGAAGCAACTACAACAACAGTATAAGGTAAAGCACCATTTTCTTCTAATGTACGGACGATATTAGCTACGGTAGAGTTTTTCTGTCCAATAGCTACATAAATACAGAAAACAGGCTCACCAGCTTCGTAAAATTCTTTTTGATTAATAATCGTATCAATACAAACAGCAGTTTTTCCAGTTTGACGATCACCAATAACCAATTCACGTTGTCCGCGACCTACAGGAATCATAGCATCAATTGCTTTAATTCCTGTTTGCAAAGGCTCTGTTACTGGTTCTCTAAATATAACGCCCGGAGCTTTACGCTCAATAGGCATCTCATATGTTTTACCAGTTATAGGCCCTTTACCATCAACAGGTTGGCCTAATGTATTTACCACACGACCCAACATACCTTCACCAACTGCTATTGAAGCAATTCTATTTGTACGTTTGATAGTATCGCCCTCTTTAATTTCATCAGAAGCACCTAATAATACAACTCCTACGTTATCTTCTTCTAGATTTAATACGATACCTTTAAGTCCGTTCTCAAATTCAACAAGCTCACCCGATTGAACTTTTGTTAATCCGTAAATACGGGCAATACCATCACCTATTTGCAATACGGTACCAACTTCTTCTAGTTCGGCCTCTGATTTGAAGTTTGACAATTGCTCTCTGAGGATTGCAGATACTTCATCTGGTCTTACATTTACCATAACTTTATTTTGATGTATATTTTTAAACTCTTTTTAGCTTAATGCTATCTGTTTATACTATTATTTTAAAAAATGCTGTTCCAGTCTATTTAATTTACCGGCAATACTAGCATCAATTTGTCTATCCCCAACTGTCAGGATAAAACCGCCAATTAATTCAGGGTCAATTTCGTTTGAGAGAATAACTTCACCTCCATATTCCTCTTTAACCAGTAAGATAATCTGCTCTTTTTGTTCTGAAGATAAGGGTGCTGCAGAAAGTACAGAGGCTTCTACAATACCTTTCTCTTGATTAAATTCAACTATGAACTCTTTTGCAGTAGCATATAATACTCCGGCTCTTCCCTTTTCGATTAATAAGTTGAAAAATGTAAGCAACACGGGATGCGCACTTTTTCCAAAAATACTACTAAGTATACTTTCTTTTTTATCCAACTTGATGATTGGATTTTTAAGAACAGCCTGAAGTTGTGAATTCGATTTTATAACTTCAATTACTTGAAGCATATCTGCATATATTGCATCTAAGGCATTTTGCTCACGAGCTAAATCAATAAGCGACTTAGCATATCTTGAAGCTACTCTAAATTCCGACATAGGACTTAATTTAACTTAATGTCTTTCAATAATTCATTAACCAATTGCTCTTGGTTGCTCTGTTCTTGAAAGTTTTTATGAAGAACCTTACGTGCAATATCCAATGCCAAGGTAGATACTTCATTCTTAACTTCTGCTAGTGCCAATATTTTTTGATGCTCAATTTCAAGACGCGCCTTCTCAATCATCTTCGCTCCTTCTGTTTCAGCAGCAGCCTTTGCGCTTGATACAATCTGATCTTTCAGTTGTTTCGCTTCCTTTAAAATAGCATCACGTTCTGAACGTGCCTGAATCAATAAATGCTCATTTTCATTTGTCAAACGAGCCATTTCTTCTTTTGCTTTTTCAGCAGAATCTAGAGCTGCCTCAATTGAGCGCTCACGCTCACCAATCGACTTCAATACAGGCTTCCAGGCAAATTTTGTTAGAATAAATAACAAAATTAAAAAAGCAACTGTTTGCCAAACTATTGTACCTAATTCAGGAATAAGTAAATCCATTTATCTTAATATTAATATTGATGTCATAACTAAATAATAATAGAAGTTGGAATCGGCAATCCCAAAGCCAACTTCTATTAAGAGTTTTAAGCGCTCATTAAGGCAACAACCACGGCAAATAATGCAACCGCCTCAATAAGGGCAGCAGCGATCAACATGGCAGTTTGAATTTTTGAAGCGGCTTCAGGTTGACGAGCAATACTTTCCATTGCAGATCCACCTATTCTTCCGATACCAATCCCAGCGCCGATAGCGGCTAGTCCGGCTCCAATTGCAGCTAATGTTCCAGTCATTTTGATTTAATTTATATATTTAGTTTAACAATAATTGTTCTGATTAATGATGCTCTTCGATGGCCAAACCAATGAAAAGAGCGGATAATATAGTAAAAATAAAAGCTTGAATAAAAGCTACCAAAAGCTCTATCATACCAATGAATACTGCAAAGGCAAGTGATACAGGGGCGATAGCAATGGTATTAAACACATAAATCAGCCCCAACAGAGATAATACTAGAATGTGTCCAGCAGTAATGTTTGCAAACAAACGAATCATTAATGCGAAAGGTTTGGTAAATAATCCCAAAATCTCTACAGGTACCATTAATGGATATAACCACCAAGGCACATTTGGCTTAAAAACGTGAGACCAATAATATTTGTTACCACTAAAGGTTGTAATAATAAAAGTAATGATTGCCAATACAAAAGTTACGGCAATATTTCCTGTTACATTTGCTCCTCCTGGAAAAAAAGGCACTAATCCAAACATGTTATTAAACCAGATAAAGAAAAACACAGTTAACAAGTATGGCATATAACGCTCATATTTATAACCTAAATTTGGTTTAGCAATATCGTCTCTAACAAAAAGAATGATAGGTTCAACTAAAGATTGAAATCCTTTGGGGGCTTTACCCGCACGTTTCTTATAAGAAGAAGCAACAGAAAGAAAAAGGAAGGTTAATATTATACAAGAAAGTAGAATTGTAAATACATTCTTTGTAATGGAAAAATTCAAAGGTTTATCATTCATTACAATCTCTTCGCCTTTTTCATTAGTTTCTACAGTTAAAGTAGAACCTGGCTCAATGGATGCTGCATAATAGATTTTCCCATGGTATCTTACAAACTCGTTTCCTTTCTTATCAACTACAACCTGTCCTGCATCGTCATGTTTAAATCCTTTTGCACTAAAAACAGTCAACCCATTATCTGTCCATAAGATTATAGGCAAATAAAGTCCTTTCCAACTTTCTCCATGACCCCAGAAAGTAAATTCATTCGCATCACCGATATGATGAAAAATAAAGCTCTTTATATCAAATTTTCCTTCAGTCTCTTGGTGAGGATCTTGAACTTCTGTACTGTTTGTAACAACATGTGCGACACTGTCAGTTTTTTCACTTGCAATAGCACAAGAAGTAGAAAAAGTGAAAAGAAGCGCGAAAAACGCAATAACCTTGGTACTCTTTGAATTAAAAATATGGCTAAATTCCATCTATTCCGTGTTTTTTACATTTTATTTCGGTCGCGCAAGATACGCAACAAACAAATAACTTCAAAGAGAGTAAATAAGAAATATATGTAAAAAAAGTTTCCAGCTAAAACCTTTTGATTCTCAGTAGTTTTCAGAAATAATAGCAATATCATTGCCAAGCTAAATATTATCTTTACTGTTAATCCTCCCAGCACACTTAAAACAGAATTTTGTCCCCCTTTTTTTATACCTAAATAAGAAATAACATATACGATAATAGTAAGAAAAAAAAGAAAGAAGGCTATGAGCAAAAACTGGTCACTTAAAACAGAAACAGAAAAATAATATTCAAGACCATAAGGAAGTATAACAGCCAACCCTGCAAAAACCGAAAACAGAATGAAGAACTTTAAAATACTCATTTATGGATATTAATTATTGTTTTTTAACAGACTTTATAACCGAATATAAACTTAGACAAACTCCCAGCAGGCTCAATATAGCCGTAAGGACGGGCTTTTCATTATCCATATTCTGGTCTATCTTATGCCCAATAAATGTAAAGACTCCAATAATAGCAATCATCTGGAATCCTAAGCCTGAATAATAGGCATATTTACTTAAGCTATTTTTATCTTCCTTTTGATTGGTGTCTTTATTAAAGGATGTCATAATTAATTTCTAATAGTCTTCGTTATAAGTGAATTGAGAATTATTACCTTGCTAATTTCTTTTCACCAATAGTGCAAATATAGCTGTTAATCAGGAAAATAATTGTTTAATATTAAACCGCTCTTAGTCCTGCTCTTCAATTATAACAACTTGTAAGCGCTATTTCTATATAAGTTTCAAAGAAAAATAAAAGAGCGTATCTTTGGCACGAAAATCATGCAATAAATCAGGCATGAAAATCGCTATAAGATAACACGACATAAAACGCTAATATTTAAATGCAGCGACAAACAAAAAAAAATCAATTAACCAAAGAAGATATTAATAGATATACCCGTAATTTCTGGAAAGTTCTAGTCGGACTTTTAGTATTTGGTGTTCTATTTATTCTTTCTGTTAGATTGGGCTTATTTGGCCCTCTGCCTTCTTTCGAAGATCTTGAAAATCCCAAAAATAATTTAGCCAGTGAAGTAATATCAGCTGACGGGAAAGTATTGGGAACCTACTTCTCTCAAAACAGATCCAATGTTACATACGAGGAACTATCTCCTGATCTAATCAATGCACTTATTTCAACAGAGGACATCCGTTTCTATTCTCATTCAGGTATCGATTTCAAAAGAACCTTTTCAATTATTCTATATAACCTGGTAGGAAAGAAACAAGGAGCAAGTACAATTACTCAACAATTGGCTCTAAACCTATTTTCAGAAGGGAGATCCCGAAATACAGCGAAACGAATTATTCAAAAGTTTCAAGAATGGATCACAGCGGTACGGCTCGAAAGAAACTATACAAAAGAGGAAATTATTACTATGTATTTCAACACTGTCGATTTTGGTGCTTATAATACTTATGGTATAAAATCTGCTGCAAAGACTTATTTCGATACCACTCCAGCAGAACTTAAGCCGGAACAAGCAGCCGTTCTAGTGGGAATGCTAAAAGGCACCTGGCTTTATTCTCCAATAAGCAATCCCAAAAATGCATTTAACAGAAGAAATACGGTTCTTGAGAACATGCGAAAAGCAGGCTTCTTAAACAAAGAGCAAGCTGAAGAGACTAAACAAAAACCTTTAGTTTTATCCTTTAATCCGGTAAGCTATGGTGAAGGTCTGGCACCATACTTCCGTGCAACCCTAAAGGAAGAACTGAAAAAAATATTTGCAGACAACTCACGAACAAAAGCAGATGGTACTCCTTATGATCTTGATCGAGATGGGCTTAAAATATACACAACCATTGACTCCAGAATGCAGCGATATGCAGAAGAAGCACAGCGAGAGTGGCTACAAAAGCTTCAGGATCAATTTAATAAAGAAAATAAAAACAGGGATCCATTTAAAAACTATCAAATCCTTCTTGATCAAGGAATCAAGCAGTCAAGCCGCTACAGATGGCTTCAACTGGATGGACTGTCGGAAGATGAAATCCAAAAGAATTTTATACAACCAACTAAATTATCTGTTTTTAGCTGGAAAGGAGTGATAGATACTGTAATGTCTCCTTTAGACTCTATTCGTTACCATAAATTAATTCTTCGTAATTCAGTAATGTCTATGGAGCCAAAAACAGGCTTCGTAAGAGCCTGGGTTGGAGGAATTGATTTCGAACATTTCAAATACGATCAAGTTAAAGTGGGAACTCGCCAGGTTGGATCTACTGCGAAGCCCTTTACTTATGCAGTAGCAATTGATAATGGCTATTCTCCTTGCTATCAAATCCAAAACTTACCTATTGAAGTTGGTGAATATCGTCCTCGCGGAACATCAATAGGAAGTCCTATAACCTTACGTAAAGCACTTGCTAATTCTCAAAACTTTGCAACTGCAAACATTATACAACAGGTTGGTCCGGTTCCAGTTGCAAACCTCATAAAAAATATGGGAATAACAAGTCCGGATCTAAAACCATATCCATCCATAAGTTTAGGATCTTTCGATGCATCTTTATATGATATGGTAGGCGCCTATTCTGTTTTTGTTAACCATGGCGTATGGACAGAACCAACATATGTTTTAAGAGTTGAAGATCGAAATGGGGCCGTTATTTACGAGCATAATCCAAAAATATCAGTTGTTCTAAACGAGCAAACCGCTTATGTAATGGTTGATATGTTACGAAGTGTTGTAGATGAAGGTAGCGGAAATCGCTTACGTTGGATGTTTAACTTTAAAAACCCGATGGGTGGAAAAACCGGAACTACGAATAACAATTCAGATGCATGGTTTATTGGTATAACCCCTGATCTTGTAACAGGAGTTTGGACAGGTGCGGAAAACAGGGCAATCAGTTTTAGTTCCACAGCCATCGGCCAAGGAGCCAATGCTGCCTTACCGGTCTATGCTTTATATCTACAGAAAGTCTATGCAGACAAAACGCTTAATTACTCACAAGGAGATTTCGAACTTCCGAAAGGTGGCTTACAAGTTACCTTGGACTGCAGCCAGTATTATAACCAATATTATCAAGGTGAGCAAGAACAGGAAACAATCGAAGATCGCTTAGGCTTCTAATAAGAACGATAGAATTTTTAAATAAGAAAGGGCAGTAATTTATAAATTACTGCCCTTTCTTATTGTGTTACCTTAACCTCTTAATTGCCGTTTCTAAAAACGACTTCTAAACTTTCAAAGATCGCGCGTTTTGCTTTTTCTAAATCAGTCTTTGTATGTGCATTCGATACAAAACCTACTTCATAGCCAGAAGGTCCAAAGTATATTCCCCGATTCAATAGCTCTCTATGCATCACCTTATATTTCTCCATACTTTGGGGGTCAATTTCTGAAGCAGCGCGGATATACTCCTTATCAGTAAATGCTATCCAGAAGATTGAACCCACTGAAAAGATCTTTACCTTATAGTTCTTTGCAGCAACATAACGCTGTAAAGCTTCCACAAATGCTGAAGCTTTACTATTTAATGATTTATATACGCCACCTTTAAGCACACTTAATTGCGCAATACCAGCAGCCATCGCTATCGGATTACCTGATAAAGTTCCTGCTTGATAAACATTACCATCCGGAGAAATGCAGCTCATAATCTCGGTAGAAGCACCGTATGCTCCTACCGGCATACCTCCACCAATAATCTTACCGTAAGTAATAATATCAGGCTGTACATCGTAATAAGCTGCAGCTCCCTCAAATCCCAATCTAAAGCCAGTAATAACCTCATCAAAAATCAGTAAAGTATTATTTTGCTGTGTAATCTCCCGCAAAAAATGAACGTATTCTTTTTCCTGGATCAATAAACCATTATTAGCGGGAATCCCTTCGATGATCACAGCTGCTATCTGATCTTTAAATTGAGAAAAAGCTTCCTCAACTGCTGCTTTATCATTTAATGGAATAACAATAGTTTCTTCAGCAAAGCTTTTTGGAACCCCGGCAGAAGAGGTCTCACCAAAAGTTACTAAACCTGAACCTGCTTTTACTAACAAAGAATCTGAATGACCATGATAACAGCCTTCAAACTTGATGATCTTATCTTTATTTGTATAACCCCGTGCTAATCGAATAGCAGACATCACTGCTTCGGTACCCGAGCTAACAAATCTTATTTTCTTTATAAAACGATTGTTCTTTACAATCAACTCTGCCAACTCATTCTCTAATGCAGTAGGTGCTCCAAAACTCAATCCATTCTGCAATGCTGCAGTAACACCTTCACGAACTTTTTCATTATTATGACCTAAAATAAGCGGTCCCCAAGAACAACAGAAATCAATAAATTCATTTCCATCGGCATCCCAGATTGTACAACCATCACCCTTTTCAATAAATAAAGGAACGCCGTGAACAGACTTGAATGCTCTTACCGGAGAGTTTACACCTCCCGGAAAATATTGCTTCGCCTTTTCATATAACTGAGCCGATTTCTCTCTAGAAATATCCGGTTTTGACTGGCCAGAAAAAGACTCCTGATCGGCTGAAGAAAATATCTTTTTTATAGAATCAATCATTATCAAATCTCTTTATTTTATTAAATCCAACTCTTTTCTACTAAATCCCTGGCGTGATAAGTAATAATTATATCTGCACCAGCTCTTGCAAACGCATACATGTTTTCAACAACTATCTGCTGTTCATTAATCCAGCCGGTACGAGCACCTGCTTTCACCATAGAATATTCTCCAGATACATTATAACAAGCTAAAGGCAAATCAGAATGTGCTTTCACTTCTTTAATCAGATCTAAATAAGCCAATGCAGGCTTAACCATCAATATATCAGCACCTTCTTGCTCATCTAACAAAGCCTCTCTGATAGACTCACGAGAGTTCCTGAAATCCATCTGATAAGCTTTTCTATCACCACTTGATGGAGATGAATCAGCAGCCTCGCGAAAGGGACCGTAATAGGCAGATGCAAATTTCACACTATAGCTCATAATTCCAGTATTCGCGAAACCGTTTGAATCTAATTTTTGGCGAATCTCTCCTACTCTTCCATCCATCATATCAGACGGCGCAACCATATCGGCTCCAGCTTCTGCATGTGATAATGCCATCTTTGATAAAACTTCTACAGTTTCATCATTTTGAACATAGCCATCCTTTAAAATCCCGCAATGTCCGTGAGTTGTATAAGCACAAGCACAAACATCTGTTATTATATATAAATCGTCTGAAAATTCCTTCTTTAGTGCTTCTATTGCCTCCACGACAACAGAATTATTATGATAACAAGAAGAAGCATCTTCTGTCTTTTCTTCTCCTACGCCAAATAATAAGACCTTATTAATGCCTAATTTTAAAGAAAGTTCAGTGTCTTTTATAAGTGTATCAACAGAAAAATGATGAATTCCAGGCATTGCATCAATTTCATGTTTAACATCTTTACCTGGTACTACAAAATAAGGATAAACAAGCATATCTTTCGATAAGCGTGTTTCTGCCACCATATTGCGTACAATAGCGTTTTTCCGTAATCGACGTGGTCTTACTATCATTATACTATTTATTTAATATTATCCTGATCAAATGGTAATAATTCTATAAACCTAATGCAAATACAGCTTCCGATAAACCTAACTCATCCGGCGAATAAGGAAGCGTATAAGAAACCCCATACTCATCCAATTTACGGCCAGTAGAATATCCTATACTAATAACTTTTTGCTCTGGGTCAATCAGATTATTTGCAAAATATGCATCCACATTACTTGGGCTCGTGAATATAAGAACTTCTGCATTTGACTTAGACACATTATCTACTAAAACAGTTTCATATACAGGTAAATCAATTACATTAATGTCCTTAGACATTTGATTCTGAATTGTTTGCAGAGAGCCCTTAGCTCTCGGAAATAATACCGTTGCCTTTGGATTTTCTTCAGCGAAAACCTTTCCTATCTCTTCAGTATCAATACCTTCATCCTGTCCAGTATAAGAAGCTGCATAACCGTATTGTCTTAACATATCTTCAGAGCCTCTTCCAACTACTGCAAACTTAGTTTTCTTACTTAAGCGTGGCTCTAGTTTAAAGAAATTCTCAATCCCATTTTTACTGCTAAAAAATATCCAATCAACATGTTTAAGTATAAATGGATCAAGCTTATTAATGGTAGGATAAATTTTAATTAAAGATTCTCCTTCCAATTTAATTGAATGCTTTTCTAAAGCACGGTATAGATAACTATTTTCAGTAATATCCCGGCTGATAAAGACATTCTGAGGAAACGAATGCTTATTATTATAAAGGGTTACTATTCTTTCAGCTAATCCTTCTGTTGTTTCTGCAGAAACAAAAACACGATCCGGAAAATCATCTCCCGACTCCGCTTTCGATGTCCAAACTTCATACATTCCTTCTTCATAACGGCAATAGCAGCCTAAAGGCATATGACAGCCTCCTTCAAAAAGATTCAAGACAGTCCGTTCAACGGCTATTGTTTTAACAACCTCTTCGTTATTTATTGCTTGTAAGATTTGTTTTAATTCATCATTACTCTCACAGATCTGAACCGCCAAAACTCCTTGAGCAGGAGCAGGTATAATTTCTGTAGGATTAATTTCTACAACATAAAATTCGCTGAGATCAATATTAATACGCTCAACTCCTGCCTTCGCAAGCATAATCGCATCATATTGCTCATCACGGAGCTTTTGTATACGAGTATTAATATTTCCTCTTAAATCTTCAATCTCTAAATCCGGACGCAACGATAATAATTGAGCCTTCCGGCGATTAGAGGAAGTACCAACAATCGCATTATGTTTAACAGCTAACTTCTTTTTTGTATCAACACAATCTTTTAAAATAAGAAGTAGTTCAGACGGATCTTCGCGTTCAGATACTGCCGCGATAATTAAACCGGGAGGGTTTATGGTAGGTAAATCTTTATGTGA